>Ga0335085_10011116_pt1 | contig 13382 bp, 13 predicted proteins | sample Lox_Sample_45_FD_206712 | JGI IMG/M metagenome (GOLD analysis project Ga0335085, IMG submission 206712) | Soil microbial communities from Loxahatchee National Wildlife Refuge, Florida, United States - Lox_Sample_4.5 | ecosystem: Environmental > Terrestrial > Soil > Wetlands | place: USA...
TTCGAGTTTGCGTAGCACGTCGTCGCGTATCCGGACCAGCAGCCGCTTGGCGGCATGGTTGTTGGTCGCCCTGAGCGCAAGGTAGGCCTGGACATCGGCTTCGCTGAAATACGCGTGCTCGCCCTCGCGCACCAGCTGAATTCCGTTGAACGCCACCGCGTCCTTCGCGGGCGGCGTCACGCCGATCGCGGTGCAGACGTCGCGCGCAACGAAGCGCGGACTGCCGTCTGCGCCGCAACGGTAGCGAATCTTGTATTCGTCGCCGTCGGAGTGGAGTAGTTCGCCATCCCATTTCGGCTCTGAAAGCCGGGAAAACAGGCGCACGAGCCAGGGAACGCCGTCGATCAACGATACGGATACGTACATGATGGTCCCGCCCGCGAATATCGCTCCTCCCATGAGCAGCGCGAACGGCCCCCAGCCGGACTTGGCGAACGCGGCAAACAACAGCAGTAGGGCGCCGACGGCGAGTGCTGCTTTGGCGACGCGTCGGCGGGCTTCGTTAGCGGCACTCATGGCAAGGTTAGGCTGGCGTCCCTCGTTTTGCGACACGCCGCCCGGAGTACGTTTGCTGATGATTTGAGCGGTGGCACAGCATACCCCAGTCCGTCCGCGCGCACACCGGCGCGGGGCGCGCGCCGCATTCGTGCCGGGTACCTGTCCTGGCAGCGGCAACTGCCGGCGCGGGTTAGCGGTTCGCTTGACGAGGCGCCGCCGCGGTTCTCGTATAATCGCACCATCATGTCCCGCATCGATCCCGAGCGCCTGCTGTCTGACCTGCGTGCGCTGCGCCGCATCGGCGCCCAGGGAATCGGCGTGGTGCGGCCCGCGTTCAGCGCGAAGGACATGGAGGCGCGCCGCTGGCTGGCGCAGCGCTACGCCGCGGCGGGCCTCGAGGCGACTATAGACGGCGTCGGCAACGTGCTCGGCCGCTCGCCCAAGCCCGGCAAGGCGCTGTTGCTGGGATCGCATTCGGACACCCAACCCACCGGCGGCTGGCTCGATGGCGCCCTCGGCGTCATCTACGCGCTCGAAGTGGTGCGCGCGCTCGCCGCCGACCGCGCCACGCGCGACCTGCCGCTGGACGTGGTGTCGTTCCAGGACGAGGAATCGCGCTTCCTCGGCTGCCTCGGCAGCCGCTCGCTGATCGGCGCGCTGACGCTGGAGATGGAGCAGGGCGCGGTCGATCGGGACGGCGTGGCGCTGGCCGACGCGATCCGGCAGGCCGGCCTCGCGGATGCGCCGCGCCTGCGGCTCGAGCGCGGGCGCTATGCGGGGTTTTTCGAGGCGCACATCGAGCAGGGGCCGACGCTGGAGAACAGCGGCAACCGCATCGGCGTGGTCACCGGGATCGTCGGCCTGCGCGGCATCCGCTTCACCTTCCGCGGGCAGCAGAACCACGCTGGCACGACCATGATGGCGCGCCGCCGCGACGCATCGGCCGCGCTCTACGAACTCGCCTATCGCATCAATCAGGAATTTCCCAAGGTCGCGGCCGAGCGCTCGGTGTGGACCATGGGGCGGCTCAGGGTCGAGCCGAACGCGGCGTCGGTGGTGCCGGGCTACGCCGAGCTCGACCTGCAGTTTCGCGACGCCGCGGAAGCGCCGCTCGATGCGTTCACCGCAGTGGCCGGGCGCATCGTCGCCGAGATGAACGCGCGCGGCGGCGTGTTGATCGAAGCGGCGCCAGCGCGCGCCCCGATTGCGCCGACGCAGATGGACGCGGGCCTGCGCGCGCACCTGGAGGCCGCGGCGCAACGGCATGCGCCGGGAAAGTGGATCCGCCTGCCCAGCGGCGCGTTCCACGACGCCGGAATCATTTCCGCGCGCCTGCCGGCAGCGATGCTGTTCATCCCGTCGATCGGCGGCATCAGCCACGACTTCGCCGAGGACACCCGCGAAGACGACATCGTCCTCGGCTGCCAGGTGCTCGCGGACGCGGTGGCTGCGTGCGCGGCGGCGGCGGCCGGCCGCGGCTAGTTCCTTCTCAGCGCCGCATACTCCCAGGCGAGGACGAATAGGAGCACGCACGTGGTTGCGATGCCCAGGCCGAGCGCCGGCAGCCAGTGCAGCATCGCCACGGGAACCAGGGCGAGCAGCAGCAGCAAGCCCAGGCTGTGCGACAGCGGCGGCCAGCGGCGGTCGTACACGACCCACTTGAACAGCGTGGTCCCGATCAGGAACAGTGCGGGGCCGAGCAGGATCACCGTGATCGCGGCGGGGCTGGCGTGCGCGGGGCGGGCCAGGATCTCCTCGTCGGCGACGGCGCAGACGATGATCCCGGCGACGATCAGCAGATGGATGGCGGTGTACGCGGCGCGCGCCCGCTCGCCCGGGTTCGCGGAACGGCTGATGACTTCGGCCGCGTGCTCGGCGCCGCGGTCGAAATAGATCCACCACAGCGCGAGGCTGCCGACCGCGGCGGCGGCAAATGCCCACAGCGTGGCCGCGCTCCAGGGAACCTGCGAAAACGTAGCGCCGGTGATGAGCAGCGATTCGCCCAGCGCGATGATCACGAACAGGCCGCAGCGTTCGGACACGTGCCTGCCCTCGATGTCCCAGTCGGTGACCTCGGACTTGCCCATGCCCGGCACCCAGAAGTTGATCCACGGCATGATGAAGCCGAGCACGATCGCCGCGCTCCAGCACGCGAGGCGCGTGTCGGGCCCGGCCCAGCCGCCGATCAGCCAGATCGCCCCGCGCAGCAGCTCCCAGGCGAGGATGCGCTGCGCGTTGCGCGCGAGATTCGCGCGCTCATGGCGCAGCGCCCAGGCGAGAAAGCCCGCGCGCGCCACCTGCATGGTCACGTAAGCGGCGGCGAAGACGCGGCCGTACTCGGCGAACGCCTTGGGAATGCTCGCCGACATCACCAGCCCGACCAGCATCATCGCGAACAGGAACAGGCGCACCGGTACGCGTTCCGGATCGAGCCAGTTGGTGACCCACGCCGTGTATAGCCACACGCTCCAGACGGCGACCAGCAGAATGCCCACCCGCGCTGCGTTTTCCCAGGCGAGTTCGGCGAGCAGCGTGTGCGAGAGCTGGGTAACGGCGAACACGAAGACGAGGTCGAACAACAGCTCGACCATGGTGACTCTGGCGCTATCCTGGGTGCCTTTCGGGCGCAGGTATGATTTGTGTCGTTTCATCGCGTCGATGCTGCCGTGTCGGCGTGCGCAAAAGCCGGCCGATCGTGCGCGCTGTCCGGCACGATCAGCTCGGGGAAGCAGTGTAGCCTAAGCCGGACAAGCCGGGACCAACCAAAGCGTCGTTGGCGGGGGGAAAGCCTGTGCGCGACAGGTGGTCTGCGGTCTACCGGCCGGCGCTCAGGTGCAGGGCCGCTCGACTTCGACCGTGCCGACCACGGTGACCGTCAGGTCCTTGAAACTCCTGTTCGCGGATTCGTTGGCCAGCGCCACCGAGCCGTCCGACGCGCCGGCCAGACGCGCCTTGCAGTGGGCGCGCACGGTGACCTGGCCCAGGAGGTTTACCGTCGTGCGCATGCAGTACCAGCCGTTCGGGTTCAGCAACGCGATGGTGGAGGCGCCCATCAGGTTGAAGTTCGGCTCGATCAGGACCAGGGCGGGGGAAGGCGTGGGCGCCGTGTCGCTGATATCGTTGCCGATGCCGAACACTTTGAACGACGTCCCCATGGTCTTGAACTGCGGCGTCTTCCCGAACGGATGCTCGCCCCAGGCCTTGAGGCAGGCGGCGATCGAGCTGTCGATTTCTTCAGCCGCGGCCGGCGCAGGGACCGCCGCGGCCAGGCACAACGCGAACAGGGCGACGAGTGGTGCGGCCGTTTTCGATGCATGCATGTTGAAATATCTCCCGGGGTGATTGAATTCGGTCTGGTTCAGGAAGCGGCCGTCGATCCAGCCGCATCGGTCCGTTGGCCTGGCGCGCCCGTGCAGGGCTTCACAACGGATAAACTAGCGGTTCAGCCCGGCGCGGATTATGAGATTCGTCAACATATGCGCATCGGATTCCGCCGGCGCGCAGGCACGCAGGAACCGGATCGGACAGGAACAGCCATGACACAAGCTGAAGGCGGCAGCCATAGCGTGGTCGAATCCGCGGGCGACGGCATCGCCACCGTCACCATCTGCAATGCGGGCAGGCTGAATGTCCTCGGCACCGCGGTGATCGAGGACCTGACGCGCAGCCTCGAACGCCTGCGCGAACGCGCCGACCTGCGCGTGCTGGTGCTGCGCGGCACGGGAGACAAGGCATTCATCGGCGGTGCCGACATCAATGAGATGGCGGGACTTGCGCGCGCGTCGGCCGAGCGCTTCATTTCGGGTCTGCGGCGCCTGTGTGATGCCGTGCGGCAGTTTCCGGTTCCGGTCATCGCGCGCATGCCGGGCTGGTCGCTCGGCGGCGGGCTCGAGGTGGCGCTCGCTTGCGACATCCGCGTGGCGTCGGACAGCGCGCGCTTCGGCATGCCCGAGGTCCGGATCGGCATTCCTTCGGTGATCCACGCGGCGCTCATGCCGCGGCTCATCGGCAGAGCGCGCGCGAACTGGCTCATCCTGACGGGCGAAAACATCGATGCCGCGCAGGCGCTGGCCTGGGGCCTGATCGACCGCGTCGTGCCCCTGGCCGGACTCGATGCCGAGGTCGCGCGCATTGCGTCGCTGCTTGCCGGATTCGGCACGAGCGCCGTGCGCCAGCAAAAGCGCCTGCTGCGCGAATGGGAGGATGCGCCGCTCGATCAGGCGATAGGCGCAAGCGTCGCGGAATTCGGCCGCGCCTTCGATACCGGGGAACCGCAGCGGTTCATGGGCGAATTCCTGGCCCGCCAGAGTGACAGGAATAACACCGGGCCGTAGCCGCCGCGCGTCGGGGCAAACCAGCCTTGCCCGGGAACCCGTCGCAGAATGAAGTTTCTGCAACGGGCCGATAGCGGCTGGCACAGGGGGGTATTACCTCGTTTTGAGGCGGACACTAAGGGTTTCGGGTGCCGCCCCCCTTTGGGGGTTCGGTCGTATCCGCGGACTTGATGTCGCTATCCAGTCCCAGAACCGCGCGTATGCCGGTGGTGAGGATCTCGTGTTCAAACGGCTTGGTCATGTAGCCGTCCGCGCCGCCGGCGAGGCCGCGCAGAACGTCCTCGCGCGTGGTCTGCGCGGTGAGCATGATCACCGGAATGGACTTGAGTATCGGGTGCTGGCGCAGCCTGGCCAGGACGTCGAAGCCGTTGATGTCGGGGAGATTGACATCGAGGAGGATCACGTCCGGCGAGGGAAGGGTGCGCAGCGCGGCGACAATCTCATCGCGGTTACTCGCAGTGCGCGGCTCGAACTGCTCGAACTTGAGCAAAAACCTGAGCACGTTCTGCAACTCCACATTGTCCTCGATCACGAGGACGGAATATCGCCCTCCGCCTGCCGGGCTCTTCCTTTGTCCGGCCGCGCGCGCGATGTTGACGTAATAGCCCTTAAAGCGCAGCGCTTCGGCCGCCCTGTCCACTTCGGCGCCGGCCCTCTGCAAAACTTCCCTGGAAGCCGGCGTGGCCGGCTCGTTGCCGAAAAATTCGCCGAATCCGACGTTCGCGTTCGTGCCCGGCGTTACGAGTTCGATGTAGCCGCGTTTCAACAGGGCGGGGATGCTCTCCTGGATTTCCTTGGGGCCCATTCCCTTGGCGAGCTTGGCTACCTCCGACACCGCCAATTTGCCGTCGAACAGGACGAGGAGCTGCAGCAGTTTCGCGGAGACCTGGGTCGAGCCGCTCATGAGCTCGCTCGCGCCGTTCTTCGTAGGGGCGTAGATGTCCAGAATATCGGTCTTGTCCAGGCCCACGAACATTGTTCCCTTACAAACGCGAACGAACTCGGCAGCAGGAGCATCTGGGCGCGCAGATCAATTTCCATCGTCGCGTAGATGGCGCGCCTGCCATGCGGCAGCCATCGGGTAACTCGCTGCTGCGCACCGGACACGCCGCGTACTCGGTCGCCAGTGCAGCATCGCGCGTCAGACCATGCGTGGGATTATTCTAGGTGGAAAGCACTGCCCCTGTCACCGCTGACCCGCGCGCGGTTACAAACTGTTACAACGCCGCGTCCTCGTTTCATCGTTTCGCGCGTTAGCGCCAGAACGGATCTGGTGCCTTTCGGTACCGGAAATACAAAAGGAGAAATTGATGAAGCCGAAGATTCTTGCAGTCGCCGCATTGATGGCTCTGGCCAGCGCATCGTTCGCACAGACCAGCTCCTCTCCTGCCGGCGCGGCGCCAGGAGCCGATTCCGGTCAACTGAAAGCCGACCGGGAGAAGCTCAAGGCGGATCGCGAGCAGTTGAAGGCCGACCGGGAAAAGATGAAGGCGGATCGGAAAGCCGAGTGGGCCAAGCGCAGGGCGGAACGCGCCGCCAAGGCCGGCGCCGCAAAGCCCGCGACGCCGCCGTCGCAATAGCCAGCCCGGCAATCCACGTTCCGGTCCCCGCCGCGATAAATGGGCGCGCGATACCAGGCGCGGCGGGGACTGATAAGATGCCGCGTCGATTGCCGTTATGGCGACGAATTTTCCGCGGCAGGGGGGCAGCGATGGGCAAGGTGTTCACGCACGACCAGCAGGTGCGTTTCTCGCATTGCGACCCGGCGGGCATCGTCTACTTCCCCGAGTTCTTCGACATGTCGCATGCGGCGCTCGAGGACTGGTTCACCCACGGCCTCGGCCATGCGCATGCGGAAATGATCACCGAGCGGCGCGTCGGCACGCCGACGGTGCGCATCCACTGCGATTTCTACAAGCCGTTCCGCATCGGCGACACGCTGCATTTCGAGATCCGCGTGCTCAAGATGGGCCGCTCGTCGCTGACGCTGCACTACAGCGGCAAGAAGGACGGCGTCGAGCACCTGGCGATCACGCAGACGGTCTGCTTCCTCGACCTCGACACGGGGCACGCGATCCCGATTCCGGAGGACTTCCGCCAGGGCATCGCCGAGTACCTCGATGAGGCGTACGCGGGCGCCTGAGGCGCCGCGCGCCGAAAGTCCCAATGCTCCCGACGGACCGGGGCGGATGATCCCGACGCGTAGCCGCGCCGCAAATACGCTCCTGCTCGAATTTCAATTGGCGCGCGCAGGTCGCGGCGCTCAAATCTCGTCAACCCGATAGTTCGGCCGGATTGCGCGACCGTTCGTCGCAGCGCGCTATGCCGGGCAGGCCGCCGGGTATATGCTGCACGGGACCGGATCGACAAGGAAACCAGCAAATGTGCAGACGCAACCCTATGTTCTTTCCCATCATCCTGATCCTGGTGGGCGTCTATTTTCTGTTGCGCAACTACGGCGCCCTGCCGGCGGGTCTGGAGATCGAGAAACTGTGGCCGCTGATCCTGATCATCGCCGGCGTCGCGGCTCTTTCCAATCGAGGTCCCCGCGGCGGCGACGGTGATAAATGAAAGGCGAAGAAGCAGTGCCCGCCACAGGATGGTGGCGAACGCCAGAGGCGCCCTGTCGGCGTTGTGATCGCCGGTCTTAGAGATTCAGGGTCCTTTTCACCAATCCCTTCTCGTGCTCGAAATCGACGGTGCGCTGGATGGCGATCCTTTGGGTCGCGGGCGGGCCGGCCCCGTGCCAGGTGCCGACCCCGTGCTGGCCCGCGGTCCAATGCTGCAGGAGCTTGTGCACCTTCAGGATATTGGCGGTCGGCTGGTCCGACCCGAAGCTGTAAAACTCCTCGACGTAATCCTTGATTTCGGCGTTCTTCAAGTCTTTCAGGGACGGCATGGTGACCACCAGGCCGCCGCCGATGTCGCCGGCTAGCGCCATCACCCGCCAAAAGGCCTCGCAGATGTTGAGCTTGGCCACGTTGCCCATGAGTTCATCCGGCAGAAAGACCCCGGACCCCGGCGGTTCTTCCTTGCCCTGGCGCGCCGCCGCCTGGCCGCAGGCCCGGCCGGTCTCGCGCAGCACAACCATCTCGGTAATCTGCTCGTTGATGTGCGCGACTTTTTCCAATCCCTTGTATTCCTGAATCAGTTTGGAGGCCCCGATGATCTGATTCATGAAGCCCACCTTGCAGGTGCCGCCGCAGGTCATGCGATGGGTGCGCGCGAAGCGGGCGACGATGCGGCCGGAATACTTGAACTCGCCGCAATGGAACACCCGCTCCCACGGGACGAACACATTGTCGAAGACAACCATGGCCGTCTCGCGCTGCCCGAACACCGGGTTGCCCAACTCCTCCAGGTCGTCGGCCTGGTCGCGTTCCGCCGAATAGGGCGAATACTGGCAGACATAGGTGATTCCCGGCGCGTCGGTGGGCGTGGCGAACGCCACGGCATAGTCGGCTTCGTCGGCGGAGTGGGCGCCCTGGGGCAGCACCATCAGTTCGTGCGAGGCATAGGCCCCGCTGATATTGATCTTGGCGCCCCGCACCACAATGCCCTTGTCGTTCTTTTCGACGACCTTGAGCGCCAGATAGGGATCGCGCCAATTCTCGATCTTCTTGCCGCGGCTGCCGCGGGGTTCGGTCATGGCCCCGGCCACGGACAGGTCTTTCCTCTGCACGTTCTTGAGAAAGGCCTGGAAGCGCGACCAATAATCGGTGCCCAGGTCCCGGTCCATCTCCCAGGTCGTGGCGGCCAGGGCATGAAAGGCGTCGTAGCCGACGCAGCGGTAGATGCAGGTCCCCAGCATCTCGGCGGTGAACGTCCCCGCCTCCGCCTTTCTCACCAGATCCTCCGTGGTGGTGCTGACATAGGTGTAGCGATTGACCACCTCATCCACCAGCGGCGAAAAGCAGGTCATGATGTCGCGATACTTCGGATCGAGGGCCCAGGCGTAGCTGGCCTTGTTGGCCTCCACCACGGTGCGGGTGTTCTTATTGGCCAGGACGTCCGGCACGCGCTTGCCGTTCATGAAGACCCTGGGCTTGAGTTCCTTCAGACTGGCTTCGAATTGCTCCGGGGTCATCAGGGCCATTACGCTTACCTCCTCGTTGATGTGCAAATCGCGCTTGCGCGTGCGGGCGCGGGCGGGCCTGCGTATTGTTGCACCAGGTCAAGACGCGGCGATTTGATGGACATCAAAGTCCCGGGTGAAAATCGACGAATCGAAGCTCGGAGACTGGAGTCGGCCGCCGGTCGAACGAGGGTTCGCCAGGCCTGGCGCAAAACCTATTTCACCTTCCTTTCCAGTTCCGCCTGAAACGCGAGCACCTTCGGTGCGTTGATGGCCAACTCCAGCGCCATGCGCGAAACGGCGCCGGAAATGCGCTCGCCATCCGCAAGGATGATGGTCGGCAAGCTGCGGACGTTCATCCGTTTGCCGAGCGCGACGACCTTCTCGAGCGCCGCGGCATCGCAATGCGCCGCCTTGGGCGCAACGTCGTCGATCATCCAGGCCGACCATGCCTGCGCCCGGTCGCGGGCGCACCAGATGTCCTTGGCCGTCTTCATCGACCGTGCAGACAGGACCGGATACAGGAACGTGTAGATGGTGACGTCGCTCATGCCGATGGTTTCATGCGCCATCTGCCTGCAGTAGGGGCAATCCGGGTCCTCGAACGTGGCGTACGCGCGCTTGCCGTTGCCGCGCACCTGTTTGATCGCCAGATCCAGCGGCAGGCCGCCGAACAGCCCGTTGGGCGGAGCGATCGGGTCGGCCGGCGCCGCGGTCGAGGCGGTCGCCAGAAGCAGGCCGGCCAGCAGGCTCATACTCCTTATCAGCAGGGTTGCGCTGTTCGGATTTTGAACGTTCTGTTTCATGTGCTCGGGAATCGTGCTTGCCATTAGGTCTGCAGCCGCCCGCAAGTTTAACGGCAATCCGGTTTGGAAAGTCCATGGACTGGCATAGAATGTCCGCAGCACCCCGATCGCCCCAACGTCCGCAACGGAGGCCATGATGCGCTTTGCCGTGCTGCTGCTGACCTCGATTCTGGCCGCCTGCGCCTCCTACAGCGGCGCCGCTCTGCGGCCCGGCGAAGCGCGTCTCGACGACGTGCTGCAGCTGATGGGGCAGCCGGCGCTGCGCTGGCAGGACCCTGACGGGTCGATTCAGCTGGCGTATCCGCGCGGCCCGGAGGGAATCCACACTTACATGGTGAAGCTCGGACCGGATGGGCGCCTGCAAAGCAACGCAAATGTCCTGGACGATGTCGGGCTTGCCCGGATCCGCCCCGGCATGACGCAGGAGCAGGTGCTGCGCGTCCTCGGACCGCCCAATTACAGCCGCACGGCCTATTTCAAGGCGCGCAATGAATTGGTCTGGGACTGGCGCGCGTGCACCTTTAACGAAAATATCCAGCGTCTCTATGTCCTGTTCGACGCCACTGCCCGCACCGTGCGCAGCACGATGACCATGGATGAACTGTTCGGCCCCGAAGGCGTCACCATACCGTGCAAGCGCTGAGCGCCTCGGGCGCATGACGCGACGGAATCCGCCCCGCCCGCCGCACACAAAAAACATGCGCCGCGCGCTTCGCGCAGCCATTTGAAAATACGAGTGAATTCGAGCGGGCGCCGCCGCGGTGCATAAACGTCATGTACTTCGGCGCGGTTTTCTTTCCCGCAGGGAATCGCCGCCGCGCCCGAAGATTTTCCATATCTCCTTGGAAACACGAATAAATTTGCGCGCGTGCGCGGAGCAGGCACGGCTGATGCTTTAGGTAGGGCAAGCAAAGACAAATCAACCTACCAGTACGGAGATCATCATGAAAGCGCTCAAAAACATCCTGGCAACCAGACATGCATTCGTAGCCGAAGGCTTCGCCTACGCGCTCCCGGTCGAGCACGCCGCGGTCACCGCACACGCAGCGGCCCCCGCGAATAACGCAGCCGCCGCCGGCACCCACCTGAAGAACATCGCCCTGTTCCTCGCGGCGCCCTTCATCGGCTTGGCCTACCTGCTGACGTTCCCGCTGGTCGGGCTCGGCATGCTCGCCTGGATCGCCGGAAAGAAACTGCTCGCCAACGAAAAGACCCGCCCGGTCGTCCTCGCCGTCGCGGCACCGTTCGTGACGGTCGCCTTCGTGACGATCGGACCGGTACTCGGCCTCGGCGCCCTGGCTTGGATCGGCGCGCGCGCCCTGATCAAGAATTGACGCGGGCCCCGCTCGAGCAAACGGCCTCGTTCGAGGCCGTTTTGCTTTTGCAGCTGGTTCTAAGGGCTTCGGTCATGCAGCCGGCGCCGCGACGGACTGTTAGACTGGCGGGCCTAGTACCATGCTGCGGCCGGAAAAGCGGCACTACGCCGTTGACAAGCCGCGATTCGGACCTGCCATGCTGAAAGAGTATTTCGAGAACAACAACGGCCGACAATTGCACAAATGGATGCACTACTTCGAGATCTATGAACGCCATCTTGAACGCTTCCGCAATCGCGAGGTCCACTTGCTGGAAATCGGCGTCAATCATGGCGGCTCGCTGCAGATGTGGAAGGCATACCTCGGCGACAGAGCACACATTCACGGCGTCGATATCGATCCGAGATGCAAGATGCTGGAGGAGGACCGGGTAAGGGTCTACATCGGCGATCAGGCCGATCCGGCATTCCTGCAGTCGCTGCGCCGCGAGATTCCGCAGGTGGACGTGCTGATCGACGACGGCGGGCACACCATGCAGCAGCAGTTAGTGACCTTCGAGCAGATGTTCGATCATGTCGCCGAAGACGGCGTCTACCTCTGCGAAGACCTGCATACCAGCTATTGGCCGGCGTTCGGCGGGGGCCTGCGCCGGCCCGGAACCTTCATCGAGTTCAGCAAGCGGCTCATCGACCAGCTCAACGCCTGGCACACGCGCGACGTGGAGAACTTTGAAGTCGACGATTTCACGCTCTCGGCGCATTCCATCCATTTCTACGACAGCGTGCTGGTCATCGAGAAGCGCCGCATGACGCCGCCGGTCGTGCGCATGACCGGCAAGCCGTCGTTCTGATCGGCGTGCCCGAGGCGACCCCGGCGCGACGGCTGCCTATTTCGGCGGCTGGAAGCGCGCGTCGCCGAACTGCCACAGCATGAAACTCCACAGGTCGGCGTATTGCGCCTGGAACTGTTCCTTGGTGCTGCCGATGCCGTGGCCGCTGGCGTAGTCGATGCGCAGCAACACCGGCTTGCCCGAGGCGGACGCCGCCTGCAGCCGCGCCGCCATCTTGAACGACTGCCACGGCGGCACGCGCGGATCGTTGATGCCGGTGATCAGCAGGGTAGCCGGATACTTCACGCCGTCCTGCACGTGCTGATAGGCATCCATCTCGAGCAGGGCCTTGAATTGCTTCGGGTCGGTTACCGTGCCGAACTCCGGGATATTGGGCACGCCGTTGGCCGAGGTCTCGGCGCGCAGGGTATTGAGCACGCCGACTTCCGGCACCGCGACCGCGAACAGGTCCGGCCGCTCGGTCATCGCGCGGCCGATGAGGATGCCGCCGGCGCTGCCGCCGTGGATCCCGAGCTTGGCCGGGCTGGTGTAGCCTTGCTTGATCAGGTATTCGGCACAGGCGATCAGGTCCTTCCAGGTATTGGGCTTGGTCTCCTGCTTGCCCGCGAGGTGCCACTCCTCGCCGTAGGCCCCGCCGCCGCGGACATGGCAGGTGGCGCGCACGCCGCCGAGTTCGTACCAGGCGAGAAAGCGCGGGATGTAGACCGGGTCGTCGGTCACGCCGTACGAACCATAGCCGTAGAGGTGGGTCGGGTTGCTGCCGTCGTGCACCAGGCCTTTCGGATACACGATCGACAGCGGCACTTCGACGCCGTCATGGCTTTTCACCAGCACTTCCTTCGATTCGATGGTGTCCGGCGCGCCGAACGGGCCCACCGTCTGCAGGCCGGTGTCGGCGAACTTTCCGGTGTCCGCATCCAGGGTGTAATAACCGAAGTCGCGCGTCCACGAACTCATGCTGAGCAGCAGGCCGGGAAGGCGCATGTCGGTCGATTCGATCGATACCGCGCCTGCGCGCGGCAGCGTCAGGGGTTCGGGCTTCGCGCCCGGCTCGTAGGACAGGCGGTAGAGCTTGCCCACGGTGCCGTCGCGCGCCGCGATGTACAGCGCGTCCTGCGCCGAGCTGATCGACACGACGACTTCGCGGCTCGGCGCGACGACGACCTCGGCATGCGCGAGGTCGGGGTGGGTCACGCTGGTTTTGAGCACCTTGAAGCGCAGCGCGTCCTGGTGCGAGAGCAGGTAAAGGTCATCGCCGTGTATGGCCAGGCCGGTGACGTCGGCGTCGCGCCCGAACAGCTTGCGCCACTTGGCGTCGCGCTTTTTCGCCGCGGCAAGCGGCGCGATGTAGACCGCGATCTCGTTCTGCACTCCGTTGCTCGGAATCGCAATCGCGTAGGGCGTTCCCTGTACCGGCTGGACATAGGGAAATTCTTCCGCGGAGATCTTGATGTTCGTGGAAACGCCGGCGGTGAGGATGGGACGGTCCGGCCCTTTGCCTTT
>Ga0335085_10011118_pt1 | contig 13381 bp, 11 predicted proteins | sample Lox_Sample_45_FD_206712 | JGI IMG/M metagenome (GOLD analysis project Ga0335085, IMG submission 206712) | Soil microbial communities from Loxahatchee National Wildlife Refuge, Florida, United States - Lox_Sample_4.5 | ecosystem: Environmental > Terrestrial > Soil > Wetlands | place: USA...
GCGGCGAACCCGGCGCCGGGCATGTCCGCGGCCCGCGGGTAGTCCCTGGCCAGCCCCTGGCGGATCCGCTCGAAGTCCAGCCCCCGGTCGTTGGCCATCATGTAGAACTGGTTGGCCGCCGCGAACTTGATGTACCGCCACACGTTGGTGAACAGCTTGGCCAGCTCCGCCTCCTCCGGCGACAGCTCCACGATCGCGGAGGTGAGCAGCGAGAACAGCGCCGACGCGCGGGCCAGGCCGGCCGGGGAGCGGGCCGAGACGATCTGCGGCAGCTCGAACAGCTCGCTCATCGCCTTGCCCTCGGCGATCCGCTCGGGGCAGAACGCCACCTCGATGTGCGCCCCCAGCCCCGCGATCATCTTCTCCACCAGCGCGGTCACCCCCGGGAACACCGTCGACCGCAAAACCAGCAGCTGCCCGTCGCGCAGGAACGGCGCGCAGCCCGACAGCGCCTTCGGGATCGCGGTCTGGTCCGGGTTCAGGTGCTCATCGACCGGGGTGCCGATCACCACGATCACGTGCTCGGCCGAGCCCACCACCGCCGGGTCCGCCGACGCCCGCAGCCGCCCCGCCGCCACCGCCCGCTCCAGCAGCGGCGCCGCACCCGGCTCATCGAACGGCATCCGCCCCGCGTTCACCGACTCGACCCCAGCCACGCTCACGTCATAGATCACCACCGACGCACCGCGCTCCGCGAACGCAACCGCAAGCGGCAGCCCCACATGACCGCAACCGCCGATCACTACGATGTCGTTGATCTCACAGTGGTCCATTGCTCCCCCGGCTCTGCCGCCCGCACTGGCCTGATGGAGCCCTTGGTCTCCGTATAGCCGAATGAGAAGACCTGCCTCGTGATACCGATCAAGTGAATTTCATCGGTGTCCCGGGCAAGGCTCATCATCACCGGGGCGGAGCGCCGGCGCACGGAGGTGACTGCGAGAACTGCCAAGCAGCGTCTTACTGGCGGTAATACGTGACGTCGCTTGTCAGCTGGGTGGCGATCTCCAGGACGATCTTGCGCAGCTCGTCCTGGCCAGGGTGACACGGAAGCACCGCGTCGACATCGGCCTCGGGGCCTTCCTTCATGAAGAACATGCACGAGGTGCTCACCGCGAACAGGGCCGCGGCCGCGCGGATCCTGGAGCGCGGCGGCGCGCCTGGCCCCACGATGATCTCGACAAGCGCCGCGAGGCGGGGACGGAACTGCGAGAAGCGGTGCTTGCCGTCCTCCGTGCCGTGGACGGTCGCCTGGTTCCGCTCGAGGAAGCGGAAGACCTCGCCGCTCTCCATCACGATCCCGATGTACCGGTCGAGCAGTTCCTGTGCTGTCTGCGGCCCTGGCGGTTGCTCGCGGCCCCAGGAGATGAGCGAGTCGAGGCGCGCGAAGTAGTCCTCGGTGAAGCTGCGGACGATGTCTTCCTTGGACTTGAAGTGGTAGTACAGCGCGGCCTTGGTGACGCCGAGCCGCTCAGCGATCTCCCGCAGGGAGGTCCGCTCGTACCCCTGCTCGGCGAAAAGCTCAAGCGCGACCTGCTGGATGCGCACGCGGGTGTCACCGCGCCTGCCAGCGTGCTCGTGCCCGTCCATCCTGCTGCCTGCCTCCACCTGCCTGCGGCGATGATCCGCCGCGAGTCGGCACGTCGCCTGCGTCCGGCCGCTGCCCGCGACGCGGAATCTACTTGACGGCCGGTTAGTAGGGAATATAGCGTACGTGTGAGGCTAAGACTAGCCGGGCGGCAAGTAAGTTTGCGGCGAGATGACCGGCAGGCATGGGGTGCCTGCCGGCCAGTGCTGTGTCTGGGGAATGGCGTGTCTGAGGAGAAGAAGTGAGTGAGGCAACGGGCGTCAGCGTCCCGGAATCATCAGGTGACGGCGAGCCTGCCGCGACGTCCGGGGAGGCGGGGAACACCTTCCTGAGCCACAAGCAGATCATGATCCTGCTGCCTGGCCTGCTGATGGCCATGCTGCTCGCCATGCTCGACCAGCTGGTGGTGGGCACGGCGCTGCCGCGCATCGTGGGTGACCTCGGCGGCGCGGCGCACCTGTCCTGGGTGGTCACCGCCTACGTGCTCGCGTCCACGATCACCACGCCGTTCTACGGAAAGCTCGGCGACATGTACGGCAGGAAGAAGCTCTTCATCTTCGCGATCGCCGTCTTCCTCGTCGGGTCGGCGCTGTCTGGCGTGTCGGCCACGATGCCGGAACTGATCACCTTCCGTGCCATCCAGGGCCTCGGGGCCGGCGGGCTTGTCGTGGGCGCGATGGCCACGCTGGGCGAGATCGTCCCGCCCCGCGAGCGCGGCAAGTACATGGGCTACTTCATGGTCGTGATGATGCTGGCCACCATCGGCGGCCCGCTCGTCGGCGGCTGGATCACCACGGCGATCTCCTGGCGCTGGATCTTCTACATCAACCTGCCGCTCGGCGGGGCCGCCCTTGTCTACCTGATCGCCGTGATGAAGCTGCCCGCTCGCCGGGTCGAGCACAAGATCGACTACCGGGGCGGCATCCTCCTCGGCGTGGTTTCCACCGCCATTATCCTGCTCGCGACCTGGGGCGGCACCCAGTACCAGTGGGGCTCGTGGGAGATCATCGCACTGGTCGCGCTGGCCGTTGCCGGGCTCTCGTGGTTCCTCATGACCGAGCGGCGGGCCGCGGAGCCGATGCTGCCGCTGCATGTGTTCAAGATCCGGAACTTCTGGGTCACGATGGTGCTGACCACGTTCGTGGGTCTCGGCCTGTTCGGCGCGATGACTTTCCTGCCGTTCTACCAGCAGACAATCCAGGGCGCCTCACCGACGGTGAGCGGCCTGCTGATGACCCCGATGATGGTCGGATCCATGCTCACCTCGGTCCTCGCAGGCCAGCTGACAAGCAAGACGGGCAAGTACCGCATCTTCCCGATCATCGGGGGCATCCTCATGGCGGCCGGGATGTTCCTGCTCAGCCGGATCGGCGTAAACACGTCGCGCCTGACCACCGGCATCGACTACGTGGTCCTTGGCCTCGGCATCGGCTTTCTCATGCAGATGCTGTCGCTCATCGCCCAGAACAGCGTCGAGCTCAAGGACATGGGCGTGGCGACCAGCTCCCGGATGTTCTTCCAGCAGATGGGCGGCTCCCTCGGCGTGGCGGCGTTCGGCGCGATCTTCGCGCACAAGCTGACCGCGTCGATGAGCAGCATCGCGGCCGACGGCAAGGTGCCGGTCAGCGGCGCCTCGCTTGACCCGTCGCAGGTGACGAAGCTGCAAGGTCCGGTCAAGGAGGCGTTGTTCGCCGGCATCGCGCAGGCGGTGCACACCGTGTTCCTCTGGGCCGTTCCGGCGACGGTGCTCGTCTTCCTGCTTGCCCTGCTCATCAAGGAAGTGCCGCTGCGCGGCCGCGGGGCGCCCGGCGGCGAAGACACCGCCCCCGCACCCGGGGCCGAGGCGCTGATCGGCTAGCCGCCGCACGCGAAAAACGGGCGCTATCCGCCGGATAGCGCCCGTTTTCGTCTCTCAGGCTCCGCCGTACGGGACCGCCTCGAGGACCTCGACGGTCGTCGAGCGGCCATTGGGAAGCGAGAACGTCGCCTGCTCGCCCACCTTCTTGCCGGTGATGGCCGAACCGAGCGGGGACTTCGGCGAGTAGACGTCAATCGGCGCGCCGCTCTCCTCGCGGGAGGCGAGCAGGAACGTGACCTCCTCGTCGTCGCGGACAAAGCGGACCGTCACGGTCATGCCAGGGCCGACCACGCCATCCGTGCGCGGCGGCTCGCCGACTCGCGCGTTCTCCAGGATGTGCTGAAGCTGGAGGATACGGCCCTCCTGCTTGCCCTGCTCCTCCTTGGCCGCGTGGTAACCGCCGTTCTCGCGCAGATCCCCCTCCTCGCGGGCCGCCTCGATCTTCTTCGCGATATCGATGCGTCCCTGTCCGGAGAGGTAGTCGAATTCGGCCTTAAGCCGGTCATACGCCTCCTGGGTGAGCCAGGTGACGCTTTCGTCGCGCGTCTCGGTCACGGGCACTCCTCAGTACAACGCGGGCCTTGTCTGGCCGCTGCGTGCTGGCATTATCCAGGCGCAAGGGCTTGCCGCCCTCCGCCGAGGAGCCAGTCGGTCTCCGGGGGTAATCTTCTGAGGCTAACAAGGTTCGGCCACTGGTGCGAACTAGTCAAGTGCGGCCGGTAGGCGGCGTGGCTTTCTCGAAGGCCTCCGGGCCAGCATTTCCAGGCGGGAATGCGGCTAAACCGTGCTGGTGTTCCGCTAAAGGAACCGAGGGTAGACGGAGGGGCATCGTTGTCAGCCAGCGCGGCAGGCCAGATCCAGGCCGACGGTACTGAGGTGCAGGACCAGCCCGGCGAAGTGCGACTCCGCCTGATGGCGGTGCACGCCCATCCCGACGACGAGTCGAGCAAGGGCGCCGCGACCATGGCGCGATACGTCCGCGAGGGCACGGAAGTCCTCGTCGCCACGCTGACCGGCGGCGAGCGCGGCAGCATACTGAACCCGGCGATGGAACGGCCAGAGGTGCTCGCGAACCTCGCGGCGATCAGGCGCGAGGAGATGGCGCGGGCGCGCGCGATCCTCGGCGTGGAGCAGCGCTTTCTCGGCTTCATGGACTCCGGCCTGCCGGAGGGCGATCCGAAGCCGCCGCTGCCCGAGGGCAGCTTCGCCCTCGAGCCGCTGCACAACGCGGCGGCGCCGCTTGTCCGGCTGGTCCGCGACTTCCGCCCGCACGTGATCCTCACCTACGACGAGAACGGCGGCTACCCGCACCCTGACCACATCAAGACGCACCAGGTCGCGGTGGAGGCGTTCGAGGCGGCCGCGGACCCGGACCAGTACCGCGAGGCCGGCGGCGAGCCCTGGCAGCCGCTGAAGATGTACTACTTCGTCTCATTCCACCAGGCGAAGTACGTCGCCCTGCACGAGGAGATCGTGCGCCGCGGTCTTGAATCGCCCTACACGAAGATCTTCGCCGAGTGGGAGGAGCGGTCACGCAAGCGCCTTGAGCGCGGTGACCGGCCGCTCGAGATCACCACCCGGGTCAACGCCGCCGACTACTTCGCCATCCGCGACGACGCACTGCGCGCGCATGAGACCCAGATCGACCCGAACAGCTCGTGGTTCGCCTGCCCGCGTGACGTTGAGCGCGAGGCGTGGCCGACCGAGGACTATCATCTTGCTAGGTCGCTCGTCGATACCGAGCTGCCGGAAGATGACCTTTTCGCGGGTGTCAGGGAAAGTGTGACCCTTTGAACCTTCTGCAGGCGGCAGGCAGCAGTAACTCCTCCACGCTCAGCAACGTGGAGCCAGGGCTGCTCGGCTTCCTCGTCGTGGCGGCACTCGGGGTCGCGCTCGTCTTCCTGCTCCGGTCGATGAACAAGCAGTTCCGCAAGATCGGGCCGCCTCCGGAGGAGGACGCGGCGGACACAGCCGCGGCGACCGCGGACGAGGCGCGCGACGGCGAGGCAGAGGCCGGTGCCGGAGCCGCGCAGGACCGATCCGCCGGGCAGGACGTGCCGGGGAAGGCCGCCGGGCGGAACCCAGGCACCACCGCTCCGTAAGACGGGCTGGCGCTCAGCTTGACCAGGCGCGGCGCATGGCCTCGGGGAGTCCCCACCAGCCGAGCGCCGTCAGCCTGTCATCCTCATCGATCGCCCCGAGGACCGACCACATCGCGGTGACGTGCAGGAACAGTCCCTCGATACTGAGCTCGTCGAATTCGTCATCGTCCGCGAGGTCGTCGTCGAAGTCCGCGTCGCCGTACTCCGCGTCCGCGTCTTCATCGAGGACCGCGTCTTCGTCGTCGGCGCCGCCCGCCAGCTCGAGGCCGATGACCTCGTCGGGGTCGAAGTCCCTGACGTACCTGGCCAGGTCCGCCGCCGAGGCGGGGGTTCCTGGGCCCCCGGTGACCAGTGAAGACATGACGGCGAGCCAATCGAAGTGGTCGAGCGCGCAGACCGCCGTCATCGCCGCGGACAGCTCGTCTGGCTCGCCATCGTCGGGCCCGTTGACCTCGGCGCCGAAGTCCAGATCCTCGTCCTCGGCCCACTCCATGGCCCTGGCGAACTCCCTGTCCTCCTCCGACAGCGGGTCGCCCTGCGGTGAGGCCACCGAGGTGGCCAGGGTCAGCCACAGCTCCTCGTCCTCCGCGGGCAGCGCGTCCGCGGTCCGCCCGCTGAAGGACACGAGCATCTGGCCGGGCCAGCCGGGCCGTGCGATGTCACCGCGCAGCCGTTGCGCCGCGGTCCGCAGCTCGCCGGCGGGAACCGGGCGGTCGCCTACCCGGTCGAGCACGGACTGGAGCGCGGTCCGCGCCTCGGCGTCGGCTGCGGCCCAGTCGGCGAGGAAGGCCTCGTCCTGCTCGTCGAGCAGCACCGTCATCGGCACCCGGCCGTCGGGCAGCGGGGTGGTCATCCACTGCTCCTGAAGCGTCACGTACTCCTGCCGTGCCGCCTCGTCGCCCGTGGCCAGCCGGTCGGGGTCGATTTCCCCGGCGGCAAGCCGCTCTTCGAGGAAGGCGACCAGGCGGGCGTGCATCTCCTCCTGGAGCGGGCTGCGCGCCGACGGCTCTTCCCACACGTGCAGCCCGATGATCCCTGTCGGCTCGGTGCCCGTGGCCTCAAGCCAGCCGTGCACGTCACCGAACGTGGCGTCGTGCTCGGCGATCTTGTGCAGGATCACCTCCGCCGACTGCCAGAACGGCGCGGACAGCGGGTTGCCCGCGGCGAGCAGACCGCGCCTGATCGCCGGCAGCGAGGCAAGCGCGTCCTCGGACGGAACGCTGAGCAGCGCGATCGCCACATCGCGCCGCCGCAGTGCGGCGACGGGGCGGTGGGCCATCTCTGCGACGCGGTCAGCTTGGAGTTCCACGCCTCGCAGCGTACGACGCTCGCGTCCCACAGCGCACCGCCCTCCCGGTCTTCCTAGTGCGTCGTACTACAGCTCGGCCCGGCCGCCGAGGTACGGCTGAAGCACCTGGGGCACCCGGACCTTGCGGTCTTCTGTCTGGTAGTTCTCGACCACGGCCGCGAGCAGCCGGGGCGTCGCGATCGCGGTGTTGTTCAGCGTGTACGCGAACTTCACCGTCCCGTCGGTGTCGCGGTACCGCACGCTGGCGCGCCGCGCCTGCCAGTCGTGCAGCGAGGAGCAGCTGTGCGTCTCGCGGAACCGGCTGAGTGACGGGAACCACGTGTTCACGTCGTTCATCCGGTACTTGCCCGCGCCCATGTCGCCCGTCGCGCACTCGACGACCTCGTAGTGCAGTTCCAGGCCCTGGAGCAGGTGCTCGGCCGCGCCGAGCAGTTCCGCGTGCCAGCGGTCCGACTCTTCGTCGTCCGCCGCGCAGATTACGAACTGCTCGACCTTCTCGAACTGGTGGACCCGGAGCAGGCCGCGGACGTCGCGCCCCGCGCTGCCCGCCTCGCGGCGGAAGCAGGGCGAGATTCCCGCGTAGCGGATCGGCAGCGCCTTGGCGTCGAGGATCTCGCCGGCATGCAGGCCGACGAGGGCGACCTCCGCGGTACCCGCGAGGTACAGGTCGTCGGCGGGCAGCGCGTAGGTCTCCTCACGGTGCGAGGGGAACTGCCCCGTCCCGACCAGGGCGTCCTCCCTGACCATCACCGGGACAGAGATAACGGTCGAGCCGATCGAGACCAGGTGGTCCAGCGCGTAAGAGAGCAGCGCCCGCTCGAGGAGCACCATGTCTCCGGTGAGCGCGTAGGCGCGCTCACCCGCGACCTTCCTCGCCCGGGCGAACTCGGCCCACCCGCGGCTTTCCAGCAGGTCGACGTGGTCCCTGACCTCGAAGTCGAAGACGGGCTTGTCTCCCCAGACCTTGATCGTCACGTTCGCCGAGTCGTCGGCGCCTACCGGCGCGCCCTCCCACGGGATCATCGGCGTGAGCAGCAGCAGCGCCTGAAGATCCCGGTTGACCTTGGAAAGCCGGTCGCGGACCTCCTTCAGGTGGAGATCCTGCTCGTCGTGCTCGGCCTTGAGCCTGGTCCGCGTCGCCTCGTCGGCCCTGGCGAACTCCTTGGCGAAGGCCTTGGCCCTGGTCTGAGCCGCGTCGAGCTCGCGCTGAAGTTCCCGGCTGGACTGGTCAAGGCTGAGCAGTTCGTCCACGTCGAGGTCGATGCCCTTAACCCGCACGGCCGCCTTCACAGCCTCCGGGTTGTCCCTGATGAATCGTCTGTCCAGCATGGTGGAAACGCTACCAGGCGTGGCGGGTCGCGTGCTGAGGACGCCAAACCGGGTTACGTTAAAGACATGCTGGTGACCAATCACGTGCTGTCCGGTGCCGTGATCGGCGCAGCGACACGTCCCCCCGCTGCCGCGTTCGCACTCGGGGTCATCTCGCATTTCGCGCTCGATGCGGTGCCGCACTGGGGGAAATGGCGCGGGCCCGACCACTTCATGCGGGTGGCGGTCGCGGACGGACTGACTGGCCTCGCGGCCATGGGCGCCCTGGCAGCGATCGCGCCCGATGACGCACGCGTCGCGGTGCTCGCGGGCATGGCTGGCGCCGCGCTGCCCGACCTCGGAAAACCGTCGGTCGTGTTCTTCGGCCGCTCGCCGTTTCCGCGCCGCGTGGACGAGTTCCACCGACGGATTCAGCGGGAGGCGCCGGACCGTTTCCCCCTTGAGGCGGCGGCGGGCGTTGTCCTGCTCGCCACCGCGGTCACGCTGCTGCGCGCCCGCGTCAGGCGCCGCTGACGGGGTAGTCAAGCCCCACGAGGCGAGCCAGGTCGGCCAGCGTGAACTCGAACATCGGCGCCGGGTCGTCGAGCGCGAACCCCAGGTGGCCGAAGACCTCCATCGACACCGCGCCGTACAGCAGCACCCAGCAGCGCAGGAATACCAGGACCGCGCCGTCTGGCACGTCTGTGCCCAGGGCGGCGCGGAACCGGCTCAGCTGGGCGCGCAGCCTCTCGTCGATCTTCCCTGAATCAGGAACAGGAAAGCGGGTAACGTTCCACAGCTCGATGAACAGGCGGTAGAACGTCCCGGCGAATTCCATGGCGCACTCCTGCGCGACGTCGAACCGGCCGTCATCGAACCCCGGCAGCGGAACGCCGAACAGCAGCGTGAACTCGTCCTTGTGGCTCAGTCCCCAGTGGCGGAACTCGCGGCAGGCCGCCACCAGCTTCAGTGCGAGGTGCCGCTGGACCTCCTCCGGCGCGGCGTCACCGCGAGCGAAGGCCGCGCCGCCTGAGCTGAGCGCGACTTCCCCGATCGCACGGTGGATGTCGCGGGAGAGCTCGGTGAACATCGTCGCGATCACATGCCTGAGCAGTTCCTCGCGGCTGCTGTAGTAGCGGTAGAGCCCGGGCGCGGTCATGCCCATCTCGCGGGCGATGGCACGCAGCGAAGCCGCCTCCGGCCCGTGCTCCACGAGCAGCCTGCGGGCGGTCGCCGTGATCTCCTCCTTCGTCGCCGCGCGCATCCGGTCCCGGCGAGTAGGCGGAGCCGGCGAGGCGGGTGAGTCGGGTACTGCCTGCGTCACGCGTAACCTCCTGACTCCGTTTTACCTGTCCCCGGCAGTCGGCGGAAGAACTTTCGGCGAACACTCTTGACGTTAGTTAACGCCGTATGCAAAGTTAGCGATGTAATCAGTTTACGGTGTTCACTCAAATGGCCAGCAGGGAACGACCCCATCATGGCCCGGGAGGCGTGATGTTCGAAGCATGGGGACGGCGGATCTACCGGGCGCGACGGCTCACGCTGATCGCTTCCTTGCTCTTCGCGATCGCGGCCGGCGTGTGGGGAACCGGCGTGTTCGGCAGGCTCACGGCGGGCAACACCTTTACGCCGCCGGGCAGCCAGAGCAGCGTGGAGTCGGCTCGCGCCGCCAGCGTGTTCGGCCGTGACGGCGCGGACGTCGTGGTGCTGTTCCGCAGCGCCACCCAGACGGTCGCCGATCCCGCCTACCGCCAGGCGGTGACGGCCTACCTGGACGGCCTGCCGGCCGGCCGGGTCACCGGGGCCGTGACCTACTGGACGAGCGCTCAGCGGGACCTGGTATCCACCGACCGTCACTCGACCTACGCCGCCCTGCGGCTCGCGGGCGGGACCGACCAGGAGCGCGAGGCCGCGTACAAGGCGATCAAGGCGGACTTCGCCGACCGGGCGGGCGACGGCATCACGGTGCAGACCGGCGGCGCCATTCCCGCCGAGGTCGCGATCAACGCCGAGGTCAGCGCAAACATCGCGCGCGCCGAGGCCATCTCGTTCCCCGTGCTGCTCATCCTGCTCGTCATCATCTTCGGCAGTGTCGTCGCGGCCATCACGCCGCTCGCCATCGGCGGCCTGGCGATCCTCGGCTCGTTCACGGTGCTCCGGCTGCTCACCATGACCACCACGGTCGCCGTCTACTCGGTGAACATCACCACGATCCTGGGCCTTGGCCTCGGCATCGATTACGGCCTGTTCATCGTCACCAGGTTCCGCGAGGAACTCCGCCGCCAGCCCACGGTGGAGGTCGCGGTGGCGCGGACGGTGGCCACGGCCGGCCGCACGGTCCTCGTCTCCGGCGTCACGGTGGCACTCGCGCTGAGCAGCCTCATGCTGTTCCAGCCGGTCTTCCTGCGGTCCATGGGCTACGGCGGTGTCGCCACCGTGGCGGTCGACGTCATCGCCGCGCTCACCGTGCTGCCCGCGCTGCTCGCCGTCCTCGGCCACCGGGTCAACGCCCTCGCCGTCAGGAAGAGCGTCCGGGCCGACGTGCCGCGGGCAGCAGAGACCGAGGGCGGCTGGTACCGCCTCGCGCACGGCGTCATGCGCCGTCCGGTCGCCGTCGCCGCGGTGATCGTGATCGCCCTGCTCGCGCTCGGCACGCCGTTCCTGCGCGCCTCCTGGGGCGGCACGGACGCGCGGGTGCTGCCGGCCGGCAATACAGTCAGGCAGGTACAGGAGACGCTGAGCAGCGAGTTCCCCGCCAACTCGACGAACCCGATCGAGGCCGTGGTCAGCGGCGTCACCAGCCCGGCCGCGCTGGCCGGCTACACGAGCAGGATCGACGCGATCCCCGGTGTCACCGGCACCCAGGTAACAGGGCAGCACGGCACGGATGTCAGGCTCGCCATCGGCTACCGGCCGCTGCCCGACTCTCCGCAGGCCAGGCAGATCGTGACCGAGGTCCGCTCCGTCACGCCGCCGGCGCACGCCACGGTCCTGGTCGGCGGCGAGACCGCGATGCTCGTCGACGAGCTGTCCAGTCTCGGCGGCACGCTGCCGTGGATGGCGCTGCTCACCGCGGCCGCCACGTTCGTGCTGCTGTTCCTCGCCTTCGGTTCTGTCGTGCTGCCGGTCAAGGCGATCGTGATGAACATCCTGTCGCTGTCGGCGACGTTCGGCGTCATCGTCTGGGTGTTCCAGTGGGGGCACCTGTCCGGCCTGCTCTCGTTCACCCCGACAGGGACGATCGACCCGACGATGCCGATCCTGCTGCTGGTCATCGTCTTCGGGCTGTCCATGGACTACGAGGTGTTCCTGCTGTCGCGCATCAGGGAGCGTTACGACGAGACCGGCGACAATGCGGACGCCGTGGCCGTCGGCCTGCAGCGGACCGGCGGGCTGATCACCAGCCTCGCGCTGCTGCTCGTCATCGTGGTCGGCCTGTTCTCCGCCTCCGGCGTCATGTTCCTGAAGCTGCTCGGCGTCGGCATGATCGTCGCGCTGATCGTGGACGCGACTGTCGTGCGCGTCCTGCTCGTGCCCGCCACCATGCGGCTGCTCGGCGGGGCCAACTGGTGGGCGCCCGCGCCGCTGCGCCGCCTCTACGCCCGCTACGGCATCGCCGAGTCCGAGACCGTGCCGCCCTCTGTCAGGGTCTAGGCAGAACGGAAGAGCGGTACGCTAGCCCGCACATCTGCCAATGCTGCGATGGTGCTACGCTCCGAGGTTCTGCTCCCCTGCGGCAAGGAGAACGACCGTGTTTCACTCCGACGATGACAATCCCTCGGTCATGTCCACAGACCTGCCGGCCGGCGCGTACCTCCTCGACGTGCGCGAGAACGACGAGTGGGCCGCCGGGCACGCCCCCGAGGCCGTGCACATCCCTGTCGGCGCGCTTGCCGAGCGGGCCGCGGAGATTCCGCAGGACCGCGAGGTGTTCGTGATCTGCCGGTCGGGCACGCGCTCGGCGTACGCCGCCCAGGCCCTGGCGGGGGCAGGGTGGAAGACGGTCAACGTGGCCGACGGCATGACCGGCTGGGCCGTCGCGGGCCGTCCCATGCTCAGCGAGACCGGCTCAGAACCGTACGTCGCCTAGGCAGGCGCAAGGCCAAGCAGTCAGGCCAAACAGGCAGCCAGGCCAAGCAGGCAGTCGCTCAGCCGGTAGTCGCCGCCAGCGCGAGGGGGAGCACAGCGGTGGCGCCGGCGTCGCGCAGCAAGGCCGCGGCGACGGTCATGGTCCAGCCGGTGTCGATCTGGTCGTCGACGAGCAGGACCGGGCCATCGCCGGCGTCCGCAATCGCCGCGCGCAGTTCTGCCGGGACTGTCAGGGCCCGCCACACCGTGCTCAGCCGCTGCGCGCTGTTGTGCCGCCGCGGACCAGGACCGTCAGGGGTTACGTAGCCCAGCGAGCCGAGGTAGCGGAGCCTGCCGATGGCGGCGATGCGCTGGCCGAGGCTGGAGACAAGCACCGGCCGCGACCGGGAGGGGAGCGTCACCACGGAGGCGGGCCGCCGCGCCCAGTCCCACGCCGCGAGAACCTGCACGATGGCATCGGTGAGCTGCGCGGTGACCGGCTCGTCAGGCGCGCCCTCTGCGAACAGTGCGCGCAGCGTTCCGCCCCAGCCGACGTCGGTGAGGCGGCCGAGTGCCCGGCCCGGCTCGGCGATTCGCGCGGCGGGGATCTTGCCAGACGCGTCGTCGATCCCGAGGTCGCGCATCCCCGTCGGCCACATCTTGCGCGGTTCCACCGTCACGCCGGGGCGAAGCAGCCGCTGCCTGGCGGCCTCCGCCCCGTCCTGCGGCACCTCGGCCTGCCATGGACGGCCGGTGCAGTTGTCGCAGCGGCCGCAGGGCCGCGCCTCCGGGTCGTCGAGCTCGCGGCGCAGGAACTCCATCCGGCACCCGTCCGTCGCCTGGTAGGCGAGCATGGCCTGCTGTTCGCGGCTGCGCTCGCGGGCGACCCGCTCATAGCGCTCGCCGTCGTAGGCCCAGGGCATGCCGGTGGCGGCCCAGCCGCCCGTGGTGCGGGTCACCGCGCCGTCCACGTCGAGCACCTTCAGCATCGACTCGAGCCGCCCGCGCGACAGGTCGACGTGCGTCTCGAGCGCGGCGGTGGACAGCGGCCGCCCGGCCTCGGCGAGGGACTCAAGCGTGGCGCGGACCTGGCGCTCCGGCGGGAAGGCGAGAGACGCGAAGTAGGCCCAGATGTCGCGGTCCTCCCGGCC
>Ga0335085_10011119_pt1 | contig 13380 bp, 13 predicted proteins | sample Lox_Sample_45_FD_206712 | JGI IMG/M metagenome (GOLD analysis project Ga0335085, IMG submission 206712) | Soil microbial communities from Loxahatchee National Wildlife Refuge, Florida, United States - Lox_Sample_4.5 | ecosystem: Environmental > Terrestrial > Soil > Wetlands | place: USA...
GAAATCCTGCGTGTTGACGCCGTCGATGCCGGTATAGCTCCGCGTCTTCTGCGCCGCGCGGTCGATGAGATAATCGTTCGACGGGTTGCGCTTCAGGCGGAACGTGCCGGGGATGAGATCGTCCTTGCCGCGGCCGGAATGATGCTCGTAGGCCTCGGCCATCTCCTCGGAGATCGGCATGGCCGGATCGGCGCTGTAGCCCCAGTTGTAGACGTTGGTCTGCTCGTCATCGATCGGGACCCACAGATGCCCGTCGAGCTTCGGCAGCGTGTTCTGCCGCAGCAGCCCCTGGATCCCGCCGCGCATCTGCTGGAACGGCATCACGTAGTGATAGAGGCGGACATAGGCGCCGTCGGCGCCGAGCTGGCGCGTCGAGACATAGTAGTAGCCGTAATCCGTGCGCTCGACATCGAGCCGCGGCGCCCGGTCGCGCTGGCGCGGCTGCGAGTTGTCGCCGAGCCGGATGTTGTGCAGGTAGGAGGAATGCGCGGTGTCGAGCCCGCCCTCGAGCGCCTGGAGATAGTTGCACGCCTCGTAGGTCTTCGACACGAACCGGTGGGTGGGCGCGGCGCGCATCCATTCGTAATCGGGCGGCTCCGGCATTGCCTGCTTCGGCCCGAGATAGGCCCAGACGATCCCCGCCTTCTCCATCGTCGGATAGGCGGTGATGCGGACCGAGGTCCTCATCGGGCTCGATTCCGGCTCCGACGGCAGGTCGACGCAGGCGCCGTCCACGTCGAACTTCCAACCGTGATAGACGCAGCGCAGCCCACAATCCTCGTTGCGTCCGAAGAACAGCGGCGCGCGGCGGTGGGCGCAGAAGGCATCGACGAGCCCGACGCGCCCCTTCGTGTCGCGGAACGCGACCAGGTCCTCGCCGAGAAGCCGCACGCGAACCGGCGGCCCGTCCGGCTCGGGCAACTCCTGCGACAGGCAGGCCGGTTGCCAATAGCGGCGGAACAGCTCGCCCGCGGGCGTGCCGCGGCCGACCCTGACGAGGCGTTCGTTATCCTGGTGCGACAGCATCGCAAGCCCGCGAAACGATGGTAAGTGAAAGCATCCTAGTCCTGCCCTGATAGAGGGCGCAAGGGCGCGGGGGGAAATGCCTATTGGCCAACCGCCTCGCGCGCGCGGTCCACGAGTTCCGGCGGAAGGTGGGTGAGCCGCGTCATCAACGCCGCGAGTTCCGACCCCGGCACCGGCGCGATCGTGACGCCGAGCTTCGCCGCATCCGCAACCAGCGCCGGGTCGCCGAGCGTTGCCTCATAGGCCGCGCGCACCGCCGCGACCCGCTCGGGCGGGACCCCCGGCCCCATCGCCGTCGGCTTCCCGACCTCGTAGGGCGAGGAGAACAGCTCGAGCAGCGCACGGTCGGCGTCGCTTCCGGCGAGATCGGTGAGCAGCGGCACGTCGGCGAGTTCGGGCGAGCGCGTGCCGATCTGCACGATCACGCGGATCGCGCCCTCCTTGTAGAGCTGATAGGTGCGGCCGACGCCGCTGTACCAGGTATCGCCGGCATTGCCCTGGACCTCGCCCTCCTCGATCGCGTGCTCGACCCCGGCGAAGCCGTTGTAGCCGGTGACCACCCGGAACTTCGTCCCGAGCACGTAATTCATCACGCGAGGGTAGATCGCGGCCAGCGCCATCGGCGAGGCCGCGCCCATGACCACCTCGACGCGCTTCGCGTCCTCGATGGTCTTCACCGGCGCCTTCGACGACACGATCGCGTCGCCCGTCTCGCGCGTCATGTTGCCGATCCAATTGAATTTGGCGGGATCGACGTCGGCGGTGAGCCGCCCCAGCGTCCGCATCAGCGGCAGCATGTTGTGCAGATTGCCGAGGATCGTCCCGTCCTGCGGCGCCTTGTTGTAGATGTAGTCGGCGGCGAGCATGCCGGTGGCGCCGGCCATGTTCTGCACGACGATGGTCGGGTTGCCGGGAACGTGGCGGCCCAGATGGCGCGCGAGCAGCCGTGCGCAGATGTCATAGGGCCCGCCCGGCGGCGTCGCCACGACGAGGGTGATCCGCTTGCCGGCATAGAAATCCGCGACCGCGTCCGCGAGGGCCGGCGCGCTCGCGAGACCGATCCCTACGAACGCGGCGGCAAGCCGCGCGGCGAGCGCGATCGGCGCCCTCATCCCCAGACGTCGTGCGCGACCTCGACGATGCGCGCGAGCTTGCGCTCGACATCGCCCATCGACATGGTCTGCCGCACCCGGCTCGGCACGCTCGCGAAGCCGCATTGCGGCGAGAGACACAGCCGGTCGAGTTCGACGAACTTCGCTGCCTCGTCGATGCGGCGCTTCAGCGAATCGGCACTCTCCACCGCAGGATCCTTGGTGGTCATGAGGCCGAGCACCGCCTTGCGCGGCTTCGGCAGATGACGCAGCGGCCGGAAGTCTCCGGAGCGCGGCGTGTCGTATTCGAGAAAGAACCCGTCGACCGCGAGGCGGTTGAACATGCGCTCGGCGATCGGCTCGTAGCCGCCGTCGGCCATGCCATGCCCGGCATTGCCGCGGCACATATGGACGCACACCGTCATGGTCGCCGGCCGGTCGCGGATCGAATCGTTGATCGCGTCGATATAGAGATCGATCAGCGCGTCGGGATCGTCGCCGCGCTTGCGCACGATCTCCATGTTGTTGGGATCGCAGATCACCGCGAGCGGCACCTCGTCCATCTGCAGGTAGGTGCAGCCGCGCGCGGCGAGATCGGCGATCTCCTCGCGCATGATCCGGGCGAGATCGTCCATCAGCGCCTTGCGGTTGGCATAGGCCGCCTTGTCCATGACCGCGTCGCCCGGGAAGAAGTGCGCCACCGACGGCGTCGGCAGGTTGGCCTTGATCGGCTTCCGCGTCATGGTCTTGAGCGACGAGAAGTCGTCGGCCGACAGCGGCTCGCGCCGCGTGAGGCGCGTCATCACCTTGGGCTCGCGCACGGTCGGGAGCACGGTGCCGTCGAACATGCGGATCGGGAAGCCGCGCTCCACCGTGTCGGGCCCGAAGCCGTCGCACTTGTCGAACAGGAATTCGCGCCAGCCGCGCTTGCGGTACTCGCCGTCGGTGATCGCGCCGATGCCGACGCGTTCCTGCATCGCAACCGCCTCGCGAATGCATTCGTCCTCGATACGCGTGAGTTCTGTCTTCGCGATCTCGCCCTTGGCAAAGCGCTCGCGCGCCGCCATCAGCCGATCCGGCCGCGGCAGGCTGCCGACATGCTCGGCTCGGTAGGGGCGCTCGTTGTCGGCCATGCTTTCCTCCCTCGGGATGTGCGACGAGGATGCGCCGCTTCCCCGGCCTTGGCAACGCGCTGCCTCGCGCCCTCACCGCATGCCGTGGCCATCGAGGATGGGCTTGGGCAAAGTGATCGTGGCCACCGCCGGCTGGCCGATCGTAAGCCGGACGCTCTCCCAGCGCAGGAACTTGCGATCCGCGCGCGCCGTGACCGCGGCCCAGGGAATGAACAGGTCCGGATGCCCCGGCTTGAGCAGCCGCGAGACGGAAAGACGGAAGCCCTCTGGACCGATCGACACGGTGAGCGATCCCTTGTACTCGACCGCGCCGACCGCGCCATGCACCACGGCATGGCGCGTGCCAACCGGCGGCGCGGCCGCGCGGTACCGCTCCGCCAGCGCGCTCCAGCCCCCGACCTGCGCGAGGACGCAGCAGACCACCGACCAGAGGCCGGCAAAAACCACCGCGAATCCCGCGACCGCGAGCGCGACGAGGAGCGGAAGTGGCAGCGGCAGCGGCATGACGCCATGCATCTGCCGTGCGGTAGGACGGATGTCAACGCGGCGGGGGCGTCGGCTTGATGGCGCCGCCGCGCGTCACTATGCTTTTTGCCGCCCCAATTGTGCGCACGACCACGAGGAGCGAAACGGCCATGGCGAAGATCCGTCACATCGCCTTCTACACGAGCGACCCGGACAAGATGGCGAAGTTCTACTGCGACTGCTTCGGCATGACGGTGCGCCAGGACTATCCCGAAGTTCCCGGCACCGCGCGCGCCATCTTCATCTCCGACGGCGAGATCGAGGTCGCGCTCATCCATAACAAGAGCGGCAAGACCGGCATCAACCATTTCGGCTTCACGCTCGAGCCCGAGGAGAAGGCGGAGGTCTATGCCAAGATCCGCAAGCACGGCGTCGAGCCGCACCTGGCCAATCCCGACCGGCCCTATGTCGAAGACTTCATGATCGACGTGGACGGCAACAAGGTCGATCTATCGACCAAGGGATTGAGCCTCGAACGCGCGCATCTGAAGGAAAAACTGGGGCACGCATGACCATGAGGCGCAGCGCGACCCTCCTCCTCGCCGCGGCGGTGGCCGCCGGTGCCGCCCTCGCGCACGCTCAGGCCGCCGACAAGGTCCGGCTCGGCAAGGCGCAGGGCGCGGCCTGGACGTTCCTCGTCGCCGATGTCGGGCTCGAGGCGGGGCTGTTCGCGAAATACGGGATCGAGCCGGAGATCATCGATCTCGCCGGCGACGCCAAGGTGCAGCAGGCCTTCGCCGCGGGCAGCATCGATTTCGGGCTCGGCAGCGGGCCGGGGCTCGCTTTCGCGGCCAAGGGCTCGCCTGCGATCGGGGTGGCGGCCTTCGCCGGCGCGCCGCGCAACATCTCGGCGACCGTGCTGTACGACTCGCCGATCAAATCGGTGGCCGATCTCAAGGGCAAGCGGATCTCGGTGTCGACCGTAGGCTCGCTCACCGATTGGCTGACGAAGCAGATGGCGATCAAGGAGGGCTGGGGCGCCGACGGCGTCACGACGGTGGCGCTCGGCGCGATCAACGCTGCCGTCGCGGCGCTGGTCGCGGGACAGGTGGACGCGGTGGTGCTCGCCACCGAGGCCGGCTTCCAACTCGAGGACCGGAAAGCGGGTCGGGTACTGATCGGCATGGACCGCTACGCCCCGCACTTCATCACCCACGTCGTGTTCGCGCAGAAACGGCTCGTCTCCGACGATCCCGGCCTGGTCGACCGCTTCCTCAAGGGGTTCTTCGCGTCGATCGCGTACGCCAAGCACAACAAGGACAAGATGTCGCAAGCGGCGGAGCGCATCATCAAGCAGAGCCCCGCCGTCGCGGACCGCACCTACGACTACGAGATCGCGATGTTCTCCGAGGATGGCCGGTTCGATCCGGCGGCCGTCGAAGCGCTGAAGGACTCCTTCGTCGCGATGGGCACCTTGGAGACGAAGCCCCGCGACGATCAGCTCTTCACCGACCGGTTCCTGCCGGTCAAGCCATAGGCGCGCCGGCGTGCGGACTTACGACTTGGCGGGATAGCTGACGCCGAGCCCGGCCCGGGCGTCCTGCTGGATGCCGTATTGCGGGAAGGGATAGCGGAACCCGTTCTTGGCGAGCGCCTCCATGCCGGCGACCGCCTGCGCGAGCGGCTCCGGCGGCAGCGCCATCAGCATCTCGTCGTCGAGCACGCCGCCATAGCGGCGTTCGGCGAAGCAGGGAATCGACAGGCTGGGTTCGCGGGTCTTGAGCGCCCGTCCCCAGGAATCGGCGCACGCGGACTCGCCGACGACGCTCCAGTCGAACCGCTTGTATCCGGACCATTGCAGGCCGTTGATGAAGTACATCATCGCGCCGGGCGTCGCGTAGAACAACGCGATATCGGGCGGGTCGAGCCGTCTGCCGGCGAGCGGCGCCACCGCGAGCGCCGCATAGCGGCCGTCGGCGACGCAGTGCATCGCCGCCTGGTGCGCACTCGCATCTTCGAGCGTCTTGAACCAGACGCCGACCATGTGTTGGCCGGACTGCCAGGCCGCGTCCTTGGCGCCGCCCAGCCCGACCACGGCGCGGCACTGCGCGCCAACCAGGTCCTCCGCGGTGACGCCGACCGTCCAGCCGAGCCGCGCCGCCTGCGCCACGAGCTGATCGAGCGTGTGCACCGCCTTGGGCCGGCGGACGCGCGGGATCGCCTCCATGTCTTCGCGACGCTCGAAGAGCTTCATGCCGAAAGGCGGATTGCGCAGGCGCAGCAGGCGCTCGAGGTCGGCTGCGAGCTTCGGCCAATCGGTCATGGCAGGGCTCCTCGAAGAAGGCGACTGCGCGCGGCGGCTATTTCAGGCTCGCGGCCGCCTCGCGCACCAGCTTGGCATCGATCACGTTCTTGAAGGAGAGCGGCTGCGCAAAGTTGAGCCGTCCGTTCTGGCGATGGACCGCCTCGACCCGGTGCAGGTTGTCCTCGTACTTGCCGATGTCGAGGTTGGGATCGACGGCGTAAGGCGTGCATTGCTCGACCGCCTCGGGCTTGAGCTTCATCTCCTTGGCGATCATCTCGGCCATCTCCGGGTTCTTGTTGTAGGCGCCTTGCGTCTCGTGCGCCGCCCGGATCATCGCGCGCAGGAAGCGAAGCGCGACTTGCCGGCGCTCGTCGATGAACTTCTTCCCGAAGAAGACGAAGGTCGTGACGGTCCCCGTGCCAGCCCCCATGTCGGGCTGCAGGAGCTCGGCCGTTCCCTCCATTCGCTCGGTGGTCGCAAGCGGCTCGGGCAGGAAGCCCGCGTCGATCGCGCCGGTCTTGAACGCGATCATCTGCTGCGCGAAGCCCAGGGATTTCTGGTCGACATCCTTGAGCGTCATGCCGTACTTCTCGAGAATGAGGGTGAGGAAAAACTCGGTGATGTCGCCGGGGGCGTTGTTGGCGACGATGCGGCCCTTCAGGTCCTTGCCGCTGCGGATCGTGCCCGCGTCCCACAGCGCCTTGCGCACGAGCGGCTGCGTCGCCATCACCGGGCCCTGAACCCCCAGCGACGCGACGACACGCAGATCGAAGCCGTCATGCGCGGCGTTGAAGAAGCCGGCTGTCGCCGCGCCCATGCTCGCGTCGAGCCGCCCGGTCGCGAGCGGGCCGATCGTATCGAGCGCGCTGCGGATGTCGCCCGCTTCGACGGTCAGGCCCTCTTTCGCGAAGTAGCCCTTGCCCAACGCGACGTAATAGGGCGCTTGCGCGATGCTCCGAACGATTTGGACCGTAACCGTGTCGTCGGCGCGCGCGCCCGTGACCGCAAGCCCCAGAGCCGCCAGCGCGGCCAGCCAATGCTTCACCATGGATGCCTCCCTGTTCGACGCGTCGCCGCTACTTCGGCAAAAATGCCTCGGTGTAGAGTTTGGACATGTCGGGCGCGGTGTCCATGAGCTTCAGGTCGACGAACGAGCGCTTGAGCGTCGCCAGCGATTCCGCGTCGAAACGGCAGTCCTTGGTGAACATGCCGATCGTCAGGTCGTAGTCTTTGGCCATGACGCTCTCGGAGAAACCGGTGATGCCGCTCTCGATCTTCACGGTCTCCGCCTTGTGCGTGCGGATATAAGCGACCGTCTCGATCCAGCCCGCTAGAAACGCGCGGACGGCATCGGGGTTGGTCTCGATCAGGTGGCGAGAGGCGTAGAGCGTTCCGGACGCGAGGCTGCCTTCATATTTGGTCACGGGAAACAGCAGCCGTCCGGTGTGATTTTCTTCCATGGCCAGGAAGAGCGATGTGACGGCCACATCGGCGTCGACGAGATGATCGCGGAACGCCGCAATGATGCTGCTGGAGCCGTTGCCGATCGCGACCGCTGTTACCTCGTCCGCCGCCCAGCCTTCCTTGCGCGCGAGCTCCTTCACCAGCCAATCGGTGAGCGAGCCCGAGCTCGACACGCCGATCTTCTTGCCTTTGAGGCCGGCGACGTCGTGGATCGGCGAATCCGCGGGCACGCCGATGCTGATGAACGGGATTGGACCGGCGCTCTCGCAGATGGCGACCATCGGGACGCCCTTGGCGACGAGCGCCATCTCGGTTCCCGCGCCATCGCCGATGTCGATGGCTCCGGCGGCCATCGCCTGCGTCATCTTGCTGCCGCCGGTGAAGTCGACGATCTTCAGATCGCGCCCGTGCTTCTTGAAGATCCCGAGCTGGTCACCGACATTGACGGGAATGATCGGATCGGCGTTCGGCGCCGCCTTTCCGACGGTGAGGATCGTCTCGGCCGATGCCGCCGACACGGAGACCGCCAACCCGATGGCGATCGCAAGTGCCGCGCAGGATGCGCAGCCCGGTAGCTTCCAGTTCATGACGTCCAACTCCCTGTTCAGCCCGTGGCCTTTTCAAGCCGGCGACAGCCGGATAGATGTCTTAGGCAACGATCCATACCACATCCCCCCGCTGCGCCAGAAGGGCCACGCCGCAGGCTAGGGCAGCGTGGTCTGGGACAACGCTTAACATGGCAATTATCTCCCTTTTAAGGGGCGCCGTTTCGTGGAATCATGGCCGCGGTCTCAGCGGGGAGGACAAGCGTGATCGTCGACACCCATGTGCACGTCGTTTCGGACGACCGCAAGCGCCATCCGCAGGTGTCCGACGGCGCGCATGGCGAAGGCGCGCCGTCGGTACGCGACATCGGCCAGCCGGAATGGCCGCCACTCACCGGCGAGACGCTGATCCAGCTGATGGACGAGAACGGGATCGACCGCGCGCTGCTGGTGCAGACCTATTTCACGTATCATTTCGACAATCGCTACATGGTCGATTGCGCCCGCCGGTGGCCGGGCCGGTTCGCGAGCGTGTGCGTCATCGACCAGCTCGCGCCCGATGCGCCCGACGTCCTGACGGACCTCGTCGAGAACCACGGCGTGCGCGGCCTGCGCATGATGGGCGCGCGCGGTCCCGGCTCGCTCAAGGACCCCCGGAGCTTCCCGCTGTGGCAACGCGCGCAGGCGCTGCACATCCCGATCTGCATCGGCGCGCGGATCGAAGAGCTGCCGGACGTGCGCGTCCCGCTGGAACGATTCACGTCGGTGCCGGTCGCGCTCGAGCATGTGTGGGGGATCAAGATCGACGCACCGCCTTACGAGCGGCTGAAGCCGCTGTGGGAGATGGCGCAGTTCCCGAACGTCCGGCTCAAGACCGCACCCAACAATTCGCATGCGGCGCGCGAGGCCAAGGGCGGACCGCGCGAGTTCTTCGGCCGGCTCGTCGACGCGTTCGGCGCGAAGCGGATCATGTGGGGCTCGAACTATCCGGCGCATTGGCACCGTTACGGCGGCATGCCCGAGCGGCTGGCGATCATGCAGGAGGATTTCTCGTTCTTGAGCGCGGAGGACCGCGCTTCGATCTTCGGCGAGGCGGCGCTCTCGCTCTGGCCGACGCTGCGGGGCGCATGAGCCATGGCGACGCGCGAGACCATCCTCTCCGTCGGCGGCGGCGCCATGTCCGTGCTCGTGGCCGCGCCCGATGCGCCGGGACCGCACCCTGCCGCGCTCATCGCGCATCATCGCGGCGGGGTCGACGGCTTCACCCGCAACGTCGCCGAGCGCGTCGCCTCGCTCGGCATCCTCGCGGCGGCGCCGAATTTCTACCACCGCCGTCCCGCGGGCGAGGACCCGGTCGCTTCGATGCGGCATTTGCGGGACGGCGAGCTCGTCGACGACATCAACGCGACCGTGCGGTATCTCCTCTCGCTGCCGGACGTGAGAAGCGATGCGGTCGGCATCGTCGGGCATTGTCTTGGCGGACGCACCGCCTATCTCGGGATGGTCTGGAACCCGATCTTCAAGGCCGCGGTCCTTCTCTATCACGGCAACATCTTCGAATCGCGCGCCGAAGGCATGCCGCCGCCATTCGCGCTCACCAGCAACATCCATTGTCCGGTGATCGGCTTTTTCGGCAACGACGATCACAACCCGTCGCCGGAGATGGTGCAGCGCCTCGCGCGCGAGTTCTCGCGGCTCGGCATCCGCCACGCCTTCCACAGCTATGACGGCGCGGGACACGCGTTTCAGGACGATGCGACACCGAACTATCGCGAGGCGGCCGCCAAGGACGCCTGGCCCAAGCTACTCGCCTTCCTCAGCAACACCCTTTGCCGGAGCGAGGCGTTTCCGCCGCTCGCCGATTGATCACGGGTCGGAGTGACTCGCCGCGGCGCCGTTGCCGCGCAGCCGCCGCCGCGCCGCGGGCGCCATCTCGCCGTCCTCGCCGCCGAGTCGGATCAGCAGGTCGAGGCAGCGATGCAGCTCGCGCCAGCGGCCGGGACCCAACGCGGCCGCGAGGTCGGCATAAATCCGCTCCGAGGCGTGGATCACCGGCTCCAGGATCGTCAGGCCGCGCTTGGTGATCGCGACCACGACGCGCCGCGCGTCGGCATCGACCTTCCAGCGGCTGACGATGCCGCGGCGATGCAGGCGCGGAACGATGCGCGACAGGCTGGCGGGATGGATGCTGGTCCGAACCGCGAGCTCGCTCATCTCGAGCGGGTCCGATTCCGCGAGCACCCGCAGGATGCGGCCCTGCTGATCGGTCAGGCCCTGCTTGCGCAGATAGGGCCGAAAGCGCTGCATCACCACGTCGCGTGCCCGCAACAGCTGCATCGGAAGCGCCGGGTCGAAGCCCTGTTTCGCGCGAGAGGCGCGGCGGGTCTTGTCGGAACGTGCACGCGTCGTCACTGGCTTTCCACCGCAGGCCCGGGTGGGCGACTATCGCAGACCCGGCCCTGCAATTCGACGGCAAAATTTCGGCCTCGCGCCGCGGCCCCGGCGAGGACATGATCGGCCGACGTCAGCGACCAAGAGGCCACGACCATGTCCGCGACGAACCGCCCCGCGGTCACCGCGCAACAGCTTCTCGACAAGGCGCGGGCGATCGCGGGACTGCTGCGGGACGAGGCCGCGGCCGGCGACGTCGGCGGCGCGCTGACCGAGCGGACGATCGCGGCGCTGCGCGGCGGCGATTTCTTCTCGCTGATGCTGCCCCGATGCCTGGGCGGTGCCGAGGCCGATCCCGTCACCGCCCTGCAGGTGATCGAGCAGCTGAGCCGTGCCGACGGGTCGACCGGCTGGGTGGTCATGGCCGCGGGGCTCTGCATCGGGACCGCGGCGGCCTTCCTCGACGATCCCGCCATCGGCGAAATCTTCGCGAGCGGTCCCGTTCCGATCATTGCCGGCCATGGCGGGCCCAACGGCGTTGCCGTCGCCGAGCGCGGCGGGTACCGCCTGAGCGGCAATTGGCGCTACGGCAGCGGCACGAAGCACGCGGCCTATATCCATTCTGGCGCGGTGGTGGTCGAGAACGGGGCGCCGCGCCGCCTGCCGAACGGCGAGCCGGAGGTCCGCATCTTCGTCACGCCGCGGCGCGACGCCGTGCTCGCCGACAACTGGAACGTGCTCGGCCTGCGCGCGACCGGGAGCGTCGACTACAGCATCACCGACCTGTTCGTGCCCGACAGCTTCTGTCATCCGCCGGGCATCCTCGTGCCGAAGCGCGGCGGCCATGTCTATCGCATCGGTCTGCTCGGCGTCGCTGTGATCGGCCACACCGGCTTCGCGCTGGGGGTCGGGCGGCGCGCTCTCGACGAGATCGCCGCGTTCGCGCGCGAGCACTCCGGCCCGACCGGCCGCTTGCGCGACAGCGACGCATTCCGCGAGCACTACGGCACGGCGGAGGCGCAGTTCCGCGCAGCGCGCGCGCTGGTCTACGAGACCTGGCGGGACATCGCAGCGACGATCGCGCTGGGCGAGCCCATGTCGACGCGCCAGATCACGCTTGCCCGGCTCGCCATGAGCCACGTCACCTCGGTCGCGGCCGACGTCTGCAGCTTCGCCTATCGCACCGGCGGCGGCGTCGCGCTGCGCGACGGCCCGATACAGCGCTGCTTCCGCGACATTCACGCGGGAACGCAGCATCTGCACGCGCACCCGCTGATCCTGCGCGAATGCGGGCGCGAACTCGCGGGCCTGGCGGAAGGCCAGTCGTGGGGCCGCTTCGGACTCGCCTAGCGCAATGCGCCGCCCACCGCCGCGCAGAATTCGCCGACCGCCGCGGCAAACTCCTCGTGCTTTTCCTGGATCGGCAGGTGGCCGCAGCGCGGCAGCACGACGAGGCGCGATCCCGCGATCGCTTGACGCCACGCCTCGCCGTAGGCCGGCGGAAACATGCGGTCGTTCTCGCCCCACACGATCAAGGTCGGGACGCGGATGCGATGCAGCCAGCGCTGCATCTGCGGGTCGTGGAAGCGCGGCTGCCAGGCGAGCTTCGCGACCATGCGCTGGTTGGCAAGACGCACGTCCTCGTTCTCGGGAGCGAAGGCGCGCGCCACCGCGTCCTCGGCGAACCTCTCGTCGAAATAGATCGCGCGCACGGCCTGCTCGTCGTTGAGCATGAACGGGTCGAGATGCTCCACGCCGGGGACGTGGATGCCCGGTGCGTCCATGAGCGTGAGCGACGCGAGCCGGCTCGAATTGCGCACGGCGAGGTCCGCCGCGACCCAGCCGCCCAGCGACAAGCCCACGATGTGAATGTCGCGCAGATCGAACAGATCGATGAAATCGAGGTAGAAATTCGCTAGATCCGATATCGTCTCGAGCCACGGCGGGGGCTCGCCGCCGCCGAACCCCGGCGCCTGCGGCACGATCACCTCGAACCTCCGCGCCAGCGCCTGCATCCCCGGCAGGAAGCGCGGCGCCCCGCCGCCGCCGTGCAGCATCAGCATCGCCGGTCCGCTGCCCGCACGCTTCACCGGCACGGACGCGCCGCGGATCGTGATGGTGGTCAAGGTTGGTTCTATCATGGTGCCGCGAGTTTCGGAGAGCGGTGCCGGGCCGTCAACCTCCCGGCAATCTGCGGCTTTTCGCCCCTTCCGCCCTTGCCGATCCGGAGACAGGATGCGTGCTGGGTCGGGGCAAAGGAGAACGCGATTATGAGCACGGCAGCCGGAGAACCCGGCCCAACCGCGCGCGAGGCGTTGCTGCAGCGCGCAGCAAGCCTCGTGCCGATGCTTCGGCAGCGCGCCTCCGCGTGCGAGGCGGCGCGCTCCTGCCCCGCCGAAACGGTCGAGGATTTTCGCCGCAACGGCCTTCTCCGGATCTGCCAGCCGGCGCGCTACGGCGGCTTCGAGCTCGGCTGGGACGTCTTGGCCGAAGTGACCCAGACGCTCGCGCGCGGCTGCGCGTCGCAGGCTTGGATCGCGATGGTCTACAACGACCACTGCCAGCTGCTCGGCAGCTTCCCGATCGAGGCGCAGGACGAGGTCTGGCGCGACAAGCCCGACACGTTCCTTTCGGCAAGCCTCGATCCGATCGGCAAGGCGAAACGGGTCGCCGGCGGCGCGCTCTATTCCGGGCGCCACAGCTTCTCGAGCGGCATCGACCACGTGCAGTGGGTGATCTGCGGCGGACGCTTCGAGGACAGCGACGGCGCGTCCTATTTCGTGGTGCCGAAGCGCGAGATCACGCTGATCGACGATTGGCAGGTGATGGGCCTCGCCGGCACCGGCAGCAAAAGTTTCATCGTCGACAATGTCTTCGTGCCCGAGCACCGCATCTTGCCCGTGCAGGCGGCGACCGACGAGGGCACCGGACCCGGCACGCTGGTCAACCGCGCCCCCGTC
>Ga0335085_10011120_pt1 | contig 13380 bp, 15 predicted proteins | sample Lox_Sample_45_FD_206712 | JGI IMG/M metagenome (GOLD analysis project Ga0335085, IMG submission 206712) | Soil microbial communities from Loxahatchee National Wildlife Refuge, Florida, United States - Lox_Sample_4.5 | ecosystem: Environmental > Terrestrial > Soil > Wetlands | place: USA...
GCCAGCGTGACGGTACCCTCCTCGAGCGGCTGGCGCAGTTGTTCGAGGACATTCCGTGGGAACTCCGGCAATTCATCCAGAAATAAGACGCCGTGGTGGGCCAGACTCACTTCGCCCGGTTTGGGCGTTCCCGCTCCGCCGCCGATCAATCCGGCATCGGATACGGAATGATGCGGCGCGCGAAACGGCCGTGCTTCGAGCAGACCGGTATTTTTTGGTAACAATCCCGCCACGCTGTGGATTTGGGTGGTTTCGAGCGCCTCGGCGAAAGTCAGCGGCGGCAGGATGCCGGGGAATCGTTTGGCCATCATCGTCTTGCCCGATCCGGGCGGGCCAATGAGCAGGACGTTGTGGCTTCCGGCGGCAGCCACCTCCAGGGCGCGTTTCGCGGTCGTCTGGCCTCGGACATCCTTGAAATCGAGAACATCTCCTTCTTCCAGCAGGGGACTGACCGCATTCCGGGGCTGCGGCTGGAAGGCACCGGGCTCTTTCAGGAACGCCACGGCGTCTCGCAAATGATGAATCCCGAACACGTCGATGCCGTCGGCGACCGCCGCCTCGGCCGCGTTATCCGCCGGAACCAGCAGATTCTTGATTCCTCGCTTCCGCGCGCAGGCCGCGATCGATAAGGCGCCGCGCACCGGCCGGATACTTCCATCGAGCGACAGCTCGCCGACAAACAAATGCTGCTCCGCGCTCGCGACCATTCCCATTGCACCGAGAATGCCCAACGCCATCGGAAGATCGAACCCCGCGCCTTCCTTGCGAACGTTGGCGGGCGCCAGATTGATAGTGACGCTTTTCGCGGGATAGCCGAAGCCGGAATTGATCAGTGCGGATTTGATCCGCTCCCGGCTTTCCTTGACGGCGTTATCGGGCAGGCCGACCGTGATAATGTCCCGCTGCGCGCTCGGGTACATGTCCACCTCGACATCGATCAAATGCGCATCGATTCCGAACAATGCCGCCGAAAGGGTACGAAATAGGGCCATCGAATATATGGTGCGGCGGAGTCTAACTTTCTCGCAGCTCGTGATCAGGATTTTACACATGCTTCTAAGTGCCATGTTGTCAGTACTTTGTGGACTAGGCCGATCGGCGATCACTCCGAGCGCCGTGGGAAATCATTCCGTCGCTGGAAACCATCGGACCGGCTGCGATATGCTGGGCGTCGATACGAATGGGACACGGCTCCGTCGATCCCAATCCGGCCGAAATCGCCGTGCTGTGGATTACGGCGGGGCTCGGTTGCGACGGCGATACTATTGCCATGACCGCCGCAACCCAGCCGAGCATTGAACAACTGGTTCTGGGCGCCTTTCCGTGGATCCCCCGCGTCAAGCTGCATAATCCGTTTCTCTCTTACGAAAACGGCGATCAATTTCTGCGCGCGTTCCACTCCGCCGCTGAAGGCGGGCTCGCGCCATTTATTCTGGTGGTCGAGGGATCGATTCCGGATGAGACCAATAAGCCCGAGGGCTACTGGGCGTCCATGGGGACCGATCAGAAAACCGGGGAACCGATCCTCACCTGCGACTGGATTGACCGGCTGGCGCCGAAAGCATGGGCGGTGATCGCCGCCGGAACCTGCGCCACCTACGGAGGAATTCATGCGATGGAAGGCAATCCCACCGGATGCATGGGGCTGGCCGATTATCTCGGCTGGGACTGGAAGTCGCAGGCGGCGATTCCGCTGGTGTGCATCCCGGGATGCCCGGTGCAGCCGGATAATTTCACGGAAACGCTGCTTTATCTTCTAAATCAATATGCCGGCCGCGCGCCGATGATTCCGCTGGACGAGGCACTCCGTCCCACGTGGCTGTTCGGCCCGACGGTTCATGAGGGCTGCGATCGCGGCGGGCATTACGAGCAGGCCGAGTTCGCCGAAGAGTACGGATCGCGCACCTGCATCGTCAAGCTGGGATGCTGGGGGCCGGTGGTGCAGTGCAACGTGGGTAAGCGCGGATGGATGAATGGAATCGGCGGATGCCCCAACGTGGGCGGCATCTGCATCGGCTGCACCATGCCGGGATTCCCGGACAAGTTCATGCCTTTCATGAACCAGCCGCCGGGCTCGCTTCTGTCCTCGAGCGCGGTGATGACCTACGGGCGCGCCATCCATGCTCTGCGGCGATTTACGCAGGCATCCCTCAATAAGGTCCCGAGCTGGCGCCGATTGCCCGGAAGCACCGGCCGAAACACGCCCGGCGCAGGGCAAGACAAATGAATCCGTCGGAACTGGCGCAGGCCGAAACGACGCTGGCCGATCTGGCTCGCGTCTTCTTCCAGAACTCCAGTCCGGGCCGGCCGCAGCCGGCGATCCGCGAGCCGAATCTCGAGGCGCGCTACCGGGTGCTGGTGGACCAGATCCCGGCGGTGCTGTTCCTTGCCTATCTGGAAGAAGGAATCGGCGAGGCGTATGTCAGCCCGCAGATTGAGGCGACCCTAGGATTCACGCAAAAGGAGTGGCTGGAGGATCCCGTCCGCTGGTACGAACAGATCCATCCGGAGGACAAGGATCGCTGGAGCACGGAAGCGGCGGCGATGTTTCTCACCGGAAAGCCGCTGCGCTCGTCATACCGGGTGATGGCCCGCGATGGCCGCGTGGTGTGGTTTCACTGCGAGGCGCGCCTGGTGCGCCGCGACGACGGCCAGCCCTGGTTCATTCACGGCGTCGGATTCGACATCACCGAGCTGAAGCGCGCCGAAGAAATGCTGGCCGAGGAGCGCAACGTGGCCTCGGCGATTCTCGATACGGTGGGCGCGCTGGTGGTGGTGACCGATACGCGGGGGCGCATCGTCCGCTTCAATCGCGCCTGCGAACAGACCACCGGCTACTCCTTTGAGGAAGTGAACGGGCGGCGCATCTGGGAGCTGCTCCGCGTTCCGGAGGAGGGCGACAGAATCCGGGCGATCTTCGACCGCCTGCGCAGCGGCGCGCTTCCCAGCGACTACGAGAGTTTCTGGATGACCAAGTCCGGCGACCGGCGGCTGATCTCCTGGTCCAGCACAATCCTCACCGGACCGCGCTCCGAGGTGACGCACATTATCGCCACCGGAATCGATATTACGGAGCGAAAGCGGCTGGAAGAAGCGGTTCTCGATATCAGCGCGCGCGAACAGCGGCGGATCGGACAGGATCTGCACGATGATCTGGGCCAGCACCTGACCGGGGTCGCGTTCATGGCGCGGGTACTTCAGGACCGGCTGGCGGAGGCGTCGCTTCCCGAATCGGCGGAGGCGGCCAAGATCGTGGCGCTGGTGAATGAGGCGATCCTGAGAACGCGGGAGCTGGCGCGCGGACTTCTTCCCGTGGTGGCCGAGGCACGTGGGCTGATGTCGGCGCTGGAACGCCTGGCGGGCGAGGTCAGCGATCTGTTCCGCATCTCCTGCCGCTTCGAAGCGCGCGACCCGGTGCTGATCCACACCGAAGCGGTGGCCGATCATCTTTATCACGTGGCGCAGGAGGCCGTGAATAACGCGATTAAACATGGACGCGCGTCGAGTATCGCCATTGAGCTCACGCGCGACGCCTCCGGCGGAATTCTCACCATCCGTGACGACGGCGCCGGATTCCACACCCTTGCCGGACACCGGCCGGGAATCGGCATGCAAATCATGCAGTATCGTGCGAAAATGATCGGCGGATCACTGGACGTTCGCCCTTCGCCGGGCGGAGGAACGGTGGTGCGCTGCACATTCCCGATTCGGGACCGCCCGATTCCGGACCACCCCGGTTCACACCACGGTGGTCCAGACGACGTCGAAAAGGAGCAGCATGCCGGCTGATATGCGAACGGCCGCGCGATGCGTCACGGCCCGAGTCTTTATCGTGGATGACCATCCCGTAGTGCGCCAGGGGCTGGCGCTGCTGATCAATCGGGAAGCCGACCTGGCCGTTTGCGGCGACGCCGCGGACGCGCCCTCGGCTTTGCAACGTCTCGATGCCTTGCAGCCCGATATCGTGATCCTGGACTTGTCGCTGAACGGTCCCGATGGGCTCGATCTGCTGAAGACCATTCGTGGCCGCAATGGCGCTCTTCCGGTGCTGGTGTTATCGATGCTCGATGAATCGCTGTACGCCGAGCGCGCGCTCCGCGCCGGAGCTAGCGGTTACATCATGAAGCAGGAGGCCACTGAAAAGGTGCTGGTGGCGATCCGCAGGATTCTCGGCGGCGGAATTTATCTGAGCGACCGCATGGCCAACAAGGTCCTGCATCACTTTGTGGGAGGATCGCCGGCGGGCGAAAACTCTCCGTTGTCCGAACTGACCGACCGGGAGATGGAAGTCTTCCGTCTGATCGGCAAAGGTAACAGCACGCGGCAGATCGCCGAGCAGCTCCACATCAGCGTCAAGACCGTCGAATCTTATCAGGCGCACATCAAAGAGAAGCTCTCGCTTAAGAACGCCCGTGAGCTGATGCAGTCGGCGATGCGCTACGGCTTCGGCGACAACGCTTTGTAACATTTGCAACCCGGGAAATCCCTGATCCTCATGCTGGGAATTTCCATGACCGACAAAACGGGGCCGCTCCGCTTGAGACCATTCCCTTTTGAGCTTTTAATGGACGTGCGCGATCTCCTGCGGTGACGTGCGCGACATCGCTGAGGATTTGCACTCGAAAGGAGCGAGGAATGGCGGAAACGATTCCTTATGGCCGGAAAACGCAGCGGCCGTCACCGGTGCGCGAAATTCACGTCGTATGGATGACCGCGGGCCTGGGCTGCGACGGAGATTCCGTCTCCATCACCGCGGCCACGCAGCCCAGCATTGAGGACGTCGTGCTCGGCGCGATTCCCGGGCTTCCCAAGGTGCACATCCACAACCCGGTGATCGCCTACGAAAACGGCGGTGATTTCCTCAAGTATTGGTACATGGCGGAAAAAGGGGAGCTCGATCCGTTCGTGCTGGTTGTGGAAGGGTCCATCCCCAACGAGAAAATCAAAAAGGAAGGCTACTGGGCCGCGCTGGGAACCGATCCCAACACCGGGCAGCCAATCCCTACCACCGAGTGGATCGACCGTCTGGCGCCCAGGGCGCTGGCTGTCATCGGATGCGGCACCTGTGCCACCTATGGCGGCATTCACGCCATGGAAGGAAATCCCACCGGGTGCATGGGACTGAACGATTATCTCGGCTGGGACTGGCGATCGAAGGCCGGCGTCCCGGTCGTGAACGTTCCCGGCTGCCCGGTTCAGCCCGACAACTTCATGGAGACCGTGCTGTATCTGATGTATCAGGTGGCGGGTCTGGCGCCGATGATTCCGTTGGACGATCAGGGCCGTCCGCAGTGGCTGTTCGGAAGAACGGTGCATGAAGGCTGCGATCGCGCCGGCTACTACGAGCAGGGCGACTTCGCCGAAGTCTACGGATCGCCCAAGTGCGTCGTCAAGCTGGGCTGCTGGGGGCCGGTGGTGAATTGCAACGTCCCCAAGCGCGGATGGATGAACGGCATGGGCGGATGTCCCAACGTCGGCGGCATCTGCATCGGCTGCACCATGCCGGGATTCCCCGACAAGTTTATGCCTTTCATGGATGAGCCACCGGGAGGGAAAGTATCGACCAGCGCTGTGGGCGCGTACGGCCGTGCGATCCGGGCGCTGCGCTCGATCACCAACACGACCGTGAACAAGGAACCGAAGTGGCGTCATCCGGGCCGCGAACTGACCACCGGGTATCGTCCGCATACGTACTGAGGAAAGGAAATCCATGAGCACCATCACCGCGCCGGACGTTCATCAGCCGCAAAAGCACGGCAAGCTCGTCGAGATGAACTGGGATCCCATCACTCGAATCGTGGGAAGCCTGGGGATCTTCACCAAAATCGATTTCGAGAACCGCCAGGTGGCGGAGTGCCACAGCACCTCCTCCATTTTTCGCGGTTACAGCATCTTCATGAAGGGCAAGGATCCGCGCGACGCGCACTTCATCACCAGCCGCATCTGCGGGATCTGCGGGGACAATCATGCCACCTGCGCCACCTACGCGCAGAACATGGCCTTCGGAGTGCGCCCGCCGGCGCTGGGCGAATGGATCGTCAATCTGGGCGAAGCCGCCGAGTACATGTTCGACCACAACATCTTCCAGGACAATCTGGTCGGCGTCGATTTCTGCGAGCAGATGGTGAAGGAAACCAATCCCAAGGTGCTGGCGAAGGCCGAAAAGACCATGTCGCCGCACTCCAATCTGCATGGCTTCCGCACCATCGCCGATATCATGCGCGCGCTGAATCCGTTCACCGGCGCGTTTTATCTGGAAGCGCTGCAGATGAGCCGCATGACGCGCGAGATGTTCTGCCTGATGGAGGGACGCCACGTGCACCCTTCGACGCTCTATCCCGGCGGCGTCGGCACGGTGCCCACGGTGCAGCTCTTCACCGACTACATGGTGCGGCTGATGAAGTATGTCGAGTTCATGAAGAAGGTCGTCCCGCTGCACGACGATCTGTTCGACTTCTTCTACGACGCTCTGCCCGGTTATGAAGAGGTGGGGCGGCGGCGCATCCTGCTCGGCTGCTGGGGATCGTTCAACGATCCGGAGCACTGCGACTACACCTATAAGAACATGACCAACTGGGGTCGCAAGATGTTTGTGACGCCGGGCGTGGTTGTCGATGGCGAGCTGGTGACGACGGATCTGGTCGATATCAACCTGAATATCCGCATTCTGCTGGGCAGCTCCTATTACGATGACTGGCAGGATGCGCCGGCGTTCGTCGGCAAGGATCCGCTGGGCAATCCCGTGGATCAGCGCCATCCCTGGAACCAGACCACCATTCCGCGGCCGCAGAAGCGTGATTTCGGCGGCAAGTACACCTGGGTGATGTCGCCTCGCTGGTTGGATAAGCGGACGGGAGATCATCTCGCGCTCGATACCGGCGGCGGGCCCATTGCCCGGTTCTGGGCCACGGCCCTGGCGGGGCTGGTCGACATCGGGTATGTGAAGGCCACGGGACACAGCGTGAAGATCTATCTTCCGAAGACCATGTCGCTGCCGGAAACCGAGTTCGAATGGAAGATCCCGAAGTGGTCGAACGCCATCGAACGCGATCGGGCTCGCACCTATTTCCAGGCTTATGCTGCCGCTTGCGGCCTGTATTTCGCGGAGCAGGCCATGAAGGAGCTGCACGCAGGTCGCACCCGTACCTGGAGCGATTTCACCGTTCCCGACGAGGCCATCGGCTGCGGCTTCCATGAGGCCGTGCGCGGGGTGCTGTCGCATCACGTAGTGATCCGCAACGGCAAGATCGCCAACTATCACCCCTATCCGCCGACGCCATGGAATGCCAATCCCCGCGATTCCTACGGAACGCCGGGCCCCTACGAGGACGCGGTGCAGAATACCCCGATCTTTGAGGAGAACGGGCCGGAAAACTTCAAAGGCATCGACATCATGCGCGCGGTGCGCAGCTTCGACCCGTGTCTGCCCTGTGGCGTCCACATGTACCTGGGCAACGGCAGGACGCTGGAGACCCGTCATTCGCCCATGTTCGGCCAGCATTCCTGAGGTCCCAGTGACGCGATCCTCGGATTTTCAAAAACACCTGGAGTCCATCGACTCCCTGGTGAAAGAAATCGAAGCGTCGGCCGATCCGGCGATGCGGGCCAAATCGGCGGAACTGCTGGAAGCCGTAATGGCGCTGCACGGCACGGCGATCGAAAAGATTCTGGAGATCGCGCGATCGAAACCGGGCACGCTCGAACTGCTGCTTCGCGACGAGCTGATCGCGAGCGTGCTGGTGCTGTACGATCTGCATCCCCTGGATCTCGAGGCGCGGGTGCGCCAGGCGGTGGAAACTTTGCGCGCGGGTGGTGTCCAAGTTGAAGTCGCGGGAATCGTTGATGGGGCGGTCCGCGTGCGGCTGCGCGCCGAGGGCTGCGGATCGGCGGGCATCCGGCAGAGGGTGGAGGATGCGTTCTACCGGGCCGCGCCGGATCTGACCACGTTGATCATCGAAGAAGCGGCCGCGGCGGCATTTGTTCCCGTCGCGAGTTTGAGCAATGGTCACGGCAGCGCCGCAAAGTTCGGAGGCACGTGAGCGGTGAGGGAGAGACACGCCACACCTACGGAGGACCGGCGCAATTCCGCGGGCGGAACCGCGTTCGCGGATCTGCGCCGGTTTGTGGGGCGCACTCCCGCGCCCGTGGAGCGCTGCGATTTGTGCAGCGCCGCGCTCGGTCCGGAGCATCGTCATCTACTGGAACCGACCGGCGGTAAACTCCTCTGCGCCTGCGGTGCCTGCTCCGTGCTGTTCGGCGGCCAGGGCGGGACGAAGTATAAACTCATCCCCCGCCGCGTCCGCACGCTGCCTCATTTTCAAATGAGCGACGCCGAATGGAGCGCGCTGCTGTTACCAATCAACATGGCGTTTTTCGTTCACAGCACTCCGCGCGGCCGGGTGATGGCCATTTATCCCAGCCCGGCGGGCCCCACCGAATCGCTGCTCTCGCTCGAAGCATGGTCGGAGATCGTGGCGCAAAACGAGGCGCTTGGAACGCTCGAATCCGACGTCGAAGCTCTGCTGGTGAACCGCCTCGGCGCGATGCGCGGATTCGCGGTGCCGGAGTATTACATTGTGCCGATCGACGTCTGCTACAACCTGGTCGGTCTCATCCGCGGCCAATGGCGGGGGCTTTCCGGAGGCGGCGAAGTGTGGAGCGAAATGTCCCGCTTCTTCGAAGACCTGAAGCGCCGCGCGACGCCGTCCGAGGCCTCCCATGCCTGACCTTTCCTTCGCGGTGGAAACCGCCGAATCCGTGCGCTTCGCGGCCGTTCCCACCCTGGCCTTCCGCCTGCGCGTGGAAAATGCGCCGCCCGACGAGGAGATTCATACCGTGGTGCTGCGCGGCCAGATCCAGATCGAGGTGACCCGGCGGCGCTATACCGCCCAGGAGCAGCAGCGCCTTCACGATCTGTTCGACGGCGTCGAGCGCTGGGGGCAGACTCTGCGCAATTTGCATTGGACCAATGCCAATGTCGTCACCGGGCCGTTCGCTGGCCGGACCATCGTGGAGATGCAAGTGCCTTGCACCTTCGATTTCAACGTTGCGACCACCAAGTATTTCCAAGGCTTGGCTGACGGCGAGCTCCCGCTGTGCCTGATGTTCAGCGGGACCATTTTTTACACGGATCCGTCCGGCGCGCTGCAGGTCTCACCGATTTCCTGGTCCAAGGAGGCGCGTTTCGGGCTGCCGCTGCGCGTTTGGAAGGAAATGATGGAGGCGCATTATCCCAATAGCGCCTGGCTTTGTCTGCGGCGCGACATCGTCGATCGTCTGGGCACTTACAAGTCGGACCGCGGGGCCATGAGCTGGGAGCAGGCGCTCGAGTACGCTCTGGATGCCGCCGAAGGGGTGGTGCACAAATGATTCTGGACGTGGTAGAGAAGATCGCCGACGCGGTGCTGTACGAAGGCTATTTGCTCTACCCGTACCGGCGGTCCGCAATCAAAAACCAGCAGCGCTTCAACTTCGGCGTGCTCTATCCGCCAAAGTTCTGCGAAGGTTCCGAACCCTCCGGGATGCAAACCCAATGCTTGGCGCAGGGACCGCCCAATGCCTTCCTCCATGTCCGCACGCGCTTTCTGCAACTGGTAGAGCACGAGGGCCGGCAGGAAGGATACAAGCGCGAAGTCCAGACGCATTTCATGCTTGGGGCGATCGTGGCGTCTCCCGCCTCCCGCCGGTTCGATTTCGGCGAAGAGATCTCGGGAGCGATCGATCTGGAGGCGGCCTATCTCGCCGATGACCTTTTCCAGATCACGCTGCGCATCTCCAACAGCGCGAATTCCGATGGACAAGAGCGGGATAAGGCGCTGCTCCGGTCGCTGGTTTCGGTCCATCACATTCTCCACCTGGAGGACGGCCGGTTCATCTCCCTCCTCGATCCCCCGGTCGAATTTCGCGAGGCCGCCGCGAGCTGCCAAAACCAGGGAAATTGGCCCGTACTCGCGGGCGAACCCGGCGAGTGCAACACCATGCTGGCATCGCCGATTATTCTTTACGACTATCCGCAGATCGCGCCGGAAAGTCCGGGCGACCTGTTCGACGGGACCGAGATCGACGAGATTCTGGCGCTGCGCATCCTCACCATGACCGAGGAGGAAAAACGCGAGGTGCGCCAAGGCGACGAACGGGCGCGCCACATCCTTGAACGGACCGAGATGCTGCCGCCGGAGCATTTTCAGAAACTGCACGGGGCCGTGCGGACGCTGCGCCGCTCGGCCGGAGACGGTGAATGAACGATTGGGAATGGCATCTCCTCGAGGATCGGGCGCCGGTGGATCACGTCACGGTTGGCGGCGTGGAGATCCACGCGGGCGACCGCGTGCGGCTGCGTCCGCGGTCTGGCGCCGACGTGATGGACCTCATCCTGGCCGGAAAAACTGCCATCGTTGAAAAGATCGAGCAGAATTACGAGGGCCATCTTCAGGTCGCCGTGGTCCTCGAAGATGACCCGGGAAAAGACCTGGGGCTGTTGCGCCAGCCGGGGCACCGGTTCTTTTTCAGCGTGGCGGAGATCGAGCCGGTATGAACATTCTGATCGCTTGCATTGGAAATATCTTCCTCGGCGATGACGGCTTCGGCGTGGAGGTGGCACGGGCCCTGGCCCCGCGGCCGCTGCCGGAAGGCGTTCTCGTGAAAGATCTGGGAATCCGCGGACTGGACCTCGCCTATGCCTTGCTCGATCCGCGCGATTTGACCATTCTCGTCGATGCGTGTCCGCTCGGCGGGATCCCCGGAACCCTGTACGTGATCGAGCCTGGCGAGGAGCCAGGCGAGGCGTCGATCGATCCGCACAGTATGAATCCGATGAATGCGCTGCGCACGGTCCGCTCCATGGGCGGGCCGGCCGGACCGGTTTTGATCGTCGGATGCGAACCCGTGGATCTGGGGCCCAAAGAAGGAAAGCTCGGATTGAGCCAGCCGGTCGCCGCGGCGGTGCAGGAAGCGGCCGCGCTGATCGAAGCGCTTGTCGAAAAGGTGTTGCGTGGTGAATCGGCGGTGGCCGTGACACACACGTAAGAAAAAGAACTCGCGATAGGAAAAGGAGACGGACATGGCTATGGAAATGATGGAACGTGGGGATCTGAATGGCGACCAGGAATCCCGCGACACGCTGTTTCTCTTGGGCGGCGCGGCCCTGATGGTGTTCGGGGCCGGGCTGATTCTTTCAACGCCCGCCGTGCGCCGTTACCTGGGCGGCGCGGGCAATATCGGAGGGCTGGTGCAGGCCGCAATCCCGGATTTCGAACGCTATCTGAAAATTCGGTCCATGTGACCGTGGCCCGCTATTTGATCGACAAGGGCTCCAGCCGCCTCACCATCCGAGCCTTCGCCACAGGAATGCTTTCCGCCTTTGGCCATAACCCGACGATCGCTGTCCGCGATTTCAACGGCGAAGTCGTATTCTCGCCGGAATCGCCGGGGGACAGCTCGCTTCGTCTGGACGTACGCGCCGATTCGCTGGAGGTGACCGACGATATCAGCAGTAAGGATCGCCGCGAAATGGAGCGGGCGATGAACGAAGACGTCCTCGAAAGCGCCAGGTATCCCAGAATCGTGTATGAGAGCTCGAGCGTTTTTCTAACTTCAGCCGGCGAGGGACGCTACCGTGCCAGCATCAACGGCAACCTCTCGCTGCACGGCGTCACGGAAACCCAGCCGGTCTCCGCGCAGGTGACTTTGACCGGAGACTCGCTCCGTGCTTCCGGTGAACTTTCCCTATCGCAGACCGCTTATGGAATCAGGCTGGTACGCGTTGCCGGCGGCGCGTTGAAGTTGAAGGATGAGCTGAAGTTCAATTTCGAGATCGTCGCGCGGGAGGGTTGAGGTTATGTGTCTGGCGATTCCGGGAAAAATCCTGGAACTGATTCCCGGAGACCAGGACCTGGCGCTGGTGGAGGTGCTCGGGGTGCGGCGCAAAGTCGATCTTGGCTTGCTGGAGGAGACAGATCCGGGGCGGCCGGGCGATTGGGTGCTCATTCACGTTGGTTTCGCCATGAGCAAAATCAGCGAGCAGTATGCGCGCGAGCAGATCGAGCTGCTGGAAGCTCTGGGCGAAGCGGAGGCGGCCGCGCAGGAGGTGCGCGGTTACGGAACGTGAGGAGGGCAGTCGACTTTTACGCCGGAATCCGCGCACGTCCCGTCGTTGGAAGTGCTACGGTCTCCTCTCCAAGTCCGGGCTACACAACTGGAGCGTGTAGCCGTTCAGATCCTTGGTGATGACGCTCTTGCCCGCCGCATCCGCCCGTGCCTCCAGGCCATGCCGCTTCAATTCCACGGAGACCCGGTCCTTATCCCAATCGGCAAGGTTCCAGGCCATGTGATCGATGCGCGGTTTGGGGTTCCCGTCGGCATTGTTGCGCACCACCATGAAAGCATCCCCAAACCAGAGGGACGCCTGCTTGCCGTCGTCTTTCGCCACCGGCACGCCCAGCAGTTCCGCGTAGAAGTCCCGCGTTTTCTTGTAATCGGCGCACTGATACGAAATATGATTGATGCCGGTTGCCCTTAGCGGAGCGTGAGAGGCGACCGGCGCCGGCTTCTGTTCCAGATCCTTTGCACCGAGCTGGAGGTTATAGCCATTCGGATCGCGGACGAAGGCGCTCTTACGCTGCGTATCGTGAGGATCATTCCGGCTCACCCGGGCGACCAGGCCGCGCTCCTTCAGCGCCGCTTCCACGTAGTCCAGATCCCAGGGATCGACCGTAAGGCCGAAGTGGTCGATCGATGGCTGTTGGACGGCCGGTGTATTCTTAGCGCTGATCAGCGCGTCGCCGGCCCACAGATAAAGCTGCCTTTCGTCCTCTTCCGAGACTTGAAATCCGAACAGATTGGCGTAAAAGTCGCGCGTTTTCTTGTAATCGGCCGACTGATACGACACGTGATTGATCGCCGTGCCGTTCAGCTTCTTCCCGGCGCCGAAGGCGGGCCACACCGATGCCGCGGCTCCGAGGGCCAGATTCTTCAGGAGCTGACGTCGATCCAGATCGTCAAACATTTTGCACCTCGCTCGAAGTTATCTGCGCGAATTGGCTGCGCGGGCGGGCCGCTTGTCGACCACCACGTCGCCGCCCTTCATGACCCATACTACATTCTTCAAAACCACCTGAATGTCGGCCAGCGGATCGCCGTCGACGGCCACAATATCGGCGAAATAACCCGGCGCAACCGATCCGAGGCTCTTCTCCATGCCCAGCATTTCCGCGGGCATCACTGTCGCCGTCTGCAATGCCTGTTCGTTGGACATGCCCATTTTTACGAACCAGGTCAACTCCCGCATGTTCAATCCGAAGCCGTTGTACACGGCATCGGAACCCACCAGCAGGCGTGCCCCGGCTTTGTAGGCCTTCCGGGCGGTTTCGTAATTCCGCTGAA
>Ga0335085_10011121_pt1 | contig 13379 bp, 10 predicted proteins | sample Lox_Sample_45_FD_206712 | JGI IMG/M metagenome (GOLD analysis project Ga0335085, IMG submission 206712) | Soil microbial communities from Loxahatchee National Wildlife Refuge, Florida, United States - Lox_Sample_4.5 | ecosystem: Environmental > Terrestrial > Soil > Wetlands | place: USA...
TGATTAGAAAAATCGAACCACCGACGAACAGCGCAGTGAACACGCCGGAGTGCCACCAGTTCAGCCGCTGGCCCTGGTCCAACGCTGCGAACAGCATGGCGAACCCTGCACTCGCGTAGAGAAAGCCTGCAAAGCTGGGAGCAGCTCCGGAACTTTTCCTGGGGGGAGCCGGGGGAATCCCAAAGTAAATGCACGCCAGCATGACGGGCGTAATCAGAGCGGAGTTCCAGAACATCCAGTGAAACGAAAGATGATCGCGGTACCATCCGTAAAGGCTGGGCGCCAGGTTGACGGCTCCGTCGACCGCGCTTGCGTAAAGCGCCAAAGTAAATGGAAGGTAGGGCAGTGGAATGTTTCGTAGGGCAAAAGTCAGCGTCAGAGGGTAGAAGGTACCCGACGTGAGGCCTGCCAGCACCAGCGCTACCAGCAACAGGCTATAGCTGTGGATCAGCGGGAGGAAGAGGCAGATCAGCGTGAAACAGGCTGCCGCTACCAGAAGCACCCGGCGGGCTCCGAGCAATCCCCCGAGATACACGGTAAACGGACCGATAAACATCAGCGCAACGTTGAAAGCGCTTCCGATCCAGGCGCCCGCATCGAAGCCGATCCCCAGCGCGCCTTTCAGGTCGGCCGTGCCAAGCGTGAGCATGCGCCCGGTGAGGGTGACAATGCCGGCGCCCATGACCACGCCCGCAATTCCCAGCACAGGACTCTTCGAGAGTTCTGAAGGCAGCGACGCTGCAATGGCTCTGGCCACCGCCCGTGGCGGTGGTGGCAGTCGTCCAGTCACGCTTGAAGTAGCCATAGAATCTCCGTTCAAGGCCGAGTGCGTACGATGGCTACCACCGACAGACCCGGGCGCAGCTCGTTTGCCGCGCTCGCATCGTCGAACGCTATCTTGACTGGAATTCTCTGGACGACCTTGGTGTAGTTGCCGGTCGCGTTGTCCGGCGGCAATAGCGCAAACTGCGAACCGCTCGCAGGCGCGATCTCAGTCACCTTGCCGCGAAAGACTCTCCCGGGATACTGGTCGACACGGATCTCCGCCGGGTCTCCTGCTTTCATGTTCGTCAGCTGGGTTTCGCGATAGTTCGCTTGCACCCATTTCTCTTGCGAAACGAACGTGACAACTTGCGTTCCGGGGGGGACCAGTTGGCCGGGCCGTACTTGCTTCTCGCCCACGGTTCCATCACCTGGCGCGCGAATCTGGGTGTATCCCAAATTGATTTTGGCGACGGCAAGAGCTGCTTCTTTTGCCTGCAGGTCGGCGAACAGCTGCTGTTCCTGAGACTCAAGGACTGCCTTGCTGCGCCGCTCGGCCTCGACAGCAATTCGGTTACTGTTGAGCGCTGTCTTCGCCTGCTCGAGATCTGCGGCACGGCTGGCCGCCTGGGCAGCGAAGCGCTGTTCGTCGGCGACTGCGGTTTCAACATGCTGTTGGGTTGTGGCTTTGGACGCGTACAGACCTTCCTGCCGTGCACGCTCGGCTTTGGTTCGGTCGACGTCAGCCTGGGTCGCACTGATACCGGCCTTGGCAGCTGTGATTTGCGCGTTTGCCTGATCGATTCCCGCTTGTGCCCGGTCAATGCGAGCGTCTTGCAGCGAGCGCTGGCGGACGTTGTTTTCGATTGCGGCCTTTGCAGCCGCAACCGCCGCAGTGGCCTGGGCCACTTGGGCCTGGTAGTCCTCGTCTTCCAATTCAACCAGCAGGTCTCCCTTGTGAACCCTTTGGTAATCGGAGAACTTCACATCGCGTACGATGCCCGCTACTTTCGTGCTCAGCGGAGTCAGATCGCCGCGGACGTACGCATCATCGGTGCTCTGCTCCACATGGCCGCCTTCGAAGGCGTTCCACTTCCAGACGATGGTGAACACGACCGCCGCTGCGAGTAGAACAACAAGCAACGGTGTCACATATCTCTGCCATCGAGAGCTGGATGGTGGAGCGGCAGGCTCAGGCTTTGCCACTGGGGCAGGAGCCGGTGTACTTGCCATGATCGACAGACCCCTCCGCTTACCTGCCAGAGCACGAGCATTTCAAATGCCCTTTGGGCAGTTCCATCTTGTTGAAGAATGAGAGCTTTCGCTAAGCAAACAGTGGAAAACCCAAGCGCAGTGTCACATTTTAACAGACGTCAACATCTTGACAACTGCCCAGCCCTCCTTCCTAACGAGCCCACCTTACCTCACTCGATTGGGTGAGGTCATGCCCGCTCCAGTTGACGTTTCTCTAAAAGGCCAACTTAGGCAAACTCAAGGAAATGGTGACCCGGCCCGGACGGCTTGAGAGAGGCAATCCAGTGGCCGTTGAGCCGACCCGCTCTTTTGGGAAGATCGTGAGAGTCGACGCGGCCTTGGTTCTCTACAAAGCTCTGACAACCTCACACCTCCGCCTCCGGTAACGGGTCGTCGTTGCCGGAGAGATCCAGGACGCTGCTCCTCCGAAACAATTCCTCAACGCAAGACTGTTTTGAGGCGGCCCCTACTCACTCGACTCAAAAACCGCAACCACACCCGAATCCGCAGCCGACCGCCAACCAAGCCGCCTTCGGGAAAGCCGCCGGTATTGCCGCAATGACATCAGGCAAACCCGATTGCGGCTTTGCCCGTCCTAATACGTATGCCGCCTGATCGATAGTGCGAGCCAAAATAAGCGGAATAATACCGCAAACGGAGGTCAAGAATGAAAGAGCACGAAGCAACCTGGCAACCCCACGAGGCCCACGGCGACCTCACCACGCGAAGCAACCTGCCTGACAGCGTCTTCGCTTTTCCGAAACAGCGAAAAGAGCCGCTGACCGACGCCAAGCACGTCCGCAATGCGGTCGCGCGATTTGATCAGGTCACCGATGTGTCGGATGAGGAGCGGGCCGAGGCATTTGCCAACATCGAGAAGGCCGCGCGGCACTACGACGTTGATCTTTCCGAAACCAACTGGCATCAGCTCGGCGCCCACCCTCAACAGGATCGGGAGCGGGCGGCGGCCAAAGCGGCGGAGACGAAGCGTGAGCATGGCGTTGTGAAAAAGGCAGCAGCCAAAGGCGCAAAGACCAAGGCCCGCAAGCCAGCGGCTTAATCAGACACTGACCCCATCCTTGTGAGCTGGACGTCAAAGCCTCTATAGTGACCATTCCTGAGGGTGGGGTTTCGGATGGCCAAGCCGTTGCGCTATATGGTGCTGATCATGGGACTGCTGTCGCCGCTTTTGGCGCAGCCTATTTATTCGCAGGTTTACTCCACGCTGACCCAGGCCAGCACCAATCGCGACAAGGATTGGCTCTTTCGGCTGGCCGTCTCCACGTTCGCGATGACCCTGCCGTTTTTCGCTACCGTTGCCTTGGCGTGGGTGGCTTCAAGGCAGAGCAGACCGCAGCAGGTCACGACGAGATCCGCAAAGCGCCGCCAGCAGCGTTCCGACGCGCGTTCGGCGGAGACTACGTCCGGCGGAACTCCGATGATCGTGAAGATCGGACTGGTAGTGGCGGCGCTTTCACTTCTCTTCACATACAAACCGATCAGCGACGGCATCTCGCGTTGGAAGCAAGTGCGGAACATGGCGCTGCAAGGCGTTCCCGCGCCGGTCTTCGACACCAAGGACATTGACGGACAAGACCAGCGGCTCGCCGACCACAAGGGACAAGTGGTGGTGGTGAATATCTGGGCCACATGGTGTGGGCCTTGCCGCGCGGAGATGCCAGCGCTCGATCGCCTCTACGAGCAATACAAAGATCAGGGGCTCGCGGTCTTCGGCATCTCCAGCGAAGACCCTGGCCTGCAACGCAGGTTCCGGCAGATCGTGCCGGTCAGTTATCCGCTGCTGACTGTGAGCGGCCAGGTGCCCAGCTTATATCGCGACATCGCGCGTTACCCCGCGACCTTCCTCATCGACCGTCAAGGGCACCTGCAACCTGCGCCCAGCCCCGACCAGCCATTTGAAGAACTACAGGCTGACGTGGAACGGCTGTTGAAATCTCCTTCTTAGCGTTGTTCGTCGATTGACGAGGGCTCATAGTTCCGCGCGAGGCTTGTTCCTTTCACGTGACGCCGTTCTTGCATCTGATCGCTGAAGCTTTTGTAGAATGACCGAACACACGGGCGAGGTGTGGGGAATATGAACGACGCTGCAAAGCCGGATTTCAAGAACGGAGTTCCGCTGGCCAGCATCCCCGAAGGCGAAAAGCTGCTCGGGATGGTGGATGACGAAGAAGTATTGCTGGTGCGACGCGGCGCGGAATTCCTCGCCGTTGGCGCGCACTGTACGCATTACCACGGGCCGCTCGCCGAGGGATTAATCGTTGAGGACCAGGTGCGCTGTCCCTGGCATCACGCCTGTTTCAGTCTGCGTACAGGCGAGGCCTTGCGTGCTCCGGCGCTCGATCCGGTGCAGTGCTGGCGTGTCGAGCAAACCGGCGACAAGATTTTCATCAGGGAGAAGCTCGCGCCTGCCGGTCCCAGACAGGCGTTGACGAGTGCGCACCCCGCTTCCATCGTCATCGTCGGCGGAGGCGCGGCCGGGCTGGCTGCGGCCGACATGCTACGCCGCGAAGGCTACAGCGGTCCGTTGACGATGATCAGTGCCGATATCGCTCCACCGTGCGACCGTCCTAACCTGTCGAAAGATTATTTGGCAGGTACCGCTCCCGAGGACTGGATACCGCTGCGCCCGCCCGACTGGTACGCCGAGCGCGACATCGAACTCGTGCTGAATACGCGCGTCAGCTCACTCGACACGAAGCAAAAGAAGATCACCACCGAAGACGGCACGACCCGCGAATACGGAGCGCTGCTGCTTGCGACGGGTGCGGACCCCATCAAGCTGCCTCTGAACGGAGCCGACCCTTCGCAGATCTATTACCTGCGCTCCTTCGCCGACAGCAAGGCGATTGTGGCGAAAACCAAGGCGGCAAAACAGGCAGTCGTGGTTGGCGCCAGCTTCATCGGACTGGAAGTTGCGGCGTCGTTGCGCGCGCGCGGGCTTGCTGTGCACGTTGTCGCACCGGAGGCAACACCGATGGAGAAGACGCTCGGGCCGGAAGTCGGCAAGTTTGTTCGAGGTCTTCACGAGGAGCACGGGGTGGTCTTCCATCTCGGCCAGACCGTGAAACAGGTTGACGCAAACAAGATAACGCTGAGCGGCGGGCAAACCATCGAGGCTGATTTCATTGTAGTCGGCGTAGGAGTGAAGCCATCGATCGCACTGGCAGAAGAAGCGGGATTAAAGATCGATCGCGGGATTATCGTAGATGAATACTTGCAAACCACTGCGCCGGGAGTTTTTGCCGCCGGCGATATAGCGCGGTGGCCCGATCCGCACAGCGGTGAGCAAATCCGCGTCGAGCACTGGGTGGTGGCGGAGCGCCAGGGGCAGACCGCTGCGAAGAACATACTGGGCCTGCGCGAGCGGTTCGATGCCGCCCCATTCTTCTGGAGCCAGCACTACGACATTCCGATCAACTATGTCGGCCATGCGGAAAAGTGGGACGCGATTCATATCGACGGAGACGTCGACAAGAAAGACTGCATCGTCCGATACGAGCAGAACGGACGCACGCTGGCCGTGGTCACAATCTTTCGCGACCTGGAAAGCCTGAAGGCTGAACTGGAGATGGAACGGCAAAGCGGACAGGAATGAACCGAGCTCCACCGCGCAGGTGTCAGCCGGCCGACATCCCGTAATTCAAATCGAGCGGCAATCCTGCGCCAGATACCAATGTGCTGGAACCGGCGGCACCATTTCCTTCCCGCCGCTCATCAAAGACAGCACACTCATCAAACGATTCACGGGAGGGAAATTCTATGGCCATCAAAGCGCATTCAATCTCATCAAGTACCGAAGCTTCCGGTGACGTCGCCAAACCGGCAACTCGGAGTGGGACCTTCCAGATCGGAGGTGAACTTCCCGTCACCCGCCTTGGCTTCGGCGCCATGCGAATCACCGGCAAGGGCATCTGGGGAGAACCGGCCGACCATGACGAAGCTATTCGCGTACTGCGACGCGCCGTGGATCTGGGGATCAACTTCATCGATACGGCTGACTCCTATGGGCCTGAAGTCAGCGAGCGATTGATTGCCGAGGCGCTGTATCCCTATCCCGACGACCTGGTGATCGCCACCAAGGCTGGATTCGACCGCCCCGGCCCAAACAAGTGGACGGTGAACGGCGATCCCAAACATCTGCGCCAGGCCTTCGAAGGAAGCATCCGACGGCTGCGCGTGGATCGCATCGATCTGTATCAGCTGCATCGCATCGATAGCAGGTTCCCGCTGGAAGATCAGTTGGGCGTGTTCAAGGATCTCGTCGACGAGGGCAAGGTCCGCTATGTTGGATTGTCGGAGGTGACGGTTCCACAGATTGAGCACGCCCGGAAGATCATGCCGATCGTCACGGTTCAGAACAAGTACAGCCTGGCCGACCGGACGTATGAAGACGTGCTCGACTATTGCGAGCGGGAACAGCTCGGCTTCATTTCCTGGAATCCCATCAACGCCGGAAACATTGGCGGCCTCGGCGCCAGACTGAATGACCTTGCCAAGTACCATGGGATCACCACCGCGCAGTTGGCCTTGGCGTGGCTGTTATGGCGGACGCCGGTGATGCTTCCCATTCCCGGTACCTCTCGCGTCGCACACCTCGAAGAGAATGTGGCAGCAGCGACTCTGAATCTGGGTGAACCGGAGTTCCGGGAATTAACCGACGCTGCGTAAGGAATTTTGGACGCTAACGGCGGGGCGCGGGTGCGTCCCGCTCGATCGTTTTGTCGCTACTTCACCGGACGCGAGCCGCTGATCAGGATATCCACCAGGCGTCGAGCGCTCTGCTGCCAATCCGGGCTGGTCGCCACGTTGGAGACGCCGATCAACGCCCGCAGCAGGTCGAAAGGCACCAGGTCTTTGCGGATATCGCCGCTCTTGATGGCTCGCTTCACTAGTGCGTCGATGGCTCCGCGAATGTGGCTGCCATAGCTTTCGTACAGCTTCGATGGTCCGCCTACCAGCGTATTCAGCGCCGGTGCAATGATGTGCTTGGCCGCGATGTAATCGACGAACAGCAGCATCCAGGCGCGCAGCGCCTCCACCGGCGGCATGGTTCGGGCAAACTCCTGCTGGGCGGCGGCCAGCTTTTCCACCTCAGTGCGATACACCGCTTCCAGCAAGGCATCGCGAGAAGGGAAGTGGCGATACAGCGTTCCTGGCCCGACCCCCGCCTCCTTGGCTATGTCGTCCAGGCTCGCATTGGCGCCATAGTGCGTGAACGCATCCTTAGCAACTTCCAGGATGCGGTCGCGGTTGCGTTGCGCATCGGCGCGGGGCTTGCGCGGGAATTTGGAGCATTTGCCAAACATCATCGAAGAATTTGCAACCGGAGGTAATCTCCGGTTATCTTATAACTCGTGATTCGGAGATACTCTCCGTTTCTATCCGCGCTGCCTCAGTTTGTCAATACCGGTGGCAGCGGACAGGGCCCAAGAAAGAAGGAGGAAACCATTATGCGTGTTTTTATCACCGGAGCAACCGGCTTTGTCGGATCTGCAATCGTGCGCGAGCTTATCGACGCTGGCCATCAGGTGCTCGGCTTGGCTCGCTCGGAGGAAGGTGCAGCGGCGCTCATCGCGGCCGGAGCCCAAGTCCATCGCGGCTCGCTGGAAGATCTCGACAGCCTGCGCAAGGGAGCGGCCGCGGCCGACGGCGTTATTCACACCGCCTTCATTCATAACTTCAACAACTATTTGCCCTCCGTTGAAGCCGATCAGCGCGCCACCGAAACGCTCGGCACCACATTGATAGCCTCGGACCGGCCCTTGATCGTCACCTCGGGAACCTTGCTCCTCAACCGTCGGGGCCCCCTGGCAACTGAAGAGGACATCACTGACCCAAGTTTTCCCCGCAAATCGGAAGAAGCCGCCTTTGAGGCGGCGGCGATGGGCGCGCATGCTTCGGTCGTCCGGCTTCCACCCTCGGTGCACGGCATGGGTGATCACGGCTTCGTGCCGCGTCTCATTGCCATTGCGCGGGAGACCGGCATCTCGGCGTATGTGGGCGATGGCTCGAACGTTTGGCCGTCGGTGCACCGGCTCGATGCCGCCCGTCTCTACCGGCTGGCGCTGGAGAAGGGTTCTTCGGGCGCGAGGTACCACGCGATTGGCGATGAGGGCGTGGCCTTCCGCGAGATTGCCGAGGTGATCGGACGCCACGTGAACGTCCCTGTCATCAGCACATCACCTGACGAAGCCGCAGCGCATTTTGGCTGGATTGCCAGGTTCGTTGGTGTTGACTGCCCGGCTTCCAGCGCACAAACCGAGCGGCAGCTGGGATGGCGCCCCGCCGGACCCGGACTCATTGCAGATCTCGACGCGGGACACTACTTCGAGCAAGCGGCACAACCGGCACTCTCACACCGATAGCCATACCAATTCATAACCGGCCGCGATCAATTTGGCCGCTGTTTGTAGGAGGAAAGAATGGCAACTGCTGTCCAGACAAATAATGTTTTTGGAGCGACCTCAACTACCAATGAAGTTCTCTCCGGTATAAATCTCAAAGGCCAGCGAATTCTCGTAACCGGCGTCTCTGCCGGACTCGGCGTGGAGACAGCGCGGGCCCTGGCTGCGCACGGAGCCTACGTTGTCGGCGCGGCACGCGACCTCGCCAAGGCAGAGCGAGCAACCGATCAGGTACGAAAGGACGCTGTAGCCAACGGTGGAGGCTTCGAGCTGGTCGAGCTCGACCTCGCCGACCTGGCAAGCGTTCGCGCCTGCGCTGACGGACTGGCAAAAGGGCGGTTGTTCGATGTCGTGATCGCCAACGCCGGAGTGATGGCAACGCCCTTCGGCCATACCAAAGACGGTTTCGAAACTCAGTTTGGCACCAATCATCTGGGACACTTCGTCTTCGTCAACCGCATCGCTCCGCTCATTCGCGAGAACGGAGGCCGGCTCATCAACCTCTCCTCGTCCGGGCATCGTTTCTCCAACGTTGATCTCGACGATCCCAACTTTGAGCGGACACCGTACGATCCCTGGATTGCGTATGGACGCTCCAAGACCGCGAACATTCTGTTTGCCGTCGAATTCGACCGGAGGCATAAGACCCGCGGCATTCGCGCCGCGGCCGTGCATCCGGGAGGCATCGCCACCGAGTTGGGCCGCCATCTCGATCCCGGGCAGCTTCAGGCGCTGGTCGACAGCGTCAACAATGATCTTGCGAAAGAAGGGAAGCCGCCCTTCCAGTGGAAGACGATACCGCAGGGGGCGGCAACTTCCGTGTGGGCAGGCGTCGTGGCTCCCGCGGACAAGATCGGTGGGCGATATTGCGAGGACTGCCACGTCACGGAGGCTGTCATCGCGGGAGACGCGACCATCAACATCACCCGCGAAGGGGTGCGAGATTACGCGGTGGATCCGGCGAACGCTCAGGCGCTTTGGAAAAAGAGCGAGGAGCTCGTAGGAGAATCCTTCTAACCCGTCAGCTTTCCATCAACTCGGAAACGCCCGCAGAGGTTCACCCCTGCGGGCTTTTTGGGTCAGGTAGTCGACACCGCGTCCAGCCTTGGGCCGGATTCCCCGCGCCACAAAACAACCATCGCATCCGATGGCGCTATCTAATATCGGGTTACTTGCTCGTCCGGAACGCGCATCTTTCGGCGAAAACTCACCGCATTCGGCAACGAAATCATGATGCGACGTTGTAGTTCCTGAGTGGTGCCCGGATTGCTTTGAGCACTGATATCCGAACGTCAAGGGAAGTTTAGAGGTTCAAACGAAAGGAAACATCGCAATGAAAAAACACAGTAACTCAACCGATACGCTGGAAAGAATGGTCACGGCTTCGCTGCATACTCCGACCGATCTGGAAGCCTCCGCCACCAAGGACATTGCCGGAGCCATGAATGCCATCCTGGCCGACGTGTTCGCCCTGTACCTGAAGACCAAGAATTTTCACTGGCACATGAGCGGGCCGCATTTCCGCGACTATCATCTCCTGCTCGATGAGCAGGCCGATCAGATCTTCGCCATGACCGACCCGATTGCCGAGCGTTTGCGCAAGATCGGTCAGCCAACGATTCGCTCCATCGGACACATCGCACGCCTGCAGCGGGTCGAGGACAACGACGCCGAATATGTCGAGCCCGGCGACATGCTGGCCGAGTTGCGCGAAGACAATCAGGCATTGGCGGCGCGTTTGCGCGAAGCACACGGCCTCTGCGACGACAACGACGATGTCGCAACCGCCAGCCTGATCGAAGTGTGGATCGATGAGACCGAGCGGCGTACCTGGTTCCTGTTCGAAGCCGGACGGCATCAGGACGCCCAGGGGCACTAAGACATTCCACAGCTGCCGCAATCGACAGCAGCCAAAGTAACGGGGAAGGGCGGGGGCAAAAGTCTCCGCCATCTTTACTTCTGAAGGCGTCCCGAATGGACGGCCCGGCTTGCACAATCCAGAGTCGCCACCCCTATGGCCAGAGATTCCCCAGGCTTGACGCACAATTTGCTGAAATCGAGGGTTAACTTCTACACTGAAAGCTTCTTGAACATGCGATTTCGTAAGTTCCGCCGGCTGGGTGCCGAGCGGGGAGGGTGCATGCGGCAGTTCTCAGCGGCCCGATCATTGGCCGCGCTTATTGTTCTAGGTTCTCTGGCTTCCATAACCGGCTGCGGTGGCGCGGCCAAGGTGCAGACGCCGGTTGCGTCTTCCATCACGCTGAGTCCGACTACCCTGTCGGTGAATGAGGGTCAGGTTGTGACGCTCAGTGCGACGGCCTATAACTCCAGCGGCGCCGTCATTGCCGTGGACCTCACCTTCAGCAGCAGCAATTCTGCGCTGGCGTCGGTGTCCACCGCGGGACTGGTGTGCGGCGGCCAGTTCGACAGCAATAGCATCGTTTGCTCGCCTAATGGCGATGGCACGGCAACCGTCACGGTGACGTCGGGAAGCGTCTCGGCCAGCGTTCCGGTCTATGTTCACAAGCAGGTGGACCGGGTAGTGATGGCTCCCATGGGTGATTGCCAGAGTATGGGGACGGTGCTCAATCCATCGGCCTCTGCTTTCAACACGACGGCCCCGGGATGCTCCTCGACTGCGCCCTGCGACATCACCTCCACCGTCGGGCCGTTCATCTTCGGCACCGGCGATGTGACTGTCGTTGCCAACGCGGCAGGCATCCAATCGCAGTTCTCGTCCACCACCAACAGCCCGACCTATAGCTCGGGGGGTACGATTACCGGTACGAAAGGTCAAACCTGCAACCTGAGTGACTTCAGCGTAGGCGGTGGAACAGGAATCGATCCGACTTACAATCCGGCAAAAAATAGCCCTACCTATATCTCTGGCGGAAGCATTACCGGCTCTGCGGGCCAGACCTGCACTCTGTCGAGCTTCAATGGGCTGAGCAGCGCAACCGCCCAAGTCATCCTGACCGACACCAATATCATCGCCCCGGGTACACACCTGACCATCACCGCGCCGGGTTTCGGCGGCGGCAGCACGCCGCCGACAACCGCGACGCTTGGTAATGGCACAGCTACCTGCAGCGGGACGGCGAATGTCATTACGTCCCTGTTGACCACGACGGGAGTCAATCCGGTCACTGGCGCCACCGCAACCGTGACGCTCACCGGTAGCAACACGATTGCCAGCGGAGCTCAGCTGACGGTGACCAACGAAGGATTCGGCGCAGTCCAGCCTCCGACCACCGCGACCTTGAGCAATGGCACAGCAACCTGCAGTGGAACTGCCGCTGTCATCACCGCGCTCAATACCGCGACCGGCCTGGAGGCGCAGTCTCCCGGTTCAACGGTGCTCTTTGCCAGCGTTGCCGGCGTCAACAGCGTGGGTACGCCCTTTACTACTTGCCCGGTGCAATCCATCAATGTGCATGACGCAAGCAGTTCGGCGACGAACTTTGCGCTGACTGGCGGCCAGTCGCAGAATCTTGTGGCGGATGTACTGGATTCCAAGGGGCAAAGTATCAAGCCCACTCTTACCTGGGCTACTACCCAACCCGCCGTGGCCACCATCTCTTCGGAGAACTCCACCGCTGCTATCGCAGGCGCAGGGCCGGGAACGACGATCGTGACCGCGACCTGCTCCACGCCGAACTGCAACGTTAATCTCGCGCCCCAATACTCCTCGAACGTAGTCACCGCGTCCGTCGGCGGTCAAAGTCCCGACACCATCTATGTTGGCAGCACCAAGTCGCTGATGATGGTTCCGATCACCGTGGTTGGGAACTCGATTGGCACGGCCATCACCCTGCCCAACTTGCCCAACTCAATTATGCCCAGCCCCGATGGAACGACGGTGTATGTGGGTGCGGACAGCGGCGGCGTCATGGTCTACAGCAAGTCCGCCAACACCGTAACCGCCCTCCCATTCGATGGCAAGATTCTGGCGATCACCCCGGACAGCACCTCCCTCGTCGTTTACGACAAAGGAGCCGATGCCACCTACTTCTACAACATCGCCGGCCAAACGATCTTGGAAATCGCCTCAGGAACATCAGTCGGAGCTACGGTCACGCCCGACAGCGAGTGGGGGCTTTCGGCGATCGACCAGCAACTGGTGCGACAGGGTAACAGCGTTTCCCAGGATACGACCAACCTGGGATACGCGCCCAATGCAATCGACCTGCTGTCGCAGGGATCGCTGATCTACGTCACCGGTAATGCAACGAAGGCAGTCGATATTCGATCCACATGCGATCAAAGCGATTTGCAAACCCTAACCGCGGACAATCCCACGCTGGTCAAGGGAGTGCCGAGTGGTTCGGGCGCAGTTGTCGTCGACTCGCCACAAATCGATGTGGTCACCACGCCGATGCCGGCGGGCACTTGCCCGGTGATCGCGGCCAGTTCTCTGACTGGCTATGATCTGCAGGCTGGAAGCTTCACTCCGGTTCAACTGATCGTGAGCTATGACAGCTCGCGGGCGTGGATCGTGAGCAACCTGGCTTCGCTGCTCACCTTTAACCTCGGCACGCTGACGCCGGCGTCGGTCACTCTGTCCGGCAGCGCGCAGCCGCTGAGCGCCGGCCTTACACTCGACAGCACAACCCTGTATGTCGGCGCCAGCGATGGCAACGTGCACATCATCAGCGCGAGTTCTCTCGCCGACACGCAAACGCTGTCGCCTGCGTTGAAGGATGCCAGCAGCAACCTGGTGGCGCCTGACCTGATTGGCGTGCTGCCGAAGTAAGCATCGCGATCCAAATCGAAAGCCCTCCTGCGAAGGAGGGCTTTATTTTGTCTCCGACCGATGCTTCAGTTCCTGGCGGGCGCCCGACCCATTCCTGACTTGGAATGAGTGCGTCAATAGGTCTTCTATGGCTTGGCGGCTTCGCTCAACTCACGCGCCACGCTGTCGAGCACGCCATTGATGAA
>Ga0335085_10011123_pt1 | contig 13379 bp, 10 predicted proteins | sample Lox_Sample_45_FD_206712 | JGI IMG/M metagenome (GOLD analysis project Ga0335085, IMG submission 206712) | Soil microbial communities from Loxahatchee National Wildlife Refuge, Florida, United States - Lox_Sample_4.5 | ecosystem: Environmental > Terrestrial > Soil > Wetlands | place: USA...
TAGCGGCGTGCTAAAGAGCCTTTTTAACTCGTCGGTCTTATAGGACCGCCATGAGCTATTGGTTTCTTCAAGCGTTCGCCCAGCGAAAGGATTGCGCCCTTCAAAGTGGCCCTCTTTGTCCGCCAAACTGAACACGCCAGAAAGAGCGTGAATGTATGAGTTGATGGTTCGGTTTGTGAGCCTGCCGGGCCGATCGGCGCATTTTTCAACTAGCTTATTCAAGGGCAACACTTGCGCGCCTTCAATGTGGTGCCAGCTAGGATCTAGCTTGCTAATTTGCTCAAGGAAATCGGTTGCCGTCAGCTTGTCGATTGCAGCAAGCGGGGCGTCGTTGGTGAAGCCTTTGAATAAACGGAACACGGTTTCCCGTTGACGCTGCGTGTGAGCCGTCATTTTGCCGGCCTTCCGCTTTGCTTCAACGTATCGCGCCGCTGCCTCTGAAAAACGCATTCCGCCATCAGTGCGAATGCGCACGGCGCTACGCGGCGGGACAACAATCGGCCGCAGCGTTTGGGGGTCAATGCCATGTGCTCCGAGGAAGGTTGCCGGCGGTTCCGACGGCTTGCCTGCCAAGGCGCGCAAACGCCCCTCCCCCGCTGCAATGAGTGCCCGCACTGTCGCTTGACCCATGAGTAGATAAGTCTTGCTGCCGGGCTCTAGCCGAACGCCGATCCGCCGCTCGACGGCCTTTAATTCGTGGCCGATGGCTTCAAAGCTGATCAGGTCATCGATTTGCCCGTCCGGTTCACCTCGGTCTGGCGCGACGAGACCCATGTCCTCAAGGAAACTGTACAGGCCCTCGTTAAGGCTCTCGCGCTCTTCGTTGATGGACAACCGCTGCCTCCTGGCGTCCACCTCCATCCGTTCCAGCGTTGATGTGAAAATCTCCCGCGCCTGCGCATCGATTTCGGCAAGCGACAACGGCTCGCCGGTCTGCGCCCGTTGGAAAGTTTCGCGCCATTGCTTCACCAGCGGCCAGCGCCGGTCCTGAGCTTCCCCAAGCGACTGCGTTTTGAGGCTCACCACAATCTTGCTGAGGGGCCGGCCGGCGCATCCAATGCGCCCTGCACTGACGAACTTGCCGCGCAGCGCTCGTGGTATGGCAGCGACAAAATACCAGCTCTGATGTCGTCGCTTGAGATATCGGGTATCGGCCATGCCATGTCCTGTGATGGTACAGGTTGATGGTACAGCATCATGGCACAGTATCCTCATAAAAGCATAGTAAATTAGGCATAATCTGCATTTCTGGTTAAGTAGTCAGTTGCCCCTACAGCGCCCACCAATTAGTCAACTGATTGATTGTTGAAACCGGGTGCTGTCGCGCGCCGCCCCGTAGCTCGCGCCGCGCTGCCGGCGCCGTCATCAGCACCTCGCGCGTGCGAGAGGCAGAGGAATAAAGTGAACGCGGGAAACCCCTCGACCGAGTTGTTTGAGTGGGGTGCTGTCGCGCGCACCGCGTACCTCGCGCCGGCGTCGATCGACGGTCGCCATCATCAGCGCACCGCCCTCGCGCGCGCGAGTGGTGAGCAATAAGAGTAACGGGTGATGAACGCGGTACTGCAGAATTTGGCGATCGTTGTTGATGACCCCCTACCTCGCGGCGCTCGATCGGTGCTGGCACCATCGCAACCGCCCCGACGACCAGGCGAAGCCGGCATCAGCATCGACACCGATCGCCCGAGCTCCATCGTCCCCCGCCACTGCGAACAACAAACCGCTAAAAAGAGAAATGGCGACGTCGGCCACCAGCCGCAGCGCCGCTCCGCCGGTCGGTGCGGATCGACCTGCGTCAGGGCTCGCCGCCGGAATCGCCGGCTGCCTTGCGCGCGAGAGGGGCGCAATTATCGTGAACCCTGTTCGTTCAAGTAACCCTCTTTCCCACGGCCACGCTCGGCACCGTAGGGCCCTACCCAAGCCGCCCCGCGTTAAAGGCCTCCTCGCCTCGCATGCAACTCGCTAAGAAATACTGTTTGCCGTCCTCGAACGGTCCAGCAGGCCTGACCGTTCAGAGCACCCGATTAGGCGACGCAGCCGCTGTGGCATGATCGGCAGTTCGGTGACCGCACTGGGCACGCCGAGAGCGTCGTCGATGGCCGCAGCGATCGCCGCCCCAACCGCATTGGCGCCCCCTTCGCCGGCGCCCTTCAGGCCCATTGGATTGAGGGGGCTGGGCGCGTCTTCGCAGATTATGACCTCGACCGATGGCACCTCGAGCATGGTCGGCATCAGATAGTCGGCCAGCGTTACCGACAGCGGCTCGCCACGCTCGTCATACAAAAACTCCTCGAACAACGTTCCACCAATCCCCTGCACGCAGCCACCGACGATCTGTCCCTCGATCAACATTGGGTTGACCGCCTTGCCGACGTCATAGGCAACAAGGTAGCGCTCGATGGCGATCGCACCCGTATCCCGGTCTACACGGGCCACCGCAATATGCACCCCATAGGGGTAATTCATATGATTGCAGCGGAACGAGCCCTCCGCCGAAAGCCCCGGTTCGTCGACATTCGCGGCGAGTGACAGTGCGCGAGCGACCGCGTCGAGACCGATCGACGGTCCGGCACCGTCGATGCGCACGACTTTGCCTTCCACCACGTCGAGGACCGCGACTGGCGTCTGTAACAGTCCCGACGCCGCCTCGATCGCTTTGGCCTTGAGTGCGGATGCCGCGACCCGCGTTGCTTCTCCAGTCATGACCGTGACGCGCGACGCGAATGCGCCCATTCCGTGCTCTATGCGGTCGGTTTGACCGTGGATGACGCGCACGTTGCGGTAGTCCACGCCAAGGGCGTCGGCACAGATTTGCGCGATCACAGTTTCCATGCCCTGCCCGACCGAAGCGGAACCGCTGATGACCTCGACTATGCCGTCGTCGTCGATACTGATCCTGACCTCGTCGAACGGACCGAGCCCACTCTTTTCTACGAACAGCGCAACACCGGCACCGACAAGTTCGCCGGCCGCGCGACGCTCGGCGAGGCTTTCCTGAAGCCGCGACCATTCCGTTGCGACCAGAGCCTTGTCGAGTAGGGCTGCGTAGTCGCCAGAATCGAGCGCGATTTTGGTGCCCAGCGTATCCAGTGGACGCGCATACGGCATTTCCTGTGTCGAGATCAGATTTCGGCGGCGGATTTCGACGCGGTCGAGGTGAAGCCTGTCGGCGATTACGTCGAGCAACCGCTCGCGCACGAAGGTGCTCTCGAAACGACCGGGCGCCCGATAGGTTCCACATGGTGTCTTGTTGGTCAGCCGAATATGCACCGCCGCGCGATAGGCAGGAATACGGTAAGGCCCAGGCAGCATCGCCGCGGTGAGATCGGGAACGGTAGCCGCATGAGTCCGCACATAGGCGCCCTGATCATGAAATATCTTGTCCTCGAGTCCGAGAATCAGCCCGTCGCGATCCACCGCGGCGCGAACGTGATGATCCTGCTGGCGAGAATGGTTAGCCGCAATCAGGTGTTCGCGGCGATCTTCGATCCACTTCACCGGCCGCTTCATCCGCAGAGCCGCCGCGCAGACCAATACATCCTCGGGATAAAGCTCACCCCGGATGCCGAACCCGCCGCCGACATGCCCTTCGTAAAGATGAACGGAAGTGGCAGGTCGCCCCAGCATCAGGGCAATCTGATCACGGTTCCAGTGCGGCACCTTGGCCGCGCCGTGCAGTTCGAGAACGTCGCGCTCTCCATCATAGCGGGCGATCGCGCCGCGGGTCTCAAGCGGCACGCCGGAGTGGCGCCCGATCGAGAATTTCGCTTCAACGATTATGGGCGCGGTGCTGAAAACGGTGTCTACGTCACCATAGCCCTTGCGCACGATCGCGGGCTCGGTGCGGCGGCCCGGTTCAAATTCACCCGGCTCATCGATAGCATTCAAGATTACGGGCAATTCGTCGACGTCGAGCACGACCAGCTCGGCGGCATCTTCGGCGAGATAGGGATCGCTCGCAAACACCGCGGCGACCGGCTCCCCGACATAGCGCACCACGTCGGTGGCGAACACCCGCTGACGGTAGTGATCGAGCCCTTCCACCCGGCTCTGTCGGAAGTCGATCGGCGGAATGTCGGCAACATCGGTGGCGGTCCACACTGCGTGAACGCCGGGTTTCGCAAGCGCCGCGCTTACGTCGATCGCGCGCAACCGGCCGTGAGCAAAATTCGACCGCACTACGCGCATATATAATTGGCCGGAAAATGAAATGTCCGCGGCGAAGCGGCCCTGACCGGTCAGAAGCGGTCGATCCTCGAGACGCGGGAGCGAGCGGCCGACGAATGCTATTGGTTGTTTTGATAGCGCCATCGTTCGCTTGTCCGAGCCCGCTCCCGGGTATTTCAATGCCGTCGCATTTCGGCCGCCGCCCACCGCGCCGCTTTTAGGATGTTCTGGTACCCGGTACACCGGCAGAGATTGGACGACAGCACCTCGACGAGATGCTCGTCGCTGATGTTGGGTTTGCGCTCCAGCACGCCGGTGATCAGCATCAGAAATCCCGGCGTACAGAAACCGCACTGCAAGCCGTGGTTTTCCATGAACGCTCGTTGCAGCACGTTAAGCTCGTCGCCTTTCGCCAGTCCTTCCACGGTGCGGATATTCTTGCCATCCGCCTGCACTGCGAACATCAGGCACGACCGAACCGGCTCGCCTTCGACGAGCACCGTGCATGCGCCACAGACGCCATGCTCGCAGCCGATGTGGGTGCCCGTCTGACCGCAATCGTCGCGGATCGCATCGACCAGCGTCCGGCGCGACTCGACGCTGATGACGTAGGTCCGGCCGTTGATCGTTAGCGTAATTTCGGCACGTTCGCTCATGTGTGCTGCTTCTCTGCGTGGCGCAACGCCGCGCGAATGCGCTGCGGGGTCGCCGGCATGTCGTTGATGGCTACACCGAAGGGGGCAATCGCGTCGTTGATAGCATTGAGGATCGCGGCCGGCGCGCCTATGGCGCCGCCTTCGCCAAGACCTTTCGACCGGGTGATCGTCGTTCCGTTCAACGTTTGCAGATGCAACAGGTCGATCGGCGGGATTTCACGGCTGGTCGGTACCAGAAAATCGGCCAGCGTCGCGGTAAGAATGTTGCCGTTCTCGTCGTACACGATTTCCTCAAAAAGCGCGTTGCCGATACCTTGGGCGACGCCGCCGAGAATCTGGCCGTCGGCGATCATCGGATTGACAATGCGGCCCGCGTCTTCGGCAACTACAAATTTGTCGATGGTTACCCGCCCGGTCTCGGTATCGACCTCGACAATGCCTGCGTGACAGGCATTCGAGAATGTACCGGGCGGGTCGTAGGTCGCACTCTCGGAAATCCCCGGATCGATCTCGCCCCTGAATAAGTGAGATTGATGATAGGCGGTTCGTGCCAGCGACTCGATGGGCATCGCGCGGTCGGTTCCGGCGACGCGCGCAACGCCCCCTTCGAGCACGATATCATCAGTGGCGGCTTCCAGGAGCGTGCTCGCCATCTTTTTCAGCTTCGCATTGACCTTGCGAGCCGCCAACACGCTCGCGCCTCCGGCTATCACTAGCGACCGGCTCGCAAAAGTACCCCATCCATACGGCGTGCGGTCGGTATCGCCATGAACCACCTTGATACGATCCGGGGTGAGCCCGAGTTCGTCGGCGACGAGCTGAGCCAGCGTCGTGCGCAGGCCCTGGCCGTGCGGGCTTGCTCCGATTCGGACCTCGACAAAGCCGGAAGGGTCCATCGTGATTTCGACGGTTTCCCAACCGGGCGTCACGCCCATTCCGCGTGCGGCGAAAGCCGGAGTGCCGTAGCCTGTCCGTTCCGAAAACGCGGCGAAGCCGATGCCGAAGTAACGCCCTTGGGATCGCGCAAGGTTCTGACGCCTGCGAAATTCCGGAAAATCGAGCGCCTTGGCGGCCATCTCCAGAGTCTGTCTATAGCTTCCTTCGTCGAATACGAGTCCGGTCGCCGACGTGTAGGGAAACTCATCGATTAGATTGCGCAGCCGGATTTCGACCGGATCGATTCCAAATTGCGCGGCGGCAAGATCCATCAGCCGCTCCAGCGCCATGGTGATTACCGGCCGTGATACGCCGCGATACGGCGCCGTCGGGCACGTATTGGTGAGCACGCCGCGTGCGACGCAGGAATAGGCGCGCACATCATAAGGGCCTGGCAATTCGGCCATCGCCATCAGCGGCTCGACCGCACCGGTGGTCGGATAGCAAGAATAGGCCCCGATATTGGCGATCACTTCCGCAGCAAGCGCGACGAGTCGGGCGTCGGCGTCGAAGCTTCCCAGCAAGCGAATGTGCTGATCCCGACTGTGAAACGACCCGACTAAATTCTCGCGCCGGTCCTCGGTCCAGGCGACCGAACTGCGCAGGTTCCTGGAAAGCCAGACCAGCACAACGTATTCGGGAACGAGCGACATTTTCTGGCCGAAACCGCCGCCAACATCCGGCGCCACGACACGCAGTTCGCTTTCCGGCATGCCAATCAGGTCGGCGACGGCGGTGCGCATCAAGTGCGGCATCTGGGTGGCGCAGGTCAACGTAACACGCCCGGACACCAGGTCGTATGCGGCATGGCCTGCGCGCCCCTCCAGCGGCGACGCGTTCTGCCGATGCGAGCGTGCCTCCAGTTGGACCTGGCGATGCGCTGCCATCTGCACGTCGGCAAATCCCGGCGTTTCGACTTTGCCGTCAACAATGAGATTGCGGACGACATGGTGATGAATGAGCGGCGCGCCGTCGGCGAGGGCGGCGCGGCTGTCTATGACGGCCGCCGCCTCGTCAATTTCCACCAAAACCTCGTCGGCAATATCTTCCGCTTCAGCTTCGCTCGAAGCAACTACCGCAGCAATCAATTCACCGACGAACCTGACCGCCTCGGATGCCAGAATCGGCTGCTCGACCGACACGTAGCCGAACTTGTGCAGCGCCGGCGCAATCGGTTTCATCGATTTCAGGTGGTCTGCCGTCACGATATAGGCGTTGTCGGGCGCGGTGATCTTAACGATGCGACCGGCCGCGACCGGGCTCCGCACAAAGCGGACTTGGTGCACCGCCGGCAGATCGGCGGTGAACCTGCCGCGGCCGGTCAGCAGCGCTGGATCCTCAAGCCGCCGGATCGAGCGGCCCACCCACGCGGACGTCGTCTCCTTGGCGCCTGCCGTCACGTTGCGGCCCGCTCGAGTGCGCGGCGCGTTACCGCGCGCACCAGATCCCGGCGAAAAGCTGCATCGGAATGCACGTCTTCCATCGGCTGGACCACCGCGGCCGCCGCTTCCGCTGCATCGCGAAAGTTTTGGTTGTTGGCCTTGCGACCGGCGAGCGCCGCCTCCGCGGCTGAATTCCGTCGCGGCCGCCCCTCCACACCGCCAATTCCGACGCGCGGCTCGATGACGACACCATTCTTTATCCTGAAGGTAACGAGCGCCATTGCAATCGCGTAGTCGCCGACGCGGCGGCTGAATTCATAAAAGCCAAAGCGAGTATCTGGCGGAAGCAACGGCAGGCGCGTCTCGAGCAGCAATTCATCGTCCGCGAGCGCCGTTGCCATCATGCCTTCGAAATAATCGTCGGCGGCGATAACGCGGCGGCCGCGGCTGCTTGCAGCGACGATCTCAGCTCCGAGAGTCACCGCGGTAAGGCACCACTCGGACGCTGGGTCGGCGTGCGCTAGACTGCCGCAAAACGTGCCGCGGAGCCGTATCGGATAATGTGCGATGTTTGAGACCACACTGGAAAGGAGCGCGCCGGTCGGCCCGGGAGCAACTGGACTATGAAACGCCGCGTGGCGCACACAAGCGCAAATCGAAAGTTTATCGGACTCAATTGCCAGCCGATCGAGACCCGCTACCAGATTAATGTCGATCAAATGCGCCGGCCGCGCCATGCGAAACGCCATCATAGGTACTAAGCTTTGACCGCCGGCGAGCACGCGGCCGTCCTGAGGGCCCAATTCCGCAAGTTTCGCCACTGCGTCTTCGACGGTTTTCGGCGCGTGATAGACGAACGGCGCAGGTTTCACCGGGCACTTTTCCTTTCAAGTACAAATTTGCGAGCTTGCATTTGCATATACGTGTCACGATCCTCCGAAGTCAACGCGACATCGCAAGCCGTCAAACGAAGTCTTTCAGACAGTGTTTTGTATACGTGGTTCAGCATCAAGACGAAGTCTGCCAACAGCGAAGCGGATCGATACCTTCGTAAAGAAGCCGGATGTTGCGAGACGCGCAATCGACCGGCCTCCGGCGGCCACCCGCGATTTTGTTTACAAGATCGGGTTCCCGCTCGATCGTCTGGTGCCACCCGCCGTCATCCTTGCCGGTGAGGTAAATCCAAGCAATCTTGGCGAACCATCTAGCGTGAATGCGCCTGCCGGGCCCGCCGAGGCCGCGGTCGCGGGACAACAACGAGGAGTCTTTCCAACATTGACCCTCTCAATTCAGCGCTTTTTGATCGAGTCCTGATTGGCTTCGCGCTAGCACGATCGACACAGCCAAAAGCCGACAGTGGACGTGAGTAAGACTCAAAATGTTATATTTATTGAAACGGCGCCGGTCGCGTTATAGGACATTTAGGGTGCAACTACCCATTTGCCCGCACTCCCACCCGCCGGCGGCATTTCGCCGGATTGTTAGGGATGCATTTTAGTCACGGGAAAGCGGGTGAAAGACGCGCCGCAGGGAGAGCGATATGGAGGCTTTTATATACGGCGAACGAAGACCCTTGCCGGAGGGTTTCGAGGAATTCCTAGCGGTCGCGGACACCGCGATCGTCTCGATCGATCTTCATCAAGGGCACTTGGCCGACACGCCGGATTGCCCGTGCCCCGCACCTCGGGCGCGCGACGTGGTCGAAGGAGTGAACCGCTTTCACGCCGCCGCTCGCTCACTCGGCGTTCCGGTGATCCACGTCAAAAGCGTATTGCGGCGTGACGGCAGCGATGACATCAACGGCGTCAAATCCGCGTGGCGTTTGGTGTTCCCACTTCATGTTGGCGCCATTCCAAATTCCGATCAGCACGCTATGCAAGGCAGCCGCTGGACGCAATTCGTCACCGACGTCGCCGAGGGCGATCACGTTGTGGAAACCAAGAAGCGCTTGTCGGCCTTCTATCCGACCGATCTCGATTTCCTGTTACGCAATATGGGCGTAAAACGGCTGGTGCTCGACGGTTGCATGACCGACTGCTGCATCCTGAATAGCGCATTCGACGCCAGCAACCTGGGCTATCGGGTCACAGTTGCGCAGGATCTCGTTCGCGGCACCAATGCCGAGATGGAAGATGCGGCGCTGAAAATGGTTTCGCTGCATATCGGGCTGGTTGCGCAAAGCGACGACCTAGTGGCCGAATGGCGCCGGCAGATCGCTGCAGCCAATGCACCGTCTTCGCATATGAAGTTTGCACGAGCCTGATCGTCGTCAGGCTCAGTCGCCCTTGAAGTTGAACCACAGCGTTCGAACTTTCTTCTTGCCGCGATTCCAGAACCAGTGCGGGCGGCGGGAGCTGTCGGCGATGAGATCACCGACCCCGACCAGGCTGAGCATGGGAATGACCGGGGTTCGTAGTCGCGGCGAGCGCCTGCAAGTCATACCGGGCCCCCGCCGCAACTCACGGATGCGCAGCCCAATGGCAGCCAGCGTGCTCGCCGCGGTGTGGGCAACACCGACGGAGATGACGGCCGCCATCGGACGAGAAGCGGATAACGTGTGTCTTGCTCCCAGTCGAAGACGCCTTCGCCGCCGCAGATCCGCGGCTTCTTCAGGAGGGCATCGTTGCTTCACTGGCTTCCACTCGATATTATTAAAAAATATCCGATTATATCGAAGCCAAGGAGGCGCCGCGCGCAGACTAACGGATTATCAATAGTCCGTGTGTCGGACAACAGAACGTTGTACTGACGCCCGCCGCATTCTCCCGTCGCTCGATCCCTTCGCCATTGCCACCGAGTTAAGCAATCAGGTGTCGCTATGAAAATCGTCGATCTCTCTCATCTGATGAATGTGCACACGCCGGGCTGGGTCGGTTATGCCGGCAATCAGATGTATTATGCCCAAAACCTGCAAACCAAGATGATCGTCGCGCAGCGGATAGATACCGCGTTGCACGTCGGCACCCATATCGATGGCGCCATGCACGGAACCGATGGCATGGGTGACATGGCCTCGTATCCGCTCGATTTCCTCGTGGGTCCCGGCGCTGTCGTCGACGTATCGCAGCACATGGACGATTGGGCGGTGATCACTCCTGAAATGATCGAGCGCGCTCCAGTGGAGATCAAGCAGGGGGATATCCTTATCATCCACACCGGCTGGCAGCGATATTGGGAGGGCCAAAAGGAACAAGACCTGGTGCGCTATTTTTGCATGCATCCGGGCGGCACAATCGAATTGCTGGAGTGGATGCTGAAGAAGAAGATCAAATGGTTTGGCATCGACTGCGGCTCCGCCGATCACTCGATGAACACTTCGATCCGCTTGATGCGACCCGACATTGCCAAGCGCTTCGAGCAGAGAGTCGGCAAAAGCTGCGAGGAATTCTTTGGCGACTTTCACTACGTGCACAAGAAGTCCCGCCGACACGTCACCGAGAACATGTTTCCCTTTCATAGCTACGCGTTTTCTGAAGGACTGATCCATGCTGAGAACATCGGCGGCGACATAGAAAAAGTTCTCAACCAGCGCTTCGTCATCGGCGCCTTCCCCTGGCGGTACGAAGGTCTGGAAGCATGCCCATGCAGGATTGTGTGCTTCTCAGATTGCGGCGAAGCGGTCGAGGCCGTTGGCGACGTCGCCAATGCTATCTTCTCTCGCCGAGCCTGAGCGGCGGTCGCAACTTCTGCAGCTAGCCCAGGCGCATGGTGCTGGCGATGTCACATTCTGCCGGGGCGAAGCAGACACCAAAAATTTGAACCGCGCCTTTCGCTAGATTGACCGACGACCCAGTCGTTTAGCGGGTGATCGACGAGACTCTCCCCGGCACGGCGAGTCCTAGGGACAGCGCCTAGCGAAGTGACCGATCTCGTTCAACGAAATAAATCACCGCCAGGACGGAGGGCACGACAGAACCCCATGAGTGGAGCACGCATTGCAATGCAGATTGCAGGCGCAGCGGAAGTGACGGAGAGTGAGTGCCCCGCAACAGAGTTGACTATTTAATCCCTCGCAAAATTTGGCGGAAATTACGATGTTCTGCTGTTTCGAGCCACTCAAACAACACCATTTCAGTGGTGACAATTTCGGCGCCGTGGTTCTCCATCCGGCGCATCGCGGTTTCCTTACTCTCAGCCCGTCGGGCGCCAATTGCATCTCTGACGATATAGACTCTGCGTTTTGCCGCGCGCAGTCCCAACACGGTCTGGCAAACGCAAACATGCGCCTCGCAGCCTGCGGTCACGAAGACGTGATCTTTTGGAGCAGCACGAAGGAATTCCGGAACGCGCACTGCATCAAATGTCATTTTGTGAACGACGCGAGTCGCGTAGACGGCGAGTTCGGGCACCGTCGGACCGAGCCCCTGCGCGTTTTGCTCAGTGAACAGGATCGCGATCCCGAGCTGTGACGCCGCATCGAGCAATCTTCGGGCATTCTTGAGCACGGCCTCGCCGCAATCAATCGCGGGCATAAGGCGCGCCTGAAAGTCCACAATGAGCAACGTGGAGCGCTTAGGATCGATCGTCAGCACCGCTGCATCTACCCGCGACTAAAGACAACCTGAGGATGCCATGGATGAAGCGACCGCACAGCATAATTTTTTTTGAGGTCAAGGACGTACTCATCGCCTATCGTCGTCTGTTGTTTGTTCGGAGGGCGCCCGACAGGCTACACGCTTGCACAGATCAACTGCCTGTGGCACCTGCTAGATTCGCCAAGATGGAAGTGGAGCGAGGGCACAGATGGAACGACGTCTGTCAAGCATGACGCAAATGGAAATCGCCGAGATCATTGCCGCAAAGAAGCCGGTGATTCTCCCGACCGGAGCGACTGAAGCGCACGGCCCGCACATGCCCACCGATACTGACACGCATCAGGCCGAATACATTGCCGTTGAATTGGCAAGCCGAATTGACGCGGTGGTCGCCCCACCAGTGGCCTACGGTATATCTAAGACATTTGAGTTCTTTCCGGGCACGATATCGCTATCAATCCCGACCTATCAGACCATGATCTTCGAGATCGGCGCGGCGTTGGTACGGCAGGGCTTTCGCCACCTAATCCTTTTGAATGGAAATCGTCCTAGTGGCACAGCCAACGACGCGGTAGCGCGTCATCTCGTCGACCAATTGGATCGGGATTTTGATTTTGTGGTATCGGCGGTGAGCTATTGGGAGCCCGGCGCGGCCAAGATACATGCGATGCGCAAGTCCGTCCCCGGTGGCATGGGACACGGCGGCGAACTCGAGACGTCGTTTCAGCTCGCGACGCGGCCGGAACTGGTGAAGATGGCTGAACTTGAAAAAGTCAAGTTTGGGCCTGTCGGCTGGGACCTGGTTGCGCCAACGAATCCTACAAGGACTTACATGCGCCGACCCAGGCCAGATGTCGGTCACGCGGCGATTTTCGGCGACCCCGCCAAAGCCTCCGCCGAGGCCGGGAAAGCATTCATTGCCGCAGCGGTAGACGCTCTCGCAGAAACGTTCAAGAATCTTCAGGGTTCGTATCAGGAGCGCCGCTGAGATTTTCGCGCCTGCTGTTCCCGCACGGGCTGCGGGTGCCAGCCGAGATCCTGCGACGACAAATGAGCGGCATGCAGCAGATGCTCGAGTAGCTGTTCCCTGCGCGCGTTATTCTGGAGCAGCGTCTTGCGTGCGATAAAACAGATGCATGCTACCACCTTGCCGCTTGAGTCCCGGATTGGAGCCGCCACCGAACCGGTGAAGGGCTGGACATCGGCGATGGTAACAGAATAGCCAGCCTGCCGGATCTTCTGCAAATCCTCGCGTAATTCATCCGGATCGCAGATCGTGAATTCGGTCAGCCGTTCGAGTGGGCGCCGCAGATAACGTTTGACGAATTCCGGCTCCTCGAAGGCGAGCAGCACGCGACCCTTCGAACCGCAATGCAGCGGAAAGTGATAGCCGTATTGAGCTTTGGCAATGTCGGTTGCATAAGGCTGTGCCGAATAGATTGCCACGGCTTGATTGTGAACCCGCTCTGCAAGCTGGACAGCGATACCCTCGATCTGCTCCGCCTTGCGGAGATAGGGCAACGCGGCGCGTAGCACGCGGTGATTGGCCATATATGTCGCGCCAGCGAACCACAGTGCCGGACCGACTTCGTATCTTTTGGTCTCGGGATCGCGCCGGAGGAAATGCGCCTTTGTGAGGTTCGTAATGATCCGGTGCACTGTCGCCCAGGGCAGGCCCATTTGCTGGGTGACGTCCACCACACGTC
>Ga0335085_10011124_pt1 | contig 13379 bp, 12 predicted proteins | sample Lox_Sample_45_FD_206712 | JGI IMG/M metagenome (GOLD analysis project Ga0335085, IMG submission 206712) | Soil microbial communities from Loxahatchee National Wildlife Refuge, Florida, United States - Lox_Sample_4.5 | ecosystem: Environmental > Terrestrial > Soil > Wetlands | place: USA...
TGCAATCGGTCTTCGAGCTGTCCGGACCCGCGCAGGCCAGCGAACCGCCGCGTCCGGAAGAGCATATTGAGGCCCTCATCCTGGCCGGCGAGGAGGAGGGCATCATCGAAAAAGGCGACCGCGAGCTGATCCAGAGCGTGGTCGCGTTCGGCGACAAGACGGTGCGCGAGGTGATGACGCCGCGCCCTTCCATCGTCGCCATCAGTCAGAACGCCACGCTCGAAGAGCTGCGCCAGTTGGTCATCAACGAACAGTTTTCACGCATTCCGGTGTACGAGGATTCGATCGACCAGATCGTCGGATTCGTGCACGTGCGCGACATGTTCGAGCTCGATGAAACCGAACGCGTGCGCCGTAAGGTGAGCGACATCATGCGCCCCATCCGCGCCGTTCCGGAGACGAAGGCGGTGAACGATTTGCTGCGCGAGATGCAGGAGGAGGGCGCGCACATGGCCGTGGTGGTGGATGAATACGGCTCGACCGCGGGAATCGTCACCATGGAAGACATGGTCGAGGAGATCGTGGGCGAGATCCACGACGAGCACGAGCCGGATCGCGACTTCCGCCAGGACCCCGACGGGAGTTATGTCGTCTCGGGGAGCTTCGATTTGAACCGCTTGGAGAATCTGCTCGATTTTCGGCCGGAGGAGGGAATCGAATCGACTACGGTGGGCGGACTGGTGACGGAGTGGCTCGGCCATGTTCCCGCGGCGGGCGAGGAAACCGAACGCGACGGGATCGCCATCAAAGTTCTGGCGGCGAATAATCTGCGCGTCGATCAGGTGCGGGTCTCCAAGGCGGAAAATGGCGCGCCGTGAGCCGCACCGGACCGGTTTCGTGGCGATTCTGGGCCGTCCCAACGCCGGCAAATCGACGCTGCTGAACGCGCTGGTCGGCAGCAAGCTGGCCATCATCGCCTCCAAGCCGCAGACCACGCGCACCTCGATTCAGGGCGTCCTCACGACGCCACGGGCGCAGATCATTTTCAGTGACACGCCGGGGATTCACAAAGCCGCGACGCCGCTCAACAAGCGGATGATGAATGCGGTGCGGGAAGCGGCCGCCGCCCCGGATGTCGTTCTCCTCGTCATAGACGCGCTGCTGAATCCATCCGTCGAAGATGCGCAGGCGGTCGATCTGGTGAAGAAAACCGGCGCGCCGGCGATCGCCGTGCTGAACAAGATCGACTGGCTGGAGGACAAGACGAAACTGCTGGCGCGAATCGATCATTACCGCTCGCTGCACGATTTCGCGGCCTACGTTCCCGTTTCCGCGCTGAAGGGCCAAGGGCTCCAGGAGCTGCAGGAAGAAATCATCGCGCATTTGCCGGAGGGGTCGGCGATGTATCCGGAGGATTACCTCACCGATCAGCCGGAGCGCTTTTTGGCCGCGGAAATCCTGCGCGAAAAAGTTCTGCATTTCGCCAGGCAGGAAGTCCCGCATGCGGTTGCGGTCGCCATCGATTCCTGGGAAGACGACGGCCGGCTGGTGCGGATCGCGGCGACGATCTTCGTGGAACGGCCCGGGCAGAAAGCGATTCTGATCGGCTCCCAGGGCGCGGCGCTCAAGAAAATCGGCACGCAGGCGCGGCTGGAACTCGAGAGGATTCTTGGGCGAAAGGTGTTTCTGGAAACACTGGTGAAGGTCCGGCCGGGTTGGCGCGAGGATCCGGCGTTTCTGGCCGTGGTCGACTGGCGCAACGAAAGGTAAAATAGCGGATATGGCGATCCGCGCGGTACCTGCTCAGCTCCTTCTCAGCCGCTTGATGGCCGGCCTGTTGATTTTCGCTCTGCTGGCGCCTCTGTTCGCGCAGGGCACGCCGAGCGATGACAAGATTTACGACCTGGTCCGGCAGAAGCTGGCCAACGATCCCGACGTCAAGGGCGGCAACTTCGACGTGGCCGTCAAGAACGGCGTGGTCACGATGAAGGGCACGGTTCAGGACGAGCACGCCCGGGAGAAAGCCGAAAAGATCGCGAAAAAGGTGAAGGGCGTCACTGGCGTAAATAATCAGTTGAAGGTCTTCGGAACCTAGCCGCGGCGGCTACCGGAGGCGCGCGCGCAACGCCTGCGCCCGGTCGGCGACGGCCTCCTCACCGGGCTGCTCCTGAAGCTCGATCTCATATTCGGCGAGGGCTCCTCGGAAATCGCCCTTCTGTTCCAGCAGACCGGCCAGTGCGGCGTGATAACCGCTGTACTGCAGCGAAGCGCGCGGCCGCTGTTGGATCGCCTGGCGCATCTCCGCCTCGGCCTGATCCAGCCGCCCGGCGCGAGCTTCGGCCATTCCGAGCAGCATGTGAGCCTGCGGATAATCGGGGTGCAACGCGATCGCCTCCCGCAGCCGCGCCTCGGCTTCCTCCCAGTGGCCCATTTCGTAAAGGCAGAGGCCGGTCGTGTAGAGGAGGGCTGGCTTGTCCCAGACCGCCAAGGCGCGCGGATCGGCCAGCAGCGGCAGCGCGTCCGCATAACGCTCGTCCAGAACCAGGTCGACGGCGTAGAGCTGCCGAGCCTGGACGCTGTGCGGCGCGATATCCAGAGCGTGCGCGGCGAGGGTATCGTCGTTTCGCCAGAACCGGCTTTCGCGCACGGTGAGGACGGACAGAATCGCTGCGGCCGCCAGCGCGCTCGCGACTGCCGGACGAAGGGTCAAGATGCGGAGCAGTCCGATCGCCGCCAGCAGGCACAGCCCCGCGGCCGGCAGGTAGAGATAGCGGTCGTGTACGAAGTCGTCCCGTCCGAAGGCCGGAAGATCGAGCACCGGCAGCAATGGGACGATCAGCAGGATCAGGGCGATCGCCCCGGCCCGGCTGGCTCTCCAGATCACGGCCATCGCCGCGGCGCCCGCCATCAGCAGCACCCACGGTAGAAAGAAATTCCGCCAGCTCGGATTCGCGACCGGCTGGATCTCATGAAACAGTCCGAGCCGCGCGGGCCAGAGGAGTTGCCGGAGGTAGAAGCAGATGGTTTCCGGAAGGCTGAGCAGCAGTTCGAAGATAGGCCAGTGGGCAGAGCGCGGCATAAAAGCCCGCAGCGCGTAAGTTCGAAAGCCCAGGTAGACCGCGACCACTCCCAGGTACGGAATCAGCCTGCGCAGCGCGGCGCGGAGGCCATCAGGGCTGGCGCGCCATTCATAAACGAAGAGCACCGCGGGCAGCGTGATCGCCGTCTCCTTCGAGAAGAGCGCGGCCCCGAACAGCGCCACCGGCAGGACGCGCCAACCGCGCAGATATCCGAGCAGCGCCGCAAGCCACAAGGCCGCGGTCAGCGGTTCGGTCGCGCCGCTCACCCAGGCTACCGCTTCAACGTGCACCGGATGCACGCCGAACAGGAGCGCCGTCATTCCCGCCACCGGATCGTCTCCGGTGATCCGCCGAGCCAGAAAAAAGAGCAACAGCGTCGTCAGTACATGCAATGCGACCGCGCTCGCGTGCCAGAGCGGCCGGCTCAGTCCGAACATTTTGTAGTTCACCAGCAGCCATACCAGGAAGCCGGGGCGATAATAGTTGCCGGTCTTGCGCTCGGCATAGCTCCATACATCGCTGGTGAAATAGCCGGGAGCCTGCGACCAGGTGAAACGCGAGCGGCTCATCTCGATCTGGCGGGCGTCGTCGTACACGAACCCGTAGCCGAGCGAGGGTGCGTAGACGGCCGCGGTCGCGGCGATCAGGAGCAGGAGAATCGGGAGCCGCGCGCGATCGGTCATCTTCGCCGGGCGAAGAGAATCATTTTTCGACCGGCAAACCGGCCTCGTTCCAGGCGCGCCATCCGCCGTCCAGCGAAATCGCGTTGTGGTAGCCCATCTTCTGAAGCGCGTCGGCAGCCAGCGCGGAACGGAATCCGCCGCCGCAGTAAAGGACCATGGTCGTCGCCTTGTCAGGGACCTTGGTCTCGATGTCGCGCTCGATGATTCCCTTGCCCAGATGGATCGCGCCGGCGGCGTGGCCGGCCGCAAATTCATTGTCCTCGCGGACGTCGATCAGCAGATGGCCGGATCGCGGCATCTTGCGGTATTCCGCGACATCGACCTGGCGGATTCGCGACTTGGCATCATTGACCAAGTTGAGAAATCCGGGGCTATGGTGCTTGTGCGGCGTGCTCATTTGATCCTCCGGATGCGGGCGCCCGCGGCGGCCAGTTTTGCCTCGATTTTCTCATAGCCGCGGTCGATGTGGTAGACGCGATCGATCACCGTTTCGCCTTGCGCGGCTAGGCCGGCCAGAACCAGCGAGGCGCTGGCGCGCAGATCGCTCGCGATCACTTCCGCCCCGGACAGCCGCGAAGGTCCCGCTACGATCGCCTGGCGGCCGTCCACGCGGATGTTCGCGCCCATGCGAGCCAGTTCCAGCGCGTGCATGAAACGATTCTCGAAAATCGTTTCGGTGATGATCGCGATGCCTTCCGCCTGGGTCATCAGCGCCATGAACTGCGCCTGCAAGTCGGTGGCGAAGCCGGGATGCTCTTCGGTGGTGATGTCGACGCTCTTGAGGTTGCCCGTGCGGCGGATGCGGAGCACGCCGCTGTCCGGATTGCTGATTTCCGCACCGGCCTGCTCCAGCTTGGCGAGCAACGCGCGCAGATGCTCCGGGGTGCAGCCGCGGAGGCTGAGATCGCCGCCGGCGATCGCGCCGGCCACCAGAAACGTCCCGGCCTCGATGCGGTCGGCAATAATCTGATGCGAGGCGGCGCCGAGCCTGCTGACGCCGTTGACGCGGATGGTGGACGTGCCCGCTCCCTCGATCTTCGCGCCCATCTTCTGAAGGAGCGCCGCCAGATCCGCCACCTCCGGCTCGCGTGCCGCGTTGTTGATCACCGTTTCGCCGCGCGCCAGCACGGCCGCCATCAGCAGATCCTCGGTCCCGGTGACGCTGATGCGATCGAAGGTGAAATCGGCGCCCTCCAGGCCATTGGGGGCTTCGGCCTCGATGTATCCGTGCTCCTGCCGGACCGTGGCGCCCAGCCGCTCCAGGCCGGCGACGTGGAGATTGATCGGCCGCGCGCCGATGGCGCATCCGCCGGGCAGCGAGACGCGGGCCCGCCCGCAGCGGCCCACCAGAGGCCCCAGCACCAGGCTTGAGGCGCGCATCGTTTTCACCAGCTCGTAGGGCGCTTCGGGATGCCGGATCTCGCTCGCCTCGATAGTTACGGCGCCGTTCACTTGCTTCACGCGCGCGCCGATGTGCACCAGCAGTTTCTCCATGGTGGCGATGTCGCGTACCGGAGGGATTCGTTCCAGCGTGACTTTATCGGCCGTCAGAAGGCAGGCCGCGAGCGCGGGTAGAGCCGAATTTTTAGCCCCGCTAACCGGGATCTCGCCTTCGAGCGGCACGCCGCCCTGAATTACAAATTTATCCATTCTCTTTGAGCGCCTCCGCCAGGCGTCCGCCAGCCGCCGCCAACCGGCGTTCCGCCTCCAGCCGCGAAACGCCCTGCTTTTCCATGACGATCGCGGTCCTGACGCTGCGTCCGGCCTGCTCTAAAAGCTCCGCGGCGCGATCGGCGGAGACCCCCGCCGCCTGCGCAATGATCCGCCGTGCCCGATCCTCCAGCTTGCGGTTGGCGGGCTGGACGTTCACCATCAGATTGCCGTACACGTATCCCAGGCGGATCATCACCGCAGTGCTGATCATATTGAGCACCAGCTTGGTGGCGGTGCCGGCCCGCAGCCTTGTCGATCCGGTCAGGATTTCCGGTCCTGGAGCCGGCTCCATAGGAAAATCGACGGCGCGAGACAATTGCGAATCCGGCGTACAACTGATCCCGCAGGTGATCGCGCCCATTTCGCGAGCCCTGGCAACCGCGCCCAAAACATAAGGCGTTCTGCCGCTTGCAGCGATGCCGACCAGAACGTCATCTTTCGTAAATCCCCCTTGGACGAGGTCCCGGGCGCCGGAGGCGGGGTCGTCCTCGGCGCCCTCGACCGACCGGGTAAGCGCCGCCGCTCCGCCGGCGATGATGCCGCGAACTAGGTCTGGAGCGACGTTGAAGGTCGGCGGGCACTCAGCGGCATCCAGAACGCCGAGCCGACCGCTGCTTCCGGCTCCGAGATAGATCAGGTGGCCTCCACGCTCGAGCGCGGCGGCAATGGCGTCGACGGCTCGCGCAATCCGTGGAATCTCGCGTGCCACCGCCGCGGCGACCTCGGCGTCGGCTGAGTTCATGACGGTGAGAATGCCGGCGGTGGGCAGTTCGCCGATTCGTGCCGAGGTGACGTTGTCTTGCTCGGTCAGCAGCCGGTCGAGACGATCCGTTGTCACGGTATTCACCATTGTACAATTCCAAATTCGATCGATTTAATCGTCTAAGAGGGCCGTACCAGATTCACCACGAGTACTAGGTGAAAGACCTTGCATTGGGGACCTTCAACGGTACTGCAACTCGCTTTTTTTTCTTGAAAGTGGGACTTTCGTTAGGGGAGGCCTGCATATTACTGGGAAATAAGAAAAAACCCCGCTCTGGTCCTTGACACTATTTTGGAAGTACCCCTATACTTGATGAGGCATAGAAACGTTTCACGGTGTGTTCGTAGATTTGAGTCGGAGGGGAACTGAAATGAGGAAGGGTCTAAACCGGGGCGCGGTAATCGTACTCGGCTTCTTGTTGTTGGCCGGTATGGCCGCAGCCGCCCCGGTAAACTGTGCGGGTGTAGCGGATATTACTACTCTCGGATCGGATGGTTGTACGCTTGGCGGCCTGACATTCACGAACTTCAACGTAAGCACGACCGGGAACCTGAACAATCTGACGGTCGGAATCGCCAACAGCGGCGCCGGCACGGGCGTGGTGGGAAGCGATGTCGATCTCGTTTTCCAATACAATCCCAACTTCACGGGCGGAGTAGAGACGGGCGACCTGCTTTTGACCTACGAAGTGATGGGTGGGATCATCGGCGTGGATAACCTCTTCCAGGCGACGCCGGAAGGGGGTAGCAGCGGATACATCACCATCACGGAAATCGTTTGCACGCAGGCATTTTCGGGTTCGGTCTGCGGCGGAACGACGTTGGCGAACTTCCAGGCAACCTCGAGCGGCGGCAATCCCGGCGGGGGCTCAGCTACCTTCGCGGCGACGGATCCGGCCTTCATCAAGAAGGACATTTCCTTCAACAGCGCTACGATGAGCGAGTTCAGCAACAGCCAGCTGGTGCCGGAGCCGATGACGCTTTCCCTGATGGGCATGGGGCTTCTGGGCATTGGCCTGCTCGGCCGCAAGCTGCGCAAGTAAGCTCGAATACCTTAAGAAAAATTGTCGAGTCGGAGGAGAAATCCCCGGCTCGATTCGTTTTCCGGGCACAAAAAAGGCACCGTCCTCGAAGGCGGCGCCTTTTTCTTCCCAAACCTCTGCTCGAAAAGATTTACGCGCTGAAGGAACTGCCACACCCGCAGGTCGATTTCACGTTCGGGTTGTTGAACTTAAATCCTGATCCTTCGAGCGTCTCCACAAAATCCACCTCGGCGCCGTCCAGGTACAGCAGACTGGCCTGATCGACGAAGACCTTCAGGCCGTCGAAGCTGTAGGTTTTGTCGAGCAATCCCGGGCTGTTCTCGAAAGCCATTGAGTAGCTGAATCCCGAGCATCCCCCGCCCACGACCGCGATCCGCAGCCCGACCGGCTTCGGCTCCTGCGTGTCGAGGATTTCCTTGACTTTACTGACCGCCGTTTCCGTCAACTGAACCATTGCGTTTTATCCCTCACCCCGATTGTACTACGCGGCGCAAGCCGCGGCCGGCGGAAATCTGTTATCTTGAGTGCAAACCCGGGAATCGGCCCAATCGAGCCGGCGGTACATACTCTTCGGCAGCTGGAAATGCCTGAAACCCCTCGGAATCGGCCTGCGTCGAGAGAGTTAGCATGAACGGCTTAATTGGATCGCTTCCGTTGCCGGTTGTGGGGGAACGACCCCGGGCCCACACCCGAGTGAGCCGAGTGGACCACAAGAACAGCGAAGAAGCGGCTCTCGTCCGGCGCGTTCAGGCAAGGGACGAACTGGCGTTCCGCGAGATCGTTGATCGTTATCAAGCCAAAGTCTTTTCGATTATCTTTGGCATCTTGCGCAATCACAATGACGCCGAAGATATCGCGCAGCAGGTCTTCTCCAAGGTTTATTTTTCGATCCGTAACTTCGATTTCCGCAGCTCCCTGCTTACCTGGATTTACAAGATCACGGTGAACGAGTGCTACGACTACCTACGGAAGAAGCGGGTTCGCAAGCTGGTCTACGAAAGCGATTTTTCAGAAGAGGACGCCACCCGTATGGAGGCGTCCGATCCGGCCATCGATCCGGCCACGCCGATGGACAAGAAACTGGCGCAGCAGGATCTGGTCAGCAAACTCCTCGATAAGGTTTCCGCCGAGGATCGCAGTCTGATCCTGCTCAAAGAGGTGGAAGGCCATTCCGTCGAGGAACTGGCAGCGATGACGGGGCTGAATGAGAATACAATTAAGGTAAAGCTATTCAGGACTCGTCAGAAACTGCTCAAAGCAGCGACCCGGTTGGGCCGGTCCAAACCGGCCGGAAAGTGAACCGGGCGCGCAGGTTTAGGAAGCGGGCGTCTTTTAAGTAACAGCGGGCGTCAGACTCGCGAGACTTTTTAGGTGCGACGAAGTGAATTGAGGGAAGGATACCATGCATCGCATGATTCGGGATCACCTGGAAGAGGTCCTTCGAGAGCCGAAAATCGAAGAATCCGATTCCCAGGTCGTATCGCACATGAGGGTGTGTGAAGAATGCGGCGCCGAGGTGGAGGCGATGCGCGCCCAGGCCCGGATGTTGCGGGCGCTGCGGGCGGAAGCCGAACCGCGGCCTGGCTTTTACGCACGTGTGATCGACCGTATTGAAAAGCAAGGCGCGACGTCCATCTGGAACGCCTTTTCGGATTCGCCCTTTGGGCGCCGCATCGCCGCCGCCTCGCTGGCGCTGATGTTGCTGGCGGGAATATTTTTGTACACCTCCGATAAGGCCGAGCAGACCGCTCAGGCTCCGAATGTGCAGTTCATCTCGGGCGAGCTGCCCGGCGAGGATCAGCCGGGGCTGGTGCTGACGCAGTCCGGAGCGCCGGACCGGGATGCGGTTTTAGTCAATCTCGTGACTTATCGGGAGCAGTAGGCATGATGGTTGCTGCCGAGCGGGCACCCTGGCAGAACCCGCGTATTCTTTCGACTCTGATGCTGGTTTTCCTGGCCGGGGCGGCGACTGGCGCGCTGGTGATGAAGCTGAGCCCCCGGGAGCTGGTACACCGGGCGCGCGCGGTTCCTGCACGCTCCTCCCATCGGGACGAGGTGCTTCAGCAATTTAAGACCGGCCTCGAACTGTCCGACGCCCAGACTCAGAAGCTGGCGTTGCTGCTGGACGATTACAGCCAGTATTACGAGAGTGTCCAGGAACAGCTTGACGATCTTCGCGCCACCGGCAAGACCCGCATCATGGCCATCCTCAATCCGGAGCAGCGCGAGAAGTTCGAAAAGATGTTGCCGGAGCTGGCGCCGCAGCTGGCGCCCAAATAGTCCCGTATAGTGGATACTTGCCGGACTCCTTGCTGATCACGGGTCCGCCCGCGTCGGGCAAATCGCGCGCGGCGATGGACCGATTCCGGGCCGCCTCCGACTCGCTGCTCATCGTTCCCAGCGCGACCATGGCGGAGCACGCCGCCCATGAGATGGCGCGCGCCGGGGAGGCGGTTCGTCCCGGACGGGTGATCACCCTCGCGGATTTTCTGAGCGATCGCGCTGCCGAGCCCCCGCCGAAATTCCTGCTGCACCTGGCGATCGAAGAGGCGCTGGAGCATCAGCGGCCGCCACGCTTCGCGTCTGTCGTGGAGTATCGCGGGTTTCGGGAATCGCTGGCGCGTTTGATGGAGGAATCGGCGGCGGGCGTGCTTCCCGGCGATCTGCGCGCGTTGTTCGAGGAGGTCGAACGACGTCTGGCCGCGCGCGGATTCGCGTCGCGAAAAGTCCGTTTGACGCAGGCTGCCGAAAACGGGCGGGCTCTTCCCTCTCAGATCGTCTTCGACGGTTTCTTTTCCTTCTCCCACGACGAATTGCAATTCCTAACGGACCTGGCGGCGCGCACCTCCGTGACGGCCACCCTTCCGGACTGGCCGGACTCGCCGCGTTCCGCGCTGCTGGCGGCGGGTTTTCGCGAGCATTGCTGCCATGAGATTTTCCGCCGCCCGGTTTCATCGATCTTCGCCGCGCCGAATCTGGAAGGCGAGGTCCATGAGATCGCGAGAAGGATCCTGGAGGAGTCCCGCCGCGGGCGGCCCTTTCGCGAAATCGGCATTCTGCTCCGCGCGCGCGAGCCGTACGGCCCGGCGCTCGAAACGGTGCTGGCTCGCTTTGGGATTCCCGCCCGACTTTATTTCTCCGGTCCATTGATTCAGCATCCGGTGATCGGATTTCTGGCGGCGATCGCGCGCGCGCTGGCCGGTGGATGGGATCACGAGGCGCTGCTCGAACTTGCCGCCATGCCCATCTCCGGGCTCGGCATGACTATGGCGGGAGATCGCTTCGATTATGAATTGAGAAAACGGCTGCCCGGCACAGGATTGCCGCTCCGCTCGATAGAGGATCCGCCGCCGCTGCTGCGGTCCCTGGCCGCGATCGATTCCTGGCGGCGCGAAGTCGCCACCGCGCGGGCTTGGGCGGACCGGCTGAAGAGCCTCGTGACGCTGGCTCCGGAGCCCGCCGTCGGAGACGTTTTTTCGCGCGACGAGCTGCGATTCTGGCGGTCCACGGCGGCCGCGACCGGAGCCTACATGGAGCAGGCCGATCAGGTGGCTGCGGCGCTGGGAAGTTCGCCCGTTTCGTTCGCCGAGTTTTGGACGCGCGCCGAAGCGGCGCTCACGGTTGAGGAACTGCGCGTGGCGGACCGGCGTCGCGACGCGGTGCACGTTCTCGACGTTTTTGAAGCGCGGCAGTGGGAGCTTCCGGTGGTCTTTGTTTGCGGCCTGGCGGAGGGACATTTTCCGCGGCATCACGGCGAGGATCCTCTGCTGGACGATGCGGCGCGGCGGCGGGCCGGGCTGCGGACCTCGCAGGATTTACAGAATCAGGAATCATCGCTCTTTGCTTGGGCCTGCTCCCGCGCGACGGAAAAAACCATTTTGAGTTACGCCCGTTTTAACGAAAAGGGCGACGAAGCGGTCCCATCGTTGTTTCTGGAACAGCGGCCGGCGGAACCCTGCCCTGCGCGAATCTACCCCCGGCCGAGCCGTCCTATTTCCGCTGCGCGGCCGGTCGCGATCCGGGAGCCTTCGCTACTGGCGAATCTCGGCAGGCTGCATCAGGCATTAGCGCCCACCTCGATTGAATCCTTCCTGCAATGCCCCTTTCAGTTCTTCGCTGGAAAAACGCTGCGGCTGGTTCCGCTTCCGAAGGCGCCGAGGGAACGGCTGGACCTGCTGCTTCAAGGCAGCATTCTCCATCGCGCGCTGGCGGAACTCGCGCGGGCGCCGTTGCTGGGCGTCGCGGTGTTCGACGAAGTCTTCGATCAGGAATGCCGCGAAGCTCGCATTCCGCCCGGCTACCGGATGGAAGCGGTGCGCCTGGAGATGCGCCGGAACTTCGAGATGTTCCTGGCGGACCGGCGCGCGGTGGCCGAGTCGACCAGCCGCGTGGAGGAAAAGTTTCGTTTCGCCCTGACCCCCCAGCTTGCCCTTCGCGGCCGCATCGACCGGATCGATCTCGCACCCGGAGGCCGGGCCGTGGTGATCGATTACAAATACAGCGCGGCCCATAAGATTCGCGAGCGCATCAAAGATGAGACCGGCAATCAGGTGCAAGGCGGATTGTACCTTCTGGCCGCGGAGCGCCATTTCGGGCTGAAACCGGCCGGGATGCTGTTCTGCGGTTTTCGCAAAGGGGTGGAGTGGGGCGGCTGGCACCTGCCGATTCGCGGGCTGGAAGACGCCGGAGAAACAGTGGGACAGGCGGTGCTCGACGAAATGACGCGCGCCGCCGCGGCCAAAGCGGTGGAGACCTTCGAGGCGATCGCCTCGGGCAAGATCGCCGTTCAGCCCGCCGACGAAGCCAAGTGCGTCTGGTGCGATTTTCGCGATATCTGCCGGGTGGAAGCCGCCACGGCGGGAGAAGCGGCGACGGCATGATCCCTTCGCCCCTGACCGCTTCGCAGCAGGGCGCGGTGGAGCGTGTCGGCCAGGATGTATGCGTTATTGCCGGTCCGGGATCGGGCAAGACGCGGGTGCTGATCGAGCGCTTCGCATGGCTGGTGGAGCAGCGGGGAATCGAACCTTGCCGCATCCTGGCCATCACCTTCACCGAGAAAGCGGCGGCGGAGATCCAGCAGCGGCTGCTCGCGCGTTTCGCCGCGCGGCCCCAGCTGCGCGAGTCGATCGAGCGCGCCTGGGTGTCGACCATCGACGGATTCTGCGCGCGTCTGCTGCGCGACAACGCGATCGCGGCGGGCCTGGCCCCGGATTTTGCGGTGATGGACGAAGCGGCGGCGCAGCGGCTGGCGCGCGAATCCGCGGATCAGGCGCTCGAGGAGATTTTTCAGGCGCGTCCGGCGGAGATGCGGCGGCTGCTCGAAGCGCTGGATCTATCGACGCAGGAAGACGGCCGCAATCCCGACCTGGCGCGCGGCCTGCTGGAGGTTTATGAGGCGATGCGCGTGGCGGGGGTGCGCGAACTTGCTTCCCCCGCGCCGATCGACATGCGCCCGCAGGTGGCGGAACTCGCGCAGCAGATCCTGATGGATGGTCTCGCGAGTGGGAAAGCGGTGCCGCAGGCACGGGAGTGGGCGGAGAAGTTTCTGGCGCTGCCGCCCGGGTTGAGCCGCGACTCCTTCGTGCTGCTCGGGCAAATTTCGGAGGTAAATCGCGGTTCGATCGGCAAGAGCGGCGTCACCCGGGAGGCCGTTCGCCGGCTCAAGGACGAACGGGCGCCGCTTCTCGAGCAGCAATGGGTCGCGGAGTGGAACGCCGGGCTGCTGGATCTGCTGCGCGCCTCGATTTCGCGCATCGACGCGATCTATCGCAAGAAAAAGCGCGGCGAGGGTCTGCTCGACTTCTCCGATCTGGAAGAAGAGGCGATCCGTCTGTTGGAGGGCAACGCGGAGGTGCGGGAGCGAACGGCAGCGCGCTTCGATGAAGTCCTTATGGACGAGTTGCAAGACACCAACCGGCTGCAATGGCGGCTGCTGAAGCTGATCCGCCGCAGGCTGTTCGCGGTGGGCGACGTGAACCAGTCGATTTACGGATTCCGCCACGCCGAACCGGCCGTTTTTGAGAATTATCGCGAGGAGGTGATTCGCGCGGGCGGCGAAATCGACGATCTGCGCGAGAACCATCGGAGCTTCGATCCGATTCTGGATGCGGTTTCGCGCGTGCTCGACCGGGCGGCCGGTATCGAAGCACGCCCGCTGA
>Ga0335085_10011125_pt1 | contig 13378 bp, 6 predicted proteins | sample Lox_Sample_45_FD_206712 | JGI IMG/M metagenome (GOLD analysis project Ga0335085, IMG submission 206712) | Soil microbial communities from Loxahatchee National Wildlife Refuge, Florida, United States - Lox_Sample_4.5 | ecosystem: Environmental > Terrestrial > Soil > Wetlands | place: USA: Florida...
AGACGGCGATGGCGACGATAAGAGTTTCGAGTACGAGGGTGCCCAGGATCCAGCCGACGACGGAAATGCGGGCGTCCCGCTCAGTCTTTGCCGAAAAGAACTTCTGGTACATGACCTGGTTGCCGAGCATGAGAAGCATCGTGGGGACGAGGAACTCCATCGCGCGGGTGAATGTCAGATTGCCGAGCACCTCAAAATGCGTGGGCGGCAGCACCGCGTGCAGGCCGGCCCAGCCGCCAGCCTGATGAAACAAGTAGGGTGTGGCGATGATGCAGATCACGGTGACCAGCGAGCCAATGGCGACATCCATATAGGCTACGGACGACATACCGGCAAGTGCGGTGGTGACAATGACGAAGACCGCGATGATGTAGGTGCCGAGTTCGGGTGTGACCTCGTTAGGAAAGATGAGGTGAAGTACGTTGCCGCCGCCCTTGAACTGGTAGCTCGTGATACCGACATAGGCGAAGAGAATGGCAAAGGTGCCGAGGACACGGGCCGTCTGGTTATACCGTGCCTCGAGCAGGTCGGGGAGGGTGAACTGGGCGAATTTACGAGCCCGTGGGGCGATGAAATAGATCAGGAGCAGGCCGAGCCAACCGCCGGCCGGTTGCCAGAGTGCGGCAAAGCCGTTGCGGTAGGCGTTTTCGGCTCCGGCAAAGAGCGAACCGGCGCCAATCCACGAGGTCAGCAGCGTAAGGACGAGGACCAGCGCGGGCAGCGAGCGCCCGGCAACAAGGTAGTCGGCCTTGGTTTTGACCGAAGCGGTGCGGTAGACGGCCACGGCGAGGAGCGTGACCACAATAACCGCAAGGACAACGACATAAAGTTGAGACATTTACGGGCGGCCTCGCGCGGGAATCGGGATTGAACGAAGTGTACCGGATGAGGCCGGGGGCCCGTGCGCAGGATTGACCCTCTCGAACGGTATTGCTAGACTGTGAATGCGGGGTGGAGCAGCCCGGTAGCTCGTTGGGCTCATAACCCAAAGGTCGCTGGTTCAAATCCAGCCCCCGCAACCAATCAAGCCTCTCATGATGAGGTAGTTAGAAGAAGGCCGCCTGGGAGCGGCCTTTAGTTTTGGGCCCACGGACTGTAAACTGCCACTTGAGGCGATCACACGGGTACACTCGCTTGTTTCGATGGCCCGGATATGACCTATGGCTGATTCCAATCGCCGTCAATTCTTGCATGAGGCCGGCAGCATCCTGGGTGCTGCCACATTTTTGCCTTCCTTTCGACATCTTTTCGGCCCCGCAGCCTCAGGTTTTTCTGCCGCGTCGCCTCCCGGACTCTCAAAGATCAGGGGAGTCATGGTTGATGCTGCACGCGTTCCAGAGACCCTGGATTACTACCGCAGGGTCATCGCATTTTGCGCAGACTGGCAGTTGAACACCATCCACTTCCGTCTGACTGACGACCAGGGAACGGCTCTGCGGTTCGCATCGGTGCCCGATCTTGTAAGCCACCACCATGCTTTTAGTCCCGATCAGCTCAGGGACCTTGTGGGATTTGCTTCGACACACGGCGTTGATCTGCTTCCAGAGGTCGAGTCCTTCGGCCACACCGGTTTCATTACCCGATCAGCAACCTATAAACATCTGCTCGATGCCGCGCCGACCAACTCAACCGACTTCACAGGGGTGATTCCGGTCCATCCTGAAACGCTGGATCTTTTTGAGAAGCTCTACCGCGAGGTTGCTGACATTTTTCCGTCCCCCTATCTGCATGGGGGATGTGACGAAGTGGATTGGGGTGGCTCAGCGATGTCGCAGCAGGCATTGCGCTCAAAGACTCGCTCGCAGATTTGGCAGGATTACCTGAACGCCCTGGGCCACATTGCAAATGGTCTCGGGAAGCAGTTCATCGTCTGGGGCGACTTCGTCGTTCATAAAGACCCGAAGATCCTGAACGGACTTAACAGTCGCATCATCGTCATGGACTGGAACTACTGGGATACAAACGCCGGCGAGTTTCAGGCCACGCTGGGAAAAGTGAACGCTCATGGCGCCCGCGCCATTGGCGCGCCGGGGTTAATCAGCTATCGCTGGGGCGCGCGCGCAGGAGTTAGCCAGTTAGCGAACATCGATGCTTTCGCCGAGGCGTATTTGAAAGCAGATGAACCGGGATCTCTTGGTGTGATCCTCGCCAACTGGGTGCCAAGCCGCTATGTGCAGAGTTCGATATGGGATGGCTTTGCCTACGCTGCTGTCGCATTTAATGAAGGAACGGCAGTGGCGCGCAAATCCGCATTCCAGCGTTTCGTCGAAAGACATTATCGGGCCGAGTGGAATGACGCATGGAGTCAAGCGTTCGAACTCATCTATAACGCCGCTCCTGAATTCGGAGAGCGCCCACAATCCGGGCTGGGTCTCCACATGCCGGTTCCATGGAGCACAGACGCAGAACTGCGGGCATCACTTCAGAGAAACATTGCGCTATCGAATCCCTTTCCACGCCTTCGCCGGCTCCTGAGTTCTTTGAAGGCGTCGATTCGCGCTAACGAGTCCGACTTCGAGGCATTCGCGCTTTGTGCCGAGTATCTTGATGGGGTGTTCTGGCGCGAATCGGCAATTCGCGAAAGGCCGGGCGCGAAGGCTATCGCCCACGCAGAGGCTGTTGCGCTGATTCAAAAAATCGCGGAGCGCGACCGCCAGCTCGCCGCGGCTCTTTCGCGGGACTGGGATATAGGCCGCTTCTCGGATTCCACTGCGAAGACAGGTTCGCTCTTCGGAATGGAGCCCAAAGATCAGCTGGTTTTTCAATTCAGTCGCGCGGCCGGGTATTCCGCGTCGCTGGCGCAACGCCCAGATCATTTCTTCGGACTCTTGAGATCGCTTGGCCTTGCCGAGGATGGCCTTGGGGATGAGCCGGCAAAATGAGAGAGGACCTCAACCCTTTTTCAAACCCTCTTTTCGTCCACGCAGGTGCATCCCGGCAGGCGATGGGAGCGCGAGCTGCAGCGGACATCGCAGCAAAGATTCGTTCTCTCCTGGCAAAGCAAGCCGTCGTACGCATCATGTTCGCCGCGGCGCCCAGCCAGTCGGAAATGCTCTCCTCGCTTGTGATGGCGCCGGATATTGACTGGCCGCGTGTATCCGCATTTCACATGGATGAGTATGTGGGCCTCGACGCAGACGCTCCGCAACGGTTTGGGAATTGGCTTCGACAGGCAATCTTTGATCACCTGCCGTTGGGCTCGGTCCACCTCATCGCACCCGGGCGAGATCTGGACCAGAGCGCTGCCGACTATGCTGCGGCTCTCGCGGTTGCGCCGCTTGATATTGTCTGCTGTGGCGTTGGCGTGAATGGGCACCTGGCCTTTAACGATCCGCCGGCCGATTTCGATGATCCCCTTTCGGTTAAGATCGTTGCTCTCGATGAGCGAAGCCGGCAACAACAAGTCGAAGACAAATGCTTTGAATCGATCCGCGACGTTCCGTCTCATGCGATCACTGTGACAATCTCGGCAATGCTCACCGCTCAGTCGATCTTCTGTACCGTGCCAGGAACGCAAAAGAATCAAGCTGTCCGCAATATGCTGGAAGGACCAATCACGGAATTGTGTCCTGCAACAGCGCTTCGACTTCACTCCCGCTGCACGCTCTATCTCGATCAGGATTCAGCGGCAGGAGTTTCTTTTGAGGGATACCGCCAGATTTAGACGTCCCTGAAGGGGTTTCACGTTGGCACTCGCAGCCATGTGGAGATCACTTACCATGGGTTTGTGGTCAACACGTTTTCAGGCCGGGATCCGATTACCGGAACGATCATCGTCGTACATTGCGAAGATGACCGAATCGTCCAAGTCGAGCACGATTCCACAAGCGATCCCCCTGATCTCGAGACTTGGCTTAGTCCTGGCCTGATCGACCTCCAGGTCAACGGTTATTGCGGACATGACTTGAATGCGGACGATCTCGACGTCGATACAGTCCGATCGCTTGCTCGCAGCCTGTTAGAGACAGGAGTTACCACCTTCGCCCCGACGCTCATCACGGCATCTGAGGAGAAGCTGATTCGGAATCTCCGGATGATCGCCGAGGCCCGCCGTTCCGATCCCTTGCTCCTCCACATGATCCCTTTCATCCACGTCGAAGGGCCGCACATCGATGCCAGCGACGGCCCGCGTGGCGCGCATCCAGCTGAGCACGTGCGGCCGCCCGATATTTCCGAGTTCGAGCGATGGCAAGACGCATCCGGTAACCTTGTCGGGATGGTCACACTTTCACCCCACTATTCCGAGGCTCCGGCGTACATTCGTGCTCTCGCTGGGCGCGGGGTTCATGTTGCCATTGGACACACCAACGCAACCAGGGACCAGATTAGTTCAGCCGTAGATGCCGGGGCGAGCCTGAGCACCCATCTTGGCAACGGCATTTCGCAAGTGATTCCCCGCCATCCCAATCCCATCTGGACTCAGCTTGCGGATGACCGGCTGCACGCGACCTTTATCGCGGACGGGCATCATCTTCCGAACGACGCTCTCATTGCGATGCTTCGCGCAAAGACGCCTTCGCGGTCCATCCTGGTCTCCGATGTAGTTGCAACCGCAGGTCGCCTGCCCGGACGCTACACAACGTCCGTTGGAGCGTCGGTGGATCTTGAGGCAAATGGGAGATTGCGCATTGCCGGAACGCAATACCTGGCCGGAGCAGTCACGCCTCTGAAAACCTGCGTTGCGCGAGTGGCTTCGCTCACAGGTTTCTCCCTCAGGGATGCAGTCCTGATGGCGACAAGAAGTCCTGGGCGTTTTGCTCGCCGCGGTGAATTGGTTCCGGGGCACGCAGCCGACCTCATTCAATTCCGGTGGAAGTACGGCGCCCCGACACTTGAAATCGAGCAGGCCGTTGCGATGGGGAGAGTTGTCGAGAGCTAGTCTGTTGCATTCCTAAGAACCCAAGCGAACTGACGTCGGCGAACATGTGGATCCGCAGGCGAGGACTTAAGTGTGGAAAGCGCACTGGCCACAGTTAGGGCGCTACCGTTTTCGTCAGATTGACGCCTGTCTGCAATATGCGCACGCGCACACAGATTCTGCACAGCAGCTCTACGATCAAGTAGACGGTCTGGGGAACGAGCTTCCTGGTTCAGCACAGCGACAATGACAGGTCCCCAGCCTCCAATGAAAATAGGGCAACATTCAGCTCCCGTCGGAGTCCACGTCCGATAGATCCAAGAGAAGCGGAGTATTTGCGACTCGATTCGAGGAGGTCGCTCGTTGGGACCGGCAGGGATACATTCCTGCACACCTGCTTAGCGAGGGAAAAACGGAAGTTCTGGTTCTTTCTAGAGCACGAACTCGCGGACCGGCTCAACTTGCAAACGAGCAGAGCGGATCAAAAACAGGGCGGCAGATCAGGTGCGCAGGCACCTCATCCACACCTTCGGCAGGGTTTGAACTCTCGCAAAGAGTCTCGCCAACCTTATCGCACAGGCGCATCAGCTGGCTGAGGCTGAAAGCTTCTCTCCCGCTCACGTTGACGGCGAAGCACCTCGTCGCTTTGCGCATTGACAAGAGCGCGAGTCTCTTGCGCTTCTTGTTCTGCTCGAGAACGCAGGCCAAGGTGTTCGTAGATCCGGCTTAGCTGATAGTGCGCGGGAAGATATTGTGGATTCAACTCGACCACATGTTCGAAGGCTTCGCGCGCGTGCGGCCAATCTTGCTGTGAGGCGTAGAGCTTGCCCAGCTCAAAGTAGGGGTCGGGAGACTTGGGCTCAATCTCCGATGCTCTTTTAAGGGCAACGAGCGCCTCTTGTCCGCGGTCAAGGCGACTGGCCAAAAGGCCAAAGTAGTATTCAAGCAAATAATGCCGGGGCATTTTCTCTCGCGCAGTCTCGAGAATACGAATCGCCTCGGCATCGTTCGCCTGCCGCGCGTAGGTCTGTGCCAGACCGACATATGCAACATCGAGTTCAGGATCGCTGGCAAGCGCAGCTTGAAAAGCCGCACGCGCCTCGGGATATTTGCCTTGAATCATCTCAATCGCGCCCAACCGCAGTTGGAGAGGCGCAGCAGTAGACGTCTTTCCCATTCCGGCTTCGACGACTTGAATTGCTTCGTCGTAACGATCCGTATCCATCAACAGGCGCGTGTAATCAAGCATTCGATCCGGATTCGATGGGTCAGCGGCAACAGCGGCGCGATAGGCTTCCAGGGCCTCGGGCATCTTCTGCTGCAACTCGTCAGCAGCCCCTAAGAACGTGAGGATGTCAGCTTTCGCTGGATGTTCCGTATGCAGGGCTTCTAAAAGAGTGGCTGCCTCCGATGATTGGCCGGCATACAACTCTGCCAGCGCAAGGTTGTAGCGATTTTCCCAGGATGGATTAAACGAGGCAATTTGCCGGAAGCAGTGTAATGCCTGACCGGAGTATCCGCGCCGGCTGAACAGCACGGCGATTTGATACTCCTGCGCGACGGTGAGTTGGTTCGACTTCTCCAGACGCTCGATGCGCGCGCCTGCGTCGTCGGCGTGGCCTGTCCGAATCTCTGCCTCGACCACATCAGCAGCAACCGCCGGATCGTTGTCAACTAACTCGCCTGCAGCCGAAGCTTCTTTTATCGTCTCCGCGTCGTGGTTTGTCGCGAGCGCGAGCAACAACAGATAGTAGTGGCCAAATGGATCCTTCGGTTCGAGGTGAACCGCTTCGCGCAACTCCGATGCTGCGCGGCTATAGTCCTTTTCGGTTAGGAGATTGAAGCCGAGATTCCGATGGGGTCCCGCTTGCGCAGGTTCCAGGCGAATTGCTTCCCGATAGTGATGATTGGCCTCATCGAGGTGACCAAGCTTGGTTTCGGTTATCCCCAGGAGGTTTTCGATGGTTGGGTTCTGTGGCGCAATGCGATGAGCCTGCTCCAGTTTGGCAAGTGCTTCACTGAAGCGCCCTTCGCGAATCAACTGAACTCCCTCGTCCAACGCTGTTGTTTGAGCGTTCAATGCGCAAACGAAGAATAGAAGCAGACAGGTTGACGCAATTGCCCGGCGTTGAATCATTGTTTTGTTCCCGGTTGTGAAGCCTCATCAGAAGAGAGCAACGTCATCTTTTCATTCTTGATGGCCCGTACCGTGGCGAATGCCTGCGCAGCCTCTGATGTCTTGCCTTCGGCTCGGAGGACGAGCCCAAACTGGAAGTGGATGGATCCATCCGGGTCGTGCGCAAGTGCGCGCCTTAACATTTCTTCTGCGCGCGCATAGTTCTTTTCCATCGCATAGGCCTTGCCTAATTGCTCATAAGCCGGCCAAAGATCGGGTTTGCTGCGAATGGCCGCCTCAAGGTGCGGGATCGCTTCGCCTGCCCGGTCCTCAGCTACCAGAACTGCTCCTAGTTCGCCGTTCGCTTCCGCGTGCGCGGGATCGAGCTTGATCTCCTGAGTGAATTCCGCGGCGGCATGGTCGGCGTCGCCATGTTTCCAGTAGAGGTGGCCAAGCCAGAAATGGACATCGGGAAGATCAGGATCCGCGGCCTCGACTTTGCGGTACTCGGCTAAGGCCTTGTCATCTTCCTCGCGATCCGCATAAAGCTGGCCGAGCAATTGATGGACATGATACGAATCGGGCGCAACAGCCATCAAGCGAGTTACCTGGGCGATGTAGAGATGGCGACGCACGAGCACAAGCTGGTAGGCGGCCCTGCGATCATCGGGGTGAATCTCAAGCCAGCTGAGAAGTGCGGTCTGTGCGTCGTCGAAGTGGTGCTGATGAACTTCAGTCAATGCTTTGGCATAGAGATTTGACGGGGAAGGCGGACTTGAATTGAGAGGTCCAACCGTTTTGTAGGCCCTCATTGCCGATTCTTCGTTGCCTGCGAGTTCGTACAGGGCAGCGCGAGCGACCTTTGCGGCCTGGCTGACATCACCGGTGGATTCCAGGCTCATTTCGGCTTGCAAGCAAAGATGGGACAGTTCGCTCTCCGGGTCGTTGCCATCGCTCTGATCGAACCTGGTCTCCACGGGCAAGCCCAATGCATCGAGAGCCTCAGTTGGATCGATGTTGAGAGAGGCCTCAATGCGGGCAAGGCCCTGCTTCTGTTGATGCATCAGAAGGAGCAATTCTCCGCTGAGGGCCAATGCAGCAGCGGACCCTGGCGCCAAGGACGTAGCCGGGTCAAGTTGTTTCTCTGCATCGAGCAGTTGGCCCTGGTCCAAGAGGACTTCAGCTAGTTCAAGCCGGGCTTCGATTGAGTGCGGATCGCGCTCGATGGCGCGCATCAAATGGCCTTTGGCCTTAGTCCAATCGTGTTCGCCGGCATAGATTCCCGCATAGATTCGGTCAGAGAGCGCAGTTCCTGTGGTTTGCTCGAGGAGCGTTTGTGTTTCCTCATTGGCAGCTTTTCCATAAGCCTCGCCGAGCGCGAACAACAGATCGGGATCGTCGGGAAACTGAGTGGAGGCCTTCTTCAATTGGGTCAAGGCTGCATTCACCTGACCGTCGTTCCAGAGTGCGGTTCCGAGCCAGCTCTGCGCCATTTTTTCATGGGGGTCTGCATGAATCGCTTCGCGCAACAGGGTCACGCCTCGCGCGGGATGATTCAGCTTCACCTCATCGATCCCGAGCCAAAGGCTCACACCGCGCATGCCCGGCCGCAGCTTGTTGGCTGCTTGCAATACGCGCGCGGAATCTTCGAATTTCGCCTGAGCGAAATAAACGAGACCGAGGTTTACATAGGCCTCGGGGAGTTGAGGCTGAAGGCGCAGGACGGTCCTGTATTCGTTGACGGCCTCATCCAGAAGCCCTTGCTGTTGATCGCGCTGGGCTGCGAGAAAGTGTGCCTGAACCTGGGCATCGGTTCCCTGCGCTCTGCACAAGGGCTGAAGCACACCGGCAATCGCGATGAGGAGGAGAATCAGCGAGAGCCGCCCAGATGCTTTGCGGAACATACATCGATCCTAATCTCCCGGACCTCGCTGAAGAGTTCCGGGAGAGTTGGGTTGTTGTGCAACGTCAGACGTAACAGGGCCGGTGCGCGCCGGCATCAGAAGGTGACGCGCAGCGAGCCCTGGATGTTTCTCGGGCCGTAGGCAAGGCCTGAAGCATTCCCGAAGTTCGAGTTGGTATTGACCAGCGGGTTGCAGGTTTGTGTCGCCGAAGTGCTGCAACTCACTGACGTGTCAAAGCCGGTGAAGCGGTGCCGGTTGAACAGATCGAAGAACTCTACGCGGAAGTCGGTGTGGACTTGTTCGGTGAACATGGGGATGGCCTTGGTGATATTGAAGTCCTCGGACTTGTTGAAGAACTCGCGGACACCAAGGGCTTTGGGCGCGTCGCCGAAGGTGAAGTCGGCGGCTGGAGCAAAGGCCGCCTGGTTGAGGAGGCGGCTCTGCCCCCAGACATATTTTCCGTGAAGGGCACTGACTCTCTGTCCGGAAACGATGTTGGGACGGCTGGATGAACCGGTTGCGCCTTCGCCGCCGGCGAAGATGCCCGAGGTCCAGCCCGGCGAGGTTACGCTGAGCGGGGTGCCGCTTTGGTACTTCTGGACGGCGGCAATCTTCCATCCACCGGCCAGCACGTTGACGACTCCGCCCTTATTGGCAAAATGCTTGCCTTTGCCGAAGGGAAGATCGTAAGTCCAGGCCAGTACGGCGCGCTGCGGGATGTCGAACTGGCTGAGAGCCTTCTCGGCTTTCAGATTGTAGGTGTTCAGCGCGCCGGTATTGCCGTTGCCTTCCCACGCGGCCTCGGTCGGATACTCTGAGTCGGCATTGGTGATGTTCTTAGACCAGGTATAGCTGGCCAATACAGTCAGCCCGGCGCTGGTCCGCTTGGTGACCTGAGCCTGAAGGGCGTGGTAGGTGTAATCGCCGAAGGGATCGTCCATGGTCGCTGAATCCACGGTGACGGTTCCATACTGCGGGTAGGGACGCAGGGCCTGGGAGACGGTGCCGTTGAATCCCGCATAGGGCGCCGGGACCACGGTCTGACCCGCGCAAGCCGGACTGGTCGCCTGATTGGCAATGTTGACCTGCAGACATGCGCCTCGCGACAGGTTGGCCGGATTGCCCTGGTTTGGATCGTGCAGGAATGCCTGCAAGTGATCGCCGTGACCGCCGACGTAAGCCACATCCACAATGGTCTGGAAGGGCAGCTGCCGCTGCACATCGAGGGTCCAGTTCTGGATGGTGCCGGGACGGTCGACCTTCGACTCAAGGAAGAGGGCATTGCCCTGCCCGTTCATCACTGTGGGGTCGATGAAGGGTGGCAAGTTGCCGGGATAAGCGGTGATCTGCGAAAGCACAACAGCCGGGGTTTGAATGCTGGCCGGGGTGGGGTAGGTGTAGCTGGAGAAGAAGCCCTGGCTGTCGTTCTCGGCGAAGCCTCCGACGCGTTGGGTGGAGAAGTAAATGCCGTAGCCAGCGCGGATGACCGTGTTGGGATCGACCGAATAGGCGAGACCGACGCGAGGGCCGAAGGCCTTCTTGAAGATGGACTGTGGAGAGCTGCCGCCGAGACGTCCGGAACCGCTGCCTTCGAAGACATAAGCACCGGGAAGGCCGCCCGCCCCGGGGTTTGGCAGGGTTGGATCGACATAGGACATGCGATCGTGTGACTCGGTCACCGGTATGGGCATGTCGTAACGCAGGCCGAGGTTGAGAGTGAGCTGATTGTCGACTTTCCAGTCATCGGCGAAAAAGGCGGCAAAATACTTGGCGCGCCATCCGTTGACCTGGGGTATGTCAATATACGCGTTGGAGGCGGCGCCGCGATAGAAGCTGGCGAAGCCAAAGCCGGAGTTGGTGTCAGTCGGAGTGCTGGTGGGACCCGAGTTGAAGTTGAACTGACCGGCGCTGCCCGTCAGGATGCCGAGGTTGAATTGCGCCGCGCGGAATTCGCCGCCGAACCTGAAGCTGTGGCGGCCCTTCTGCCACGAGACCGTGTCGTCGTACTGAAAGACATTGTCGTCGAAGACGCTGTCGCCATCGCTGGGGCTGTTGATGCCATTGCCGGGGTAGTTATAGGTGAATTTTGGGAAAACCGAGTCACCCACGCCTTTGAGCCCGAACTTGGATGCCCAGTTACCGCCAAATCCGCCCTCGCCCGAGGTTTCGAGACGATGGCGGCGCGTGAAGCCGGCGTTAAAGTGGTTGAGCATCGTGGGCGAGATGAAGTAGTCATAGCCCAGACGCAGATACTTGTTGCCCTGAATATTGCCTCCGGTGTACAGCGGCCCGAGGCTTTGGGTGCTGATGTAAGGCATGTTGCCGGTGAAGTAACTGGCCGAGATCTTGTTCCGCGCGTTGATGTTCTCGTCGATGCGGATGTTCCACATGTCGGCTTGTTCATGGTTGGAACTGACGTCATTGATGTTGAAGTAAGGGCTGGTGGCGCTGGAGGGGGCTGAGGGCATGACCTTGGAGGCGGCGGCAAAAACCGGATCCGGAGCCTCGGTAATTTTGTTGTCGGGATAAGCCTGACAAGGCTGTCCCTGGTTGGCTCCCGTGCAGGTTGAGTAGTCATAAAGGATGTGCGCCTGGAAGGTTTGGCCGCCGACGGTCACCGGGTTTAGAAGCGACGAGAAGTCGCCGCCCAACATAGCCTGAGTAGGTGCAGACAGGAGCGAGGTGCCTCCGTTCACTTGCCGGAAGCCCTCGTAATTAAAGAAGAAGAAGGTCTTGTCTTTGCCGTTGTAAAGCCACGGAATGCGAACCGGGCCGCCGACGCTTGCGCCGAAGTCGTTCTGGGTGTCGAGAGGCTTGGTGGTTGAACCGGGTCCGAAGACGGCGTTTTGGTAGTCGTTGAGCCAGCTGTCGGCATCCAGGACGCGGTTCTTGAGCAAGTCGTACGCTGAACCGTGAAAGCGGTTCGTTCCTTGCTTCGAGACGAGATTGACCACGCCGCCGCTGGCGCTTCCAAATTGGGCGTCGAAGGTGTTGGTCATGACCTTGAACTCGGAGACGGCCTCGACGCTGAAGCCATAGGTGACCTGCATGTTGGCCGAGGCGAGCTCGGTGGTGGCGCCGTCGAGCAGAATGTCTGCACCGCCCTGTTGTCCGCCGCTGAGCTTAAACGCTCCGGCGGGAGGCGAAGAAGGGTTGTTGGTCATGGTGCCGGCGAATCCGGGCGAGAGCGCGGCGAACTCGAGCGGGTTGCGAATCTCGCCGCCGAATGGCAGAGGAAGCGATTCCAGTACCCTGGGCTGCATCGTGAAGCCGACGTCGGATGACTCGGTCTGCAGGTGCGATGCGTCAGCGCTGACTGTGATGGTCGCATTGGCCGAACCGACCTTCATGGCGGCGTTAACGGTCGTGGTGCTGCCTACTTCTACGACGATGCCGCTCTGGCTATAGGTCTCAAATCCCGGCGCGTTAGCCGTGAGGTTGTAGACTCCGGGGGGAAGTTCGGCAAACCGGAAGATGCCTTCAGCGCTGGACACTGCCGTATAGCTACTGCCTGTGTTTGACTGCTTCAGACCAAGAGTTGCCCCCGCCAGAGCGGAGCCGCCCGGGTCTGTCAGCGTCCCCGTGAGCGTGCCTCTGCCTGACTGAGCCAGGCCGAGGGTGCCGATTGCAAGGCAAATCGACACGGCCAACCAGGCCGCCAATCGCCGCGGTCGTAGCGCGGCCAGATTTGTGTGGATCATTGTGTGTCTCCTTTTCAGCATGGTTCTCAGGCCTCCGACGTTTGTCCGGCTAAGCTTACGGCGGAGGAGGTGTTTCCCGCCTTGTCCAGACCCGCAAAGATCTGGCCAGCCACCCGGATTGACAACAATTGCAGGAGCGCAATCACAGGCAATGCGTATTTGAGCGCGGCTACTCCGGACGCCCAATACGCGATGCCCAGGAACAAACCGCAGCCCAGTAAGCGTCCCAGAAATAGCCCGAATTCATGATTGAAGATGTAGGCGTATTCGTTTCGTCCTTCTATCGCGGAGACGGCATCGACGACTCGCAGCTGGATCGGGTAATAGGCAAGGTCCAGCAGCGGCTTGGCGAGGAGCAGACAGCCCATAAAGATCAGCACGCTCAGTGCATTGAAAAGCACGGCGTTGGTCAGCGCGCCCATCAAGAACAGCAGAAGTCCTGCCGCAAAGACCAGGATGCGATGTTTGGGCGCTGCTATCCGCCCTGCGAGGTACATGAGGCAGGCGGAGAATACGCCCCCGATCGCCTGTGTCACTCCCAGGGTTCCCTCCTGGCCTACCAGCAACATGATCAGCATCGCGGGCGCGGTCACGATGTACCCCTGAGCCAGACCCTTGAGCAGGGCCAGTTCGAGCATGCGGTACCACAAAGGGTGAAAGCGAAAAAAGACGAATCGCGCGCGCTTCGGATTGCGAAATGTGCCTCGTTCGAGGATACCGGCGGCCAGAATCGTGAGGCCGAACACCACGAGTGCGATCACATGGTAGGCGCGGTTCGCAACCCCACCCAGCCATCCAT
>Ga0335085_10011127_pt1 | contig 13377 bp, 18 predicted proteins | sample Lox_Sample_45_FD_206712 | JGI IMG/M metagenome (GOLD analysis project Ga0335085, IMG submission 206712) | Soil microbial communities from Loxahatchee National Wildlife Refuge, Florida, United States - Lox_Sample_4.5 | ecosystem: Environmental > Terrestrial > Soil > Wetlands | place: USA...
TCCTGAAAATTCCGAGTCGGCAAAGCTATTTCCATTCAAATTCTCAAACGCGATTGTGATTGGTCCTGTGTAATTTGCAGGAAAATTAACTACTGCGGTATTTATCGCATTACCATTATTGGTTTTTCCGCTTTGGTGAAATATGATTCCATTCTTTCCCTCAATTATGGAAAAATCATAATCTATTCCATTTACTGTGCTATTTATCAGGTAAGGATCTAAAACTTGAAAACTAAATCTGGCTGTATTCCCAGGTAGAATTTTGGGAGGGTCCCAACTAAGACTTACTTTGTATTGTGCATTTCTAGTAAATTGAATGATAGGAAAATTTGTTTGGTTACTGGGAGATAACGAAAAACTCATATCCGGATTAGATGAATGTTGCTGTTCTGAGATCCTGGCTAATTCCTGCTTGTATAATATCAAGTGGATAATCCTGTCATCAGAAGAATAATCGTCTATGTTTACTTCGTTATCGCTGAGCTTTACACCATTAACAAAAGAATCATATTTTGTCACTATGAAATCTCCAAATGATCTTGGAATTTTGATCTCCTGATGTACTACTGATACCTGTTTTAAATTATTTACTGACCAATCAAATGGCATTACAAAACTCATTACTTTTTTTGCAGAATCATAGTGAAAATTATTGATCTGATCATAGTATGCTATGACGGTAACGTTTTGTTTGCCATACTCATTGTCATACACCTGATATTGGTTTGTTTCTGGAAGTGATATTGCTGCGTCATAAGATTTACTTACTTGGTTTCCATATGTGCCCATTGTAAGTATTTCAATCTTAAACTTGTATAGGCCTCCTTGGTTGAAAACCGGACCCTTTACATCATAATTCCCGCTATGCTGCCCTATCAATCCTGAAAGTAATCCACCGCTCTCATCAACTGTAACATTGCCTGCTGGTTCTGGAACCATGTTGATTAGAAAGTTTCCACTATCGCTCTTGAAGATATGCCCAAACAAGGGTTTGTCACCCTTAAATGCTGAAACAGAAAGTGTAACTTGAGGAATTGGTTGCTGATTCGTTACATCTATTAAAAGAAAATTGATCTGTGTTCCTGCATGGTTATTGTCTATCAAGTAGGGAGTTGATCCTATAGACAGAGTAACATTTGTATTTCCAACTATTGAGGGGGGTAAGGTTTCACTTGCAAGTCCATCTCCATAAACTGGACTGGAAATGAAAGGAACGGCTACCAAGAACAACAAGAGAATTATTCTTTTCAATACGAGTACCTGTTTTGACAATTTATGTTGATGGATGAAAACGTATCTATGATTCTCGTCTAAACCGCCTGAAGAAGTAATATTTCTGTGACTAGGTTTGCGTAATGCTAGTCTCTATAATTCACTCCATGATATATACTGCAATAAAGGATACAAAAAATGTGTAATATTATATCATTATTTTACTTCAAAAGAAATTGCCTGAGAAAAAATACTTTAGCCTTAAATAAGTAAAAGGAGTAGTTGAAAATATATCATGGAAAACAAAGACAAGGAGGAAACCACAATAAAAGAGAATGAAGTAAATGTAGACGATAAAATTGTTCAAATTATGCTTGATGCTTCTGAATTGTCTATAGAAGATTTTCATTCAAATGACAAGAAAGTTCTATCAGTATTAAATCAAGATAGTGATGTCATTGATAGTCAATATACCTTTAACGGTCTGGTGAGAAAATTGGGAATACATCAACAGAGCTTGGCAAGATCTTTGCATAGATTGGAAGATGTTGGGCTAGTACAAAAAACAGATTTTGGATACAAACTTACCAGAAATCTACCTTCTATGCTTGCAAATAACTCCAAAATAGATTCACGTAATCCATCTAGAAAAATCTCTTCAAAGTGCAGTCAATTTGAAAAAATAATTCAATTGTATATTCCTAGTAACATCAAAGTGGAAGATGTAGTAAATAGACTACAAGGAAAGTGGTTTGGAAGCTTACGCTGGTTAGGCTTGATTTCTGGTGAAGATGGGCACATACTTCAGTGGGCAATTGAAGACAAGTATCAAGTAAATCTGAAGATAATCTCAAGATATGCCCTGGTAGAAAGCAATGCAATAGGCGACAAGAACAAATCAGAATCCATCTTAAATGCATATAGAATTTTGGAGCAGATAACAAAATTGCTCAAGGAAAATGAAGAAAAAGTTATTGGTAAAAATAACTTTTTGTTCGGCCCTTACAATTGAAATTTGAATCTGTGTTGTTGCCTCTCAGGAAATCTTATTTCTCAGCTTGTGGAATTCTTTTCCAATCTCTAATATTCCTGTCTCAACAATAGGTTTTTCGCCTATGGCCCGTTCAATTGATTTTTTTCCAAGTTGTATTGCCTGTTCTAAATTCATATCTGCACTATACTCCTTAGTTAGCACCTCCAGGGCTATGTCGGAAGCCTGACCTATTGCAAATCCGGAACCTCTGAAGAAAGTTCCGCTAGGGTCCACCTGATATAACTGGATTCCAGTTTGGTCATTTCCTGCGATTATTATAGATGCAGCCTGTGGTCTAACTGCATAAGTAGTATAGTTATGCAAGAATGTGCTGAGATGCTTTGCCAATGAATCTACATCGATTGGAGTTTCATACGTCAATCTATGTTTCTGGGATTCAACACGAAGAGTATCGATTAGTTGTAGTATGTCGCCTATGTATCCAGCACCTGTGGCCCCTACATGAAAATCAATTGAGAATATCTTTTCTGAGGGTTCTATTAGTGGATGTGTCGGTTTAATTTGGCTAGAAATTATGGCAAATTTTGGAGTCTTGATTCCAATTGTAGTTGAGCCTCGACTAACTGCCTCAAGTGCACTGTCCACAAGCACCAATCTGCCTTGAGGACCGTAGAAAGGAAACCTTGTACCAACACTTGACTCCGACATTTACGTGGTAACCTCCTGCTTCAAGTTTGGTATGGCAAGAATATCTATTCCATTTCCAGATCCAGGATCTCTTTCCATCGCAGCTGCAACTGCACGAGATGCAATGTCACTTGCGTGGCTATTTGTAAGATCTTTTTTATATAAACTCTCGAGAACTCCATACGCAATTGGCGATCCTGAACCAGAAGAAGCAAAGTCTTCTTCCGTAATTGCACCACTCATATCTGCAGCATAAACGTGAGGTCCATCCCTGTCTACCCCTGCTACTAATAACTCAACATAGTAGGGTTGATAGTTTCTTAGGCCAGAGTAGGCTATGTTTGCAATTAGCCTAGTAGATTCTTTCACGCTTAATGCAAATCCTCGTTTTAACTCCATTAATCGTCGTTCTGCCTTTGTAACCTTGATTATGTATTCCGCATCTGAGAGTTGCCCAGCTATTGCAACTGCTAATGTCTCATCTATTTTTGCAATTTTTTGTACTATTTTGGATCCTATAAAGAATCCTTTGCTTGCTCTTTTATCAGACCCGAGTACTACGCCATCTCGAGTTTTCATTCCAACTATTGTTGTCATGACATCTATGACATCATGCCATGATTAATTGACTAGCAACAATACAATCTAGTCACATTTGTGATAGAATTACTTCATTAAGAGGGTGCCACATTTTGAACATTTTACTTGATACATTCCGAGATATACCTCACCCTTGGTATCAACATTAACGCATTCTCTTCCACCATCTTTACATATGTGACAATACTGTTTTTCCATGTCTATAATTCACTTTTAAGAGTAATAAAGCACAAGATGTATCTTGGGAAATATGACAGGTTAAAGTAATTATCACTTTGGTAAAATTAAGCTACAAATTGAGACTGCAAAGATGAATGCTAGCGTGTATGTAGATACTATAGGATATAATTTGTTAATTGGCTAAGAATAAAACTTTACAAAACAATAAATTTAATGCTCCAATCTGATTATTGTCTAATATGCGAGATATCAACGAGATAATGCCTAAGATTCCTAATATGAAATGGGGAGCTTTAACTAACAAATATCCCACAAACTCGCGAATAAAGGCAATGGATCATTTATTTCCAGATGATGGTAAATGGCATACAGTATTTGAGGAAAAAGATCAATTTTTCGTTGACGGTTTTAGGATAGGGAAAAAAGATCCCAAATCATTAACCTGATGGTCTTCTGATATTTTCAACAGATACAAATTCAGATCATGAAAATATTCTGAAGAAAATTAAAAATGTTAATACCACCATCTTGGTGATTGAGAATTCAATAAACGTGAAAAATTATTTAAGCAGGATTTATGAAAAATAGGCTTCTGTATTGAAGGAAATCTATATTGTCTTATAGCGAGCATAGATTGAAAGTGGGGTTCAAGATGCTTCATTTTGTCTTTTGGTCAGCATTTGACCCAAAAATAACTTTCCTTTGAGGGAAATCCTACGAAAGGCAATCTCTCCTAGTTTTTATTCTATGCTCTACACTTGTAACGAAAGATATTGTATCAAGGTTTGATTTAAAAAAACTCGTGTAATATAGAGCAACACAAATTAATTCGATCTTGACTTGAACAAGAGATGCTCAGTCTCACAAGACAACAAAAAGTTGTTGCGCTTGGTTCTTGGCTTGGATGGTCTCTTGACGGTTATGATCTTGTCCTGATGCTTCTTGTAATTCCTTCAGTCAGCCAACTCTTCTTCCCATCAAATGACCCAACTCTTAGTTTGATGGCAATTTTCGCAACTTACGTTATAACTCTAATTATGAGGCCATTTGGGGGTGCATTTTTTGGAAATTTTGGAGATAAATATGGACGAAAGAAACCTATGGTCATTACCATAATGGGTTTCTCTCTTGCAACTTTTGCCACTGGGTTTTTACCTACCTGGCAAACTGCTGGAGCTTTGGCACCAATCTTGCTTATCTTGTTGAGGTTTATTCAAGGATTTTTCGCGGGAGGGGAATGGGGTAGTGGCACTGTAATGACGATGGAGACTGTAAGCAAACAAAGCAGAGGTCTTATGTCGGGGTTTTTGCAAAGTGGGTATAATCTAGGATTTGTGGTCGCATCAATCGTATACCAATTGGCTCTATCGCATTATCCGGGAAACTCTTTTCTTGAGATGGGATGGCGTGTCATGTTTTTCACCGGAATAATACCTGGATTAGTTGCCTCCTTTGTTCGATATAAAATGGGCGAGTCTGTCATGTGGCTTGAGAAATCGAAAGAGCACAAAATAGAGAGGGCGCCACTCAAGAAAATCTTTTCTATTGGAAAAAGAAAATTCTTTCTTGCTCTAATTGTTATGACTGGTTTGATGTTCTCATATTACTCATCGATAGGATTTCTGCCAACATTTTTACAAAAATATGTCAATTTGGATTTGCCTCAAGTTGCTACACTGATGATTATTGCAACTGTGACCTCCTTGTTTGGACAGATATTTACTGGGTATGTCAGCCAATACATTGGAAGAAGGCGAACCATGATGGTAGTAGCCATTACTGCAATTATAATTTCCATTCCTTCATTATACGGACTTTATACTGCTACAACATTATTTGAAAGAAGTTTGTATATCATAGTCTTGATACTTGCGGCTACAACTGGTTTTGGGCCCATACCTGCATTTCTTGCAGAAAGATTTCCTACCGCGATTAGAAATAGTGCTTGCGGATTTGCATATAACGGAGGTCTTCTTGTTGGATCATGGGCGCCTCTATTGGCAGTAACTATGCTTGCTCATGCGGGAAAGTTAGCCCCATTCTTACTTGGCATCAACCTTGTGGTAGGTGCGACTATCCTATTTGTAGGCTCAAAACTAAATCCAGAAACAAAAGATCTCGAGCTTTCGGATTAGTAGATTTCTCCTTTTACAGATTTCTTTTTATCTTAGAGTTTTAGATTGATAATTAAGGTTACCACAAGAGTTTCGGTTGATTTGTAATGAGCATGAAACTAATACTACGGGGTAGGGCAATTGAGGATGAGCCTACAGCAGATGCTATTTTCAAAATTCTTGGGGATAAGTACTCTAGAAAGATACTCGAGTCTCTGATAGAGTCGCCAAAGTCTGCACTTGATATTAGCAAAGAGTGCAGGATATCTCTTACCCTGTCTTACAAGAAGCTTAAGATCTTACAAAAATATGATCTTATTCAATTATCAAATTCTGTTATAGTTAATGGAAGGAAATATGCTGTCTTCAAGAGTAAGGCACATCCAATAATGATCCTTCTAAATCACAGGCATCATTCTCAGACTGTTATATTTGATCCTGAAAATCTTGTAAGTTGTACAGGATGTGACTCTCTGAATTGTGGAGTATATTACGACGAACGATATAATGGAATCAGAGGTATCTGCTATTCATGCGGTGCCAATTGGCCAGAATCTTAGGTACGTCAGATCCATTGATTTTTTTTACCGTGTTCCGTAAGTATCTTGTATACTCTATTAAATGACTCTTGAGATATTGAATCATTCTCTGTCAATCTTTGAACAATGGCCTCCAATTTGATATGTTTCTCACGAATCATCTTCGTTAGCTCATCGAACATCTTACGCATAATCTCTGATTCTAAGTCATCTGCTTTAGTGGGCATGTTATTCAAATGCATTAGCTTGATAATAAGATTAAAGTTTGAGACTGTTTTATTTGATGGTGTTCTAAGTAGTTTATGTTGGCATACATTTTTGCAACATGTATTCCAGGAGAGGAAAAAGAAGCCATCAAAAAAATTAAAAAATTACCCAACGTTGTAAAGGTAAATGGAATCATGGGAAGATATGATATCTTTGTCAAGGTATTTGCAAAAGGAGAAGTGGATCTACCTTCCACCATTACAAACATACGAGATATTCAATCCATTTGAAGCACGGCAACCTTTCAAGCCCTTAAAGGTCAAGAGGGCTCTATTGACGAATGATCTTTTTTATCATAACAGGATAAAATCACTGTTCAGAAATAGTATTTTTTAACCACGTTCCATATTGGAAACTATGAGTGCCAATACTATCAAAAAGGCAAAGGCACTTGCCAAGAATGGGGTAGTAAAGCTTGATCAAGATTTGTATCAGGTAAAATCATCCTCTGACAAATCCAAGTCATATGTGGTAACTCCCGATAGTTGTGAATGTGATGGATTCAAGAACTTTTACAAATTTCATCATGGGAAAGGCTTGAAGGCAAATTGCTCTCACCTGGAAGCGGTAAGGATATTCAGACAAGAAATTGAAAAAAGACAATCCTAGTTGTATGCGATCAGAGTTACTTTTAATTAAGATGGCTAAATTGCCAATTACATATATGCCAAGGCCATTGTTTGGTACAAAGATTACTGGCATTGTTCTGTTAGCAGTGGGAATAATGATGATTTCTATCGGAATTTTCTTGCATTTTGTAATTCCACTCGTATTACAAAACATGTATCTGCTAGACGATGGTCAACAGATTGTAGCAAAGGAACTCCTGTCTGGGGCAATTGGATCCATTGTTGTTGGTGGCCTCATTGCATTAGGTATAACTGATATCATAATTTCTTTAGGTCTAATTAAACAAAAAAAATGGGCACTAAAAGCTCTAACTTTACTAACAATAATTTGTGTACTTCTAAATATAATCACTGCAATAAAATTGCCAAACATAGCAAACCTTACCTTGATTATTGGAGGGGGAATTGCGGATGGGATGATTCTTTTTTACCTTTATAGAAAGAACAAAAAAGAATTGGCATCAAAAAAAGAACAAGCCCTTATTGGCTAGTTTTTGAATTATTTCTTAACTCATCCCTGATTAATGGAAAATAGGATTCTATCAATTCTCCAATCATCAATATCTCTTCTGGCTTTGCATTTCTGTCATAAATCATTTTAAATGCTGTAAGTCCAGTGCCAAGAATTTGACCAACAATACTGCCATATAGAAAATCAAATTCGTTATTAAATTGCCAATCATTTTTGAATTTAGGATATTCTTTTTTTAAAATGGGAATGCCAATTATGATTTCCTCAATTGCTTTCTCCAAATATTTTCTAAATTCAATGTCAAGAGACACACCTTCTGGGACAGTATGTAAGTATTAAACAAATTCCTTGAATATGATATTTTTTCCAATGAGTTCAATCAGTCTGGAGATCCAGTGTAAAGTATTAAATACTCATCTGGATTGTCTCGTTCTTTTTTTGCATTAAGTGCATCTTGATATCTTTCGTAATGTTCTATGAAATATAGTCTCCTACCTAATGATTCAAAATAATCTATCCCGCAAAGATTAAATCCTGATTCTGGCGTCAATGTTTTCTTTTCTTCTTGCGTTATATCGGAATTCATTTTATATCAAACCTCCATGTAATATTTCAAATTAGTCTTGTAAATAGTCAAAACAATTCATGAAATAAGTTAATCGGAATCTTGACTCATACCTAGAATTGTCTCTTCTAGTTCTTTTGGTTCTTCAACAACATGATCTGGATGCGCTTTATTCAAAGCATTTTTTGTATTATATCCCCATGTTACACCTATGACCTTGATTCCAGCTTTTTTTGCCGCTTCTATATCTCTGATCTCATCTCCTACATAGATGGGATCATCGTGAGGGATCGTCTTTGCTTTCATCATTTTCTTTAACAAACTACTTTTGCCAAATACTGCCCTTCCAGAATATACGAAATCAAACAATTGTAAATCGTTATTTTTTAAGAACTCCGTAACATTTTCTCTAGAATTCGTAGTTAAGATTCCAAGCGTACAGTTGCTTTTCTTTAGATTCATTAGCGTTTCTCTAAGATCTACTGCAGTCTTGAGATGCGAGACCTCCTTGTTCATCTCAAACCGAATCTTCCTAGCCACTATAGGCAGTTTAAATATTGAGATTCCAAGGTGTCTTAAGACTTCGCTAGGTTTTTTTTCTCTTAGTTTTGGCAAATCGCTTAATGGTATCTTGCGATACCCATAATGATCGGCAAACTTGTTAGCTATTTTTATGACTACTGAGAGAGTGTCTGCTATCGTACCATCAAAATCAAAGACAATTGTGCGCATTAAGGACTTTGCAAGAAAATCCCGTTAAAGACTGTTGTGAATTTGGGGGATCGGATCTAACGGGTTGAAGATTTTAGTAGGTTGCCAGCATGTGGTTTGGTCTGGGAATCAAAATAAAATTTATCTTGACAAAGGCCAAGCGCACGATCAACTAAAAAGATAATATCTTCATGTTTTATAATCTTGAAGGATGAGCCATTCTTCACTTCTAAACGACGCATACGAATTATGTGCGGAAGGGGAATACACACTTGCATTGGAATACTATGATCTCATTTTGTACAAGGACCCAAGAAATGTGACTGCACTGGTAAACAAAGGAGTGACTTTTCAGAATCTCAGTAAGTACAATAAAGCCATAAAGTGCTATGACGCAGCACTTGAAATTGAGCATCACAATGTAGATGCATTGGTAAACAAAGGTTCAGCGCTTCATAGTATTGGAAAATATCATGAAGCTATATCCTGTTACAATAAAGCGCTAAAAATTCAACCAAGATATGCAATGGCAATAGCTTACAAAGGTTTGTCACTTGGAGAACTTGGTCTTCTTCGAGAGGCAATAGACTGTTTTAATACTGCGTTGAAAATAGACAAAAAATTTGATGTTGCATTAAACAATAAATCTATAGCAATCGAACTTTTAAAACTAAATTCAAGATTAAAACCAAAACTACGCAAGAAAGTAAAGTAGAATAAAATGAGCTTTAGTCCTTAGGAATTACGAAGATAATTGAGTATATTGTACAAATCTGTCAAACCCGTTTTGTACCACATATGTCAAAGAATTATCAGGCACAAAATTCAAAATGACTGAAAGGAATCCTGTGCTCTTTACATCTAAGGATATGTTAGCTAAAGTACCTTTATCTTTTTCACCGTGAAAGCCCCATGTTTTCTGTAACTTTGTAGTCATGATAGTTCCTTTGAGATCACCCGATACCACTTCTATTACGTAACTTCCGTCAGATCCAGTCTTACAAATTGCTTGAGTATCAAAAAATATTCCATTAATCCCTGCGTTCATCTCAACTAGCTTGGTTTTGTTATCCAATAATTTTACATATTTTACATTTTCTGGGAATATTTTTGAATATTCCGAAATATCTGATATGGTATGAATTAGAGAATCTTCCTTTACATCTGCTGATTTTTCTAGTGTAATTAGTCTGTCTGCATAAGACGGAGGCACAAATGATAGTATGGTTATAGCTATCAAAGCAGGGATCAGAAAATTAAACGACCATCTAAGATCAAATTTTTTCATGACCTGGTTCCACGCTTGGAATTTTTTGACTTCTTTGACGTGCTCCTGAGTTTTCCATTGGATAATAATTGACCCAATTGTATATAACTATTGGTATACCAATGATTTGTACCCAATTAATTATTACATCTTATGCGTAAATTAGATGTAGAAAACAGTCCTGGTACTTTGATATTTCTTGCGTCAAAGGCTATGGAAAGATTGGCTGAAATTGAAATGAAAAAGAGATTAGGTCTGACATCTTCGCAGTGGAAGGTCATAATGGCACTAAGTCTAAGCGAGGGACTTTCACAAAAAGAACTGGCAGAAAAAGTCTATGTTGACGGAAGTACTCTAGTACCCGTGATTGATAAGATGGAACAAAATAGTTTGGTTGAAAGACGGCCTGATCCCAAGGACAGGAGAAATAATAGAATATTTCTTACAAAAAAATCAGAGGCTACGGTGGATTCTATTACAGATGTGGCTCTTGAGTTAAGAAAGATAATCTACAAAGGTCTATCTCAAGAAAAACTTGAATCAGTTAATGCTGTTCTTAGAACCATAATCAGCAATTCTAGTAACGCAATGGCTGATTCCAAATAGAATAGTAAGTTAAATCAATCGGTTAAAAATATCGAAAAGATTTAGTCAAGGACTTGGATTGTACTATAATGGATAGAAAGAGAGTAGCTGAAAATATGGCAAGCGCCGCAGAAAGGGGAAATTCTGGTATGGCACTTGTACCAACTATCTTTATGTCATGATTAGTGTGATCATAGTTAATTTCTATTGTTGCCTGATTTTGGGAATCTGAAGCCACAATTACATCGCTATTGGGAACGTCTTGTCCATCCATCAAAATGCTGAAATTTTCATCAAGAAGTCCTTTTGGAATGACAATATCTAAAACTCCTTTGATTCCAGTCTCTCCCTGGGCTGTAAACGATATTGTCTTAACAGACTCATCGAATTTGAAATTGGTAACATTAGAATTTGTTGCCATGTTTATGTTCCATTTCTTTCCTCCTGCATCAACTTGATAATAGATGGGAGAGGCTGCTATGAATTTTGTAGTACCACCAAGACCCGCCTGCATCTTAAATGTAAGGCTATTTAGCACATCCGAGTTGACATCTGCCTTGGCATCTATATTGTATTCGCCCTGTCTTAGATCTGAAGGCAGCCTAAAACTAGACTGGAATTCTCCATCTGTATTGATTCCAATCGTGCTGGAATATAGCGTAACTTCACTGCCGTCTGTTACTTTTATTGAGACGGTATTAATGCCTCCAACCGTGGCAATCAGACCAGGCCAAATTGTGCCTTTTAGTTTCACTTCATTTCCAGGCTCGTATAGGTGATGTTCGGTAGCAACTACGAAGGTATTATCAGAACTGGCAGAACTTACTTCATAAGAGTCAGAAAACTGACTAGGTGTTCCCTCAGTTCCATAAGGCACATTTTGGACAGAACTGGATTGAGTCGTATTTGCAGTATTAGTATTTGATTGAGTTTGATTTTTGGAATGGATGACTTGTACAGATAAGGACTCTGACATTCCAATACTCTCTTTCTGTCCATATGCTTCAGTTGCACCGAAAGCAAGGCTCAAGACTACAACGGACAAGGTGAGATAAGGTACGAAATTTCTCAAATGTTGGAGATGTCTAATGGTTTGCACAAAAAATAGAATCTTAAATGATAAATAAAGACTACGAAGATATGGCCTTTATTTCACATATAGATCTCTGAAAATTAGATCTATCCCTAGTACAAGTGATCCACAGGGAATATACTCCTGATATTTCAAGTAGTATTATGAAGAGATTGTTTATGATAGCGCTTCTGGTGCCCATCTCGATATGTTTTGGTGAACCAGCTACTCCTGGCACTATATTGACTTTTTACATAACTGATGATAATCTTAACACTCAACACCACACAGCGATGACAATTTCAACAGCTGGTCTAGTGGACTTCACTATAAACGGAGTTCCAGTTTCAGGTCCCTCTGATATGGTGGAAACAGGAATAGATACTAGTACATTCCAAATTCAACTTACTCTTCCAGACAATGTCAATGGGAAGCCTTTGCAAAACGGTGACGTTGTTGTTATGACATATCACCAACAAGCCGATTATTCCGGACATCCTCAAACCATGACCCAATCTCGTGTACTTACGACTGTACCAGCGGGCTCAATCTCTAGCACAATTCACGGTTCAGCTAGTTCAATTCCAGGTGTGCAAATTGGTCACTATTTCACACTACAAATTTACCTTCCAGATTCTAATTTGGATTCATTTCACCCTGATGATGTTCCTCTCAATATGGTTGAATTTAGAATGGGTGGATTTTCAACTACCTTAGACAATCCTGTGTTTCATGTTACTACTGGTGCATTAAGAGAAACAGGACCTGATACAGGCATCTTTCAAGCTACATTTCAAATCCCTAAAGTGGTTGATGGATTTCCAGTTGAGATAGGGTCTACTCTGGAATTTAGATACGAAGATCCATCTAATCCTTCAAGCGTCTATGTTAGAGTGGGTACATATGGCATTCCTAATCAAAATCAAGTACCACTGCCTTCACAAGTCCCCCTTACTTCTCCAACACTGGTGATACGCGCGACTGATTCTGCAGGAGCAATCGTCAACTATCTAAATTCTACCATTTTATATGGTCTAAAATCACCAATTTGCAATCCAAACTCTGGGTCTTTCTTTACTGTCGGTAAAACAACAGTAACTTGCTCTGCTGTAGACCAATTGGATAACTCGGTGATAAAGACATTCACAATAAATGTGATAGAACCACCTCATCTAATTCCTTCCTGGGTAAAAAAATTAGTGGGATTTGCATGTGATCAAAATATAGGAGATGACCAATTACATTCCTCAATACAATATCTTGTCATAAACAAAATAATGCAACTTCAGAATTATTCCACAAGTTTGGGCGAGATTCCAGATAAGACAAGTTTATGTCTCTGGGCAAACGGTAAGATCTCTGACTATACGGTGTATAAGTCACTTTATTTACTCTCAAGATAAGGATGACTTATCAAGTAGAATTTGATATATATTGGAACTAAGCGGTAAAGTCTAAAATTATTTCTCGAAATCCACCTCAT
>Ga0335085_10011128_pt1 | contig 13376 bp, 14 predicted proteins | sample Lox_Sample_45_FD_206712 | JGI IMG/M metagenome (GOLD analysis project Ga0335085, IMG submission 206712) | Soil microbial communities from Loxahatchee National Wildlife Refuge, Florida, United States - Lox_Sample_4.5 | ecosystem: Environmental > Terrestrial > Soil > Wetlands | place: USA...
CCCTGGTAGCCGTTGTAGCCGTCGCCGGTCGTCCAGGACCAGTTGTACTCACCGACCTGGACGCCGATGCCGCGGTTCGGCGCGTACTGCCTGATGAGCTGGTATGCCTGGCTGACCTCGTCTCCCCAGTTGCCTGTCGTGCTCAGCGCGGTAGCCGTGTCGACCGAGTTGCCGCCCATGGCGTAGTCGTGGAAGTCGAGGATGTCCACGTTGTTCCCGCGCACTGCAGGAAGGCGCTCAGCACGGCGGGGTCGAAGTGCGACCACGCGGGACCCGCCACCTTGATGGCAGGGTCAACCGCCTTCATGGCCGCGACCGCGCTGTTGAACAGGGTGCAGTAGGTCGAGATGGGCATCCCCTGCACGTCGGGCTCGTTGCCGATGACCCACACGCCGACCGGGTTGGCCTGGCCGTTGGCCGGCTTGTTGAAGTGCTGGACCATGCTCGCCGCGTCGGCAGCGGAGAAGTTGTCGTCCGCGCTGCCGCCGAGCACGATCTCCGGCGTGCCGCCGTAGGCCTTGATGCTGCTGATCCAGGCGTCGCCCGAGATGCCCTTGGGGCCGCCGGCCGCCGACGAGATGACGTTCCCGCCGTTCCACTGCAGCGGAATCCGGTAGTAGCCCGCGTGCAGGCTCCCGAGCGCGGCGCGCTGCGCGGCGTCCTGGGTGACGTCGGTGTTGTAGGCGTTGTACGTGGAGATCGTGCTCGAGAACGGCATGTTCGCGAGCATCATGGTCGTCTGCGTAAAGTCGACGGCCGTGTTATACGTGTCGGCCAGCGAAAAGGAGAACGTGCCGATCGAGCCAATGACGGCAAGCAGTACGGCAAGTATTGGCAGCCTTAGTCGTTTAACAAGGCCGCGCTGCAATGCGACCTTGCTGACAGCACCGATTATTGATTCACGCTTCGCGATCATGTGCCATTTCCGTCGTCGTGCCAACCTGCTTTTAAGCGGCGATCAATTAGGCAAGCCACATTGCTTACCTCACCGCTGAGTACCTCAGTGACTGACTATCGATCACGATTCAACCATTAGCCCTGGTGAGCATGTGATACGAGGGAGCGAACCGTAGGTGAACAGTCCGCCCCCTTAGCAGCGCGAGCCCGTCCCGCCCGGCACTCCTGGGCAGGGAGCATCACGAAGAAAAAGGTTCACTCACCCGTCGAGACTTTTCCGCGAAGACCGCACATGGCCGGCACGCCCGCGGCGAGCAGGCTCATCGCGACGCCGGCCGCCGCCGCGAGGCCGACGAGGGCGATGAGCCGCTGCGGCGCGGAGCTGGCCACCGGCAGGCCGGCCAGCAGGTCGAAGGCGCCTCCGGCAAGCCCGCCGGCCAGGCCGGGCAGCAGCGCGTTGCGCAGCATCAGCCGGGTCAGGTCCCCCGCCGTCCATCCGATGGCGCGCAGCGTACGCAGCTCGGCCGCGTGCTCGCGCAGGGTGGCCGAGTTCAGGTCGGCGACGGTGAACGTGGCGAGCAGCAGGGCGAGCAAGACGGCGGTGGCGTTCACGACGGCGCTCTCCCAGGTGAGCGGGCGGAGCGTCCAGGGGGTGGCGGCACCGGAGAAGGCCCACCGGGCGGCGAGCCCGAGGCTGAGCGCCACGTCCGCGACGGCGATAACGAAAGTGCTGAGCAGCGTCCGGGACGGAGACCGCAGCAGCGCCCGGAGAGGTCCGGAGGGAACCGCCGTTCGTTCCTGGCGGCGCACGGTGGCCCGCGACGGCTGCCTGCCGCGCCGCGGTTCCGCGAGCACCCCGGCTGCCGCGGGCCGCCGCGGCCGCCAGGTGCCGAGCAGGACCACGGCGCCTGCCGCGACCGCCGAGCAGCAGCCAGGCCCATTCCCGCCGGCCGACGAGCGCGCCGACCGTGTAGCCCGCGAGCGTTGCCGCGGCGGCCGCGACCACGGCGGCGAGCGCGAACTCCGCGAGCAGTTTCGAGCCCAGTTGCCTGCGCTGCCAGCCGAGCGCCCGCAGTGTCGCCAGTTCGCTGCGCCGGCCGCGCATGACCTGCCAGGTGCCCCAGGCGAGCACCACTTCGCCGGCGAGCAGCACGAGAGCGGACAGCACCATGCTGTCCTGGCCAAGGCCGGACCACACCGTGGTGCGGACGTCGCTGTGGTACCAGACCTCGTCGACAAGCAGGGCCGGCCGGCCGTGCAGGCCCGGCGGCAGGTCGACGACCCGGGTGGTCGCCGTCGAGCCGAGGACCGCCTGCACGTGCAGGCCGGTGGCGCGGACGATTTCCTGTGCCACGGCGCGGATCTGGTCCTGGCTGGCGGCTGTGTCGCCCGCCGCGCCGGCCACCCGGACCCGGATCGCCCCGACCGGCGCGGCATCGTTAGCGCCGGTGAAGCCACTGGTGAAGGCACCGATGTCGGCCAGCGGCACGACGAGCGACGCCGCCGAGCCCGGATAACCGCCCGGGTTGCCGTCGGCCGCGAGCGGCCGGCCGCCGAGCAGCTGCCTCGACCGCGCGTCCGCTCCCGTCAGCAGCTCTGGCAGATACGGTGACGGGGTGCCAGGCGCGCTTGCCACCCTGGCCGGATCGAACACGCCGACCGCCCGTACCGTGGTGCCGGCCGCGATCGCGGTGCGCTGCGTGAGGGACCGGAACGGGACGTCGAGCTCGCCGAACGCAGCGACGCGGGGACCGCGACCGGGGCGCTCACGGTGAACGGCACGAAGCCGACCATGGTCAGCGGAGCGGCGACCGCAACTCCGGGAAGCTGGGAGATCGCCTTGTACTGTGCCAGCGTGATGCCGCCGTAGAGCGTGTCAAGCTGCGCCGGGGTCGCGGTCCAGCCCGCGGCGTTCCCCGGTCCGCCCGGTCCCGGCGCGGTGACGACGATGTCATAGGAACGCGCCGCCTGCGCCCCCTGCGCGCTGCCGGTGATCTGTACCGCCGCAGGGGCGGAGGCGCCGACCCTGAGCACGGCGATGGCCATCGCGACGGCCAGCACACCGCACAGCACGCTCACCCACCACAGCGCCGAGCGGTAGCTCGTCATCAGCCGCACGGCTGATCACCCGATCCTGTCGACGCGGCTCCGCGTCCACGGGTCGTCGCCGCCGGTCAGCTCGTCCTCGGTCACCGCGCCGTGCGCGAGCAGCACCCGCCGCTGGCAGCGCACCGCGCTAGCCGGCCGGCCGGCGACGAGGACAAGCGTGAATCCGAGCATGGCATGCACGTCCACGAGCACGTCGAGTATCCGGTCGGCCGCCCGGGCATCGAGTCCTGGCGCGGGATCCTCGGCGAGCACCAGGCGCGGCGACGGCATCAGCGCCCTGGCGATCATCACCCGCCACTGGTCTTCCGGCGGCAGCCGCTGCGCGGGACCAGCGAGCGTCGCGGCACCGGCGAGCTCGAGCAGCCGCGACGCCCGCTGCGCCGCAGGCCCGCCCGGCCTCCCGGGCGGGCCGGGCGGCGCGGCGAGCACGTTGTCGGCCACGGAAAGCGATGGCAGCAACGGGAACCGCGGCGAGATCAGCCCGCGGTGCGCGCGGTAGCGGTTCAGTTCCGCGCCGCCGAGCCTGTGCACTGCCAGGCCGTCCACCCGCAGCCGGCCGGCCCGTGGCCTGGCAAGCCCGGAGATCACATCGAACAGAGCGGTCGCGGCATCGCGCGGCTGACTGACAAGCGCCACGCTCTGGCCGGGCGGTATGCGGAGGCTGACGCCCGGTACGCCGGCCTCGCCGCCGGCCATCGCGTCCACTCGAGGGACAACGCCGTCCAACTCGACCGCCGCGCCCTGGCTGCGCCCGTCGCCAGGTTCGGACGGCTGCGTGCCTGCGGGCGGACCGCTGTGCACCACAGCTCTATCATGCCGGATTTTGTACATACCTAGGTAGCCCAGAACCTGACTATTCACCAAACAAATCGTGCGAAGAAATGGCTAATGGCAGTCGCACCGGGTAGTGTCGTGGAGTGGCTTTTCAGCACGTGATTCTGGCGCTCCTCGAGGGCGGGCCAAGCCATGGCTGGCAGATGAAGCTCCAGATCGAGGCTGCCCTGGGTCCGGAGTATGGCGGGCTGAACAAGGGGTACATCTACGAGGTCATCCACAAGATGGAGCGAGACGGGCTTATCACCTCGCGCGTGGAGCCTCAGGCCGGCATGCGTCCCGACCGCAGCGTGCACGAGATCACCGAGGACGGCCAGGAGCAGCTGACCGAGTGGCTCGCCGAACCCGTCAGGCGCAGCGCCGGCTTCCGCGACGAATTCGTGCAGAAGGTACTCGCGGCGAGCCTGCGCGGCGAAGAGGCGGTTCTGCAGGTGTGCCGGGTGCAGCGCAGGACGCTGCTGTCCGAGGTGAAGACGCTGCAGACGCTGCGCCGCGAGCGGGACGGCGACCCAGGTGCGGCGTTCACCATTGAGATCGCGATCCTGCGGACCAACGCGGAACTCGAATGCGTCGAGGCGGCGGAGGCGCGCGCGGGACAGCGCCTCATTGAGCTTCCCCCTGCTGAGGCGGCAGCCGCGCGGCCGGACGAGTTTCACGGCACGGACCACCAGGTGACCGCGCATCCCCGCCAGGCCAGGGCGCGGCGCCGCCCCTGAGGCCGCTCATCGGGCCGGCCGGGCCGCAGCCCGGTCGGCGGAGACAGCCGGGGCACGCTACTTGCTCACGCTGAGCGCGAGCTTCGCCGACGCCGAGGCGACGAACGTGACGCTGCCGGGGTATCTGGCGACGAGCTGGTAGCTGCCCGCGGCGAGCTTGCTCGCGCTCAGCGTGCAGGAACCCGCCCCGGACGCCAGCTTGATCGCGCACACGACGGTGCTCCCGGCGCGCACGGTCACCGTGCCGGCCGGGGCACCGGAGAACCTCGGCACCACGCGCACCGTGAGCCGCTCCGACTGCTCATGCCCGTACGTCACGGTGCCCGCGGCCAGCGAGAGGCGCGTCGTCGTCGGCGCCTTTCTGAGCTTCAGGGTGGCGGTCGCGGTCGCGGGCTTGGACCCGGCTCTGCCGTTATAGGTCCCGGTGAACTTCACGTTGCCCGCCGCGAACTGCGCGGTGTTCACCTTGCACGTCCCCTTGCCGGCCTTGATCGTCATCACGCAGACGACCTTGCCGCCGGATCGCACCATCATCGTTCCCGGCACCGAACTGCCGCCGGTCGCTCCCGCCGCGGGGCCGGCCATCGTCGCGCTGCCCGCCGCCGAGGTGCCCGTGGATACCGCCGCGGCGGGCGCCGCGCCCGACGCCGAGCAGCCCGCCGCGCCGGCCGCGGTGGCAAGGACAATCGCGCTGAGAACAAGGCGGCGAAGGCGCATGGATCCCCATCGAGATATTCCAGACCCGGACAAGACGTAAGCGATTCGTATTCTGTCCGCGCCTTCGGTTTCGCCACCACCGCCGCCGGCTGAACACTTCATGACGCGCAGCGGTCGAGCAGATGCCTCGTCGCGGCCGGTCAGCGGATGATGTCGATGGGGGTGCCCGGCGGGACCGGCCGCAGACGCAGCAGGTCCTTGTCATGCAGGCGGATGCAGCCGTGGGAGATACGCGCGCCCGTCGTGCCGATCTCGCTGTCCTCGCCGAGCGGGCCGTGAATGCCGATGACCGCATCGCCTGAGCCCTCCCAGTCGCCGATGGCGGGCGAGTGCGCCGAGGTGACCAGGATGAACGGGCCATAGCCCGGGTTGGGGATGGGCGGCGGCTCGTCGAACGCGACGAAGTAGTGGCCCGCGGGCGTCGGATCGTCGCTCGTGCCGATGCCGGCCGGGGCGGAAAGCAACTGCCTGCCGTCCAGGTACAGCCGCAAGCGCATGGTCGTCAGGTCGATGACAATCCGGTAGCCGGTCCTGCTCAGCAGCACGGCGCTGTCCGGCAGCCACGACGTCGAGCCATTGGGGCGCTGGGCGAGGCGTACCTCGACCCAGCCCGGCCTCGTGGCCACGACGGGGAGCACCGAGGGTACGCCCCACCAGGTAGCCGGTACCTGGCCGGCCTCCCGCACGCCTGGTGCGGAGTAGCGCGGCGCGGTGAACCGGACGGCGGCGAGCACGGTCTTCGTCGTGGCCTGAATCTTCGCGTGCGCAAGAGACAACCGGGCCTGCGCGGGCGCGCCGTCGAGGCCCGGCACGGTCGCCCACGACGACGGGCTCGGTCCGCGCGCCGCTGTCACCGCGGTCTCGTACCAGGTGAAGAGCCCGACGATGGTCGCGATGAGTATCCCGGCGGACGCCCCGCGGCTGCGAGAACTCGCTGCCATTGACTCCCCGCTGCATCCATATACTTACGGAAAGTGACAACGGGACTGTAGCAAGTGAACCGGGCCGCCGCAGGAAAAGACGCAACCTCCGCGAGCACACTTGCCGATGACGTACCCCGCGTAGCGGTAGGTCCTGGCCGGCTTGCCGAAATCGGCGATCGCGAGCCGGGCAGGGACGAGCTGGTTCGGCGTGCAGACGACGAAGTTCGCCGAGTGCCGCGCCGGGTCGGCGAGCTCCAGGTTCGACTCCCAGTAGTCCACGGCGAGCCGGTTGCGGCTCCTGCCGTGCACGCCGATGGCGAGCAAGGTGACCGTGCCGCCCGAGTCGACGGTGACGCTTGACGCCTGCCAGTACGGGCCGAGCCCGCTGTGCAGGTGGTGCCGTTCAAGCCAGCACGAGCAGCGTGTAAGTCAGCGCGGCGCTGATGTGCACGACCGCGGGACTGATGCCGACGAGGCCGGTCACCGCCGCGTACTCGGGCAGTTCGGTGGTGAGGAAGGAGACGTCGGTGTTCCACCAGCCCGTGCAGCAGCAGGTTGCCGTGCAGCATGTCAGCTGCCTGCAGGACAAGTCCCGCGCCGTCCGAGTTCACCTCCGTGGTCCCGGCGACGCGCAGGTAGCAGAGCAGCAGGACGGCACTGGCGAGCGCCGTGCCCCCGGCCCACAGCCCCATGCGGCGGCGAACCCGGGAACGCGGCCGCTGGCGTGTCCGCTCCCCCATCGCGTACACGAGCCGTAGTTACCCAGGCGCTAATGCGCGAATGCCCTGGTTAGGACGAAATTTAGATTCCCGGGAACTGGCGGGATCGCGCCGCCGGAATACCGGAGGTGGCCGGGCGATTGGCGTCAGTGATCAGACCTATCGCGATCGGAGAGCGTCATGTCCTTCACCGAAGAAGAGGCCGCCTACATTCGCTCGCAGCCGCTGGCCCGGGTGGCCACGGTCTCCGCAGACGGCCAGCCCGACGTGGTGCCCGTCGGGTTCGAGTTCGACGGCACGCACTTCTGGATCGGCGGGTTCGATCCGGGCAAAACTCGCCGTACCAGCAACATCCGGGCGGGCAACGAGAAGGTCGCGCTGATCGTCGACGACCTGGCCTCGGTCAGCCCGTGGTCGCCGCGCTTCGTGCGCGTCTACGGGACAGTCGAGCTCGTGGACCGCGAGACGCAGTTCGGCACCCAGCCGGTCATGAAGATCACGCCGACGATCTCGTGGAGCGCCAACCTGGACGGCCGGCCGCTCGGCGAGCGGCGCGACGACGGCTCGGGCTTCCGCCGCACCGTCCACCAGGCCGGTTAGGGCGGCTCACACCCCGGCCGATGAAAACGGGACATCTCTTGCGTCGTGAATGAAGGCGGCCCGGCGCGGCCGCCACCGAACGCACGCACAGGAGGTTCTCATGGGTCTGCCCGAGGTCGTCTCCCGCGAGGAGTGGCTCGCGGCGAGAAGGAAGCTGCTCGTCGCGGAGAAGGAGGCGACCCGCGGGCGCGACGCGCTCAACGCCGAGCGGCGCCGGCTGCCGATGGTCCTGGTGGACAAGGACTACATGTTCGAGAGCCCGCTCGGCACGGTGCCGCTACGCGACCTGTTCGGCGGCAAGAGCCAGCTGATCGTGCAGCACGTGATGTTCGACCCGGACTGGGAGGCGGCCTGCCCCGGCTGCACCGCGGCCATCGATGAGCTCTCTCCCGGGATGCTCACGCACCTGAGGTCACGCGACACCGCCTTCGCCCTGGTCTCCCGTGCGCCGCTGGCCAAGCTCAAGGCCTACTCCGAGGCCAGGGGCTGGACGGTGCCCTGGTACTCCTCCTACGGCAGCGACTTCAACTACGACTACCAGGCCACCATGGACAAGGACCGGTCGCTGCTCGTCTACAACTACCGCGAGGAGCCCGAGATCTTCAACGAGGACAGCACCTCGACGGAGGTGCCTGGGGTCAGCTGCTTCCTGCGCGACGGGGACCAGGTCTTCCACACCTACTCGACGTTCGCGCGCGGCGTGGAGACGGTCGGCAACGCCTACTCCTGGCTGGACCTGACCGCGTTCGGGCGCGGGGAGGAATGGGAGGAGCCCAAGGGACGCGCCGCCAAGGTGCACGGGGCCGACCCGACGTTCACCGACTAGTCAGGTGGCCACCGGCCGCAGGGTCAGGCGGATTCGCGGACGATGACCTCGGCGGGGGCGGCGGTGAAACCGTCGGCGTCGAGGCCGAGGATGATCCGGGCGGTGCGGCGGCCGTGGTCTTCCGCGTCGATGTGGATCGTGGTCAGCGCGGGCGTGGACAGCGCGCCGTACTCGGTGTCGTCGAAGCCGATGACGGCCAGGTCACCGGGGACGGCGCGGCCAAGGCCGGCGGCGGCCGCGAGGACGCGCAGGCCCACCTCGTCGTCGAACGCCGCGACCGCCGTCACGCCGTCGTGCGCCGCGAGGAACTCCCCGAGGGCGCGCACGGCGGCCTCGCGGTCGCGCGGCACGAACAGTGGCGGCGGCACGGGGATGTCAAGCATTGCCGCCGCCTCGGCGGCGAAGCGCAGCCGCACCGAGCCCAGCGGCTGGTCGCCGTCGGGCAGGGCCACTCCGATGCGGGAGTGGCCGCGGGTCACCAGGTAGCGGAGCTGGACCAGGCTGTTGCCCGCGAGCCCGCCGTCCCACCCGCCGTCGTCGAACTCGTGACCAGGTTTGAGGTAGTTCTCCGCCAACCGCAGCACCGCGCGGGGCGCGACCGCGTCGAGCACCTGCTGCATGGAGTCCCCCGCGGCCTGGCCGTGCCTGACCAGGAGCACGTGATCGTGGGCGGCGAGCTCGGCGTCGAGGCCCCGGATGAAGGTACGCGCGTAGTTGCCGTCATTACCCCAGCCGACCGCGAGGATGACGATCCGCGATGAGCCCTCGCGCAGCGCCCGCGCGATGCCGTGCGGCACGTAGCCGAGGTCGCGCGCGGCCTGCCTGACCCGCTCGCGGGTGGGCTCAGAGATGGAGGCGGCCGGGGAATCGCTGAGCACGAAGCCCGCGGTGGCCCGCGACACGCCACTCGCCGCCGCCACGTCGCGCAGCGTCACCCGCTTCGCGCTCACGCTCACCCATGTCCCTTCGGCTGGCGACAATTCGCCTCCGAAGATACAGGGCATCTCCCGGTGCGCGGCGGCCGCCAGGTCAGCCCTGCCTGAGCCCGCGCAGGCGGCAACCTTAGCCTTCGGAACACGGCCGTTGCGAGCATCCGACCCCCGCGGGTAACGTGCGATAGATCGAAATACTAGATCGATCTATCAATCTATGGTTGCGACCAGACCGCGGAGGACCCATGGCGGCGCAGAAGCCGAGTCTCCAGGACGGTATCGATCGGGCAGGCTCGCCCGTGGCGCTGCTGTGGCAGCAGAATCCGGCTCCCTGGCTCCCCGAGAACATCGATCCCGAGTATGCCGGATGGCGGCGGGAGCAGGCCGCCTGGCACGAGGCGGTGTCCCTGTCCGACGTCTCGCACCACATGTTCGACCTGTACCTCGAGGGGCCGGACGCCACGAAGCTGCTCGCGGCGGTGAGCGCGAACAACTACGAGAACTTCGCGATCGGCCAGGCCAAGCAGTTCATCCCGGTGACCAGGAACGGGCACATCGTCACCGACGGCATCCTGCTGCGCGAGGCGGAGCACCGGTACGTGCTGACCGGCATACCCGCCGCGCAACACTGGGTCAGGTACCACGGCGAGCGGTACCGCTACGACGTGGCCTTCGACGAGGACCCGTCATCGGCGTTCCGCGGCGGCGCCGAGCCGCGGATCTTCCGCTACCAGGTCCAGGGGCCGCAGGCGAAGGCCCTGGTGGAGAAGGCGTTCGGCGGCCCGCTGCCGCAGGCGAAGTTCTTCCACTCCATCCCGGTCACGCTCGACGGGCGGCAGTTCCGCGCGCTGCGGCACAACATGTCGGGCCAGGACGGCTATGAGTTCATCGGCGACTGGGAGCACGCCAAGCCAGTCAAGGACATCTTCCTGACCGCGGGCCAGGAGTTCGGCATCGCGCACGTCGGCGCCTGGGCGTACGCGAGCGCGAGCGTGGAGAGCGGCTGGATTCCGTCGCCGGTCCCCGGCATCTACACCGACACGGCGCTCGCGGACTACCGCCGGTGGCTGCCGCTGTTCGGCATCGAGGGCAAGCGGCCGCTCAACGGCAGCTTCTACTCCCCCGACATCGAGGACTACTACGTCTCGCCGTGGGAGCTCGGCTACGGCCGGTCCATCTCCTTCAACCACGACTTCATCGGCCGCGACGCGCTGCTCACCGCGCGGGACACCGCGCCGCGCACCAAGGTGACACTGGTGCTCGACCCCGAGGATGTGCGCGCGCTCGGCCTCGCGGAAAACAGGTTCCACCTGACCTACGCCAGGCACCGGGTCGAGGTCGGCGGCGCGCTCGCGGGCCTCACCCACCAGACCGCGACGATCGACACGGCCGGCACCGTCCTGTCGCTGACACTCATCGACAAGCGGCACGCTGCGCCGGGCACCGAGGTCACGGTCGTCTGGGGCGACCACCCCGGCGCGGGCACTGCACCGGACGCCGACCTCGGCTTCCCCCGGGTCCGTGCCACCGTGCAGCCCGCACCGTTCGGCGAGCACGCACGGAAGGCGTACCGCCGCCATGACCTCTAGGGCAACCCTGCTGGCGGACAAGCCGGCCGCGGCGCGCGGCATCGCCCGCGATCACGCGTCGCTGATCGTGCACGGGGCGGACCGGCCGGGCATCGTCGCGGCGGTCGGCGCGGTGCTGAGCGGCCACGGCGCGAACATCGTGTCCCTCGACCAGTACTCGGACAACCCGGAGGGCGGCGCGTTCTTCCAGCGCACCGTGTTCAGCGTGCCCGACCTGACGCTGCGGCTGCCGGAGATCGAGGAGTCGCTGAGCGACCGGCTCGCACAGGGCTTCGGCCTTGAGTTCGCGGTGCGGGACCTGTCCGTGCCGAAACGGATGGCGATCTTCGCGTCCAAGTCCGACCACTGCCTGCTCGACCTGCTGTGGCGGCGCAAGCACGGCGAGCTGGCCGTCACCATCCCGATGGTGATCTCCAACCACCCTGACGTGGCCGAGGAGGTGCGGTCGTTCGGCGTGCCGTTCTTCTACGTGCCGTCATCCGGGCCGGACAAGTCGGCCGCCGAGGCGGAGCACCTGCGGCTGCTCGCCGGCAACGTCGACTTCGTGGTGCTCGCCAGGTACATGCAGATCCTGTCCGGCGAGTTCATCGAGCGAGCCGGCGTGCCGATCATCAATATCCACCACTCGTTCCTTCCGGCGTTTATCGGCGCGGGGCCGTACGCGAAGGCGAAGGAGCGCGGCGTCAAGCTGGTCGGCGCGACCGCGCACTACGTGACGGAAGACCTGGACGAGGGGCCGATCATCGAGCAGGACGTGGTCCGGGTCAGTCACGGCGACACCGCCGCCGACCTGCAGCGGCGCGGCGCGGATGTGGAGCGGGCGGTGCTGTCGCGCGCGGTGCGCTGGCACAGCGAGGACCGCGTGATCCGGCATGGCAAGCACACGATCGTCTTCGCCTGAGCCACCGGGGAGGCATGCACGATGACAACCCTGATCGACGGGAAGGCGGTCGCGGCGCGGATTCGCGCCCGGGTCGCAGCCCAGGTTTCCGACGAGTATCCCGATCCGGCACGCGCGCCCGGCCTGGCGACGGTGCTCGTCGGCGACGACCCGGCGAGCGCCGTCTACGTCGCGAGCAAGCGCCGCGCGGTGGTCCAGGCGGGCATGCGTGACCTGCACATGTCACTGCCGGGGACAAGCACTCAGCGGGAGGTCGCGGCCGTCATCAGCAAGCTCGCCGCCGACCCGGCCGTGGCCGGCATCCTGCTCCAGCTCCCGCTGCCGAAGGGACTGGACAGCGCCGTGCTGATCGAGCGCATCCCCGCGGAAAAGGACGTCGACGGGCTGACCACGATGAGCGCCGGGCTGCTCGCCCGCGGCGGGTTCGGGCTGCGGCCGTGCACGCCTCGCGGTGTGCTCGAGCTGCTCGACGCCGAGTCGGTGCCGCTGGCCGGCGCCAGGGCGGTGGTCGTCGGGCGGTCAGAACTTGTCGGCCGCCCGCTCGCCCAGCTGCTGCTGCACCGGGACGCGACGGTCACCGTCGCGCACTCGAAGACCGCTGACCTCGCGGCCGTCACGCGCGAGGCGGACATCCTGATCGCGGCGGCCGGTGTGCGCGGGCTGATCGGCGCGGAGCACGTCAAGCCGGGCGCCACGGTCATCGACGTCGGCATCCACCGCACCGGCGCAGGCCTCACCGGAGACGTGCGGGCCGCCGAGGTGACGGGCATCGCCGCGCGGCTCACCCCGGTGCCCGGCGGCGTCGGCCCGATGACCATCGCGATGCTGATGGCCAACACCCTCACGGCCGCTCGCTGGTCACGCGGCTGAAGAACTTCATCTATCCGGATCAACGGGTTGTGCTGCTCCCGACCCGGGAATGAATTCCTGGCGCGGGGAGATGTCAGTGGACATGACGACCACTGATGAACTGCGCTCGAAACTCGGCCGGGTAGGGATCTGGATGGCACCGCCGCCGGCGCTCGGGCTCGACCCGGCCGCCGCGGCGCGGGCTGTCGAAGACGCCGGGTTCACCTCGGTGTGGGTGGGCGGCGGCAACGGCAGGCCCGAGGACTTCGCGGTGCTGCGCGGCCTGCTCACCGGCAGCGACCGGCTGGTGGTGGCGCCGGGCATCGCCAACATCTGGGCGTGGCAGCCCGCGGCGATCCGCGCGGAGGCGGAGCGGCTTGAGGCCGACTTCCCCGGGCGGTTCATCCTCGGGCTCGGCGTCAGCCACGCGCCGCTCGTCGCGCAGCTCGGGCAGACGTACGAAAAGCCGTACGCGAAGATGGAGAAGTTCCTCGACGAGCTCGACCATCCCGCGCAGCACGGCGGCGAGCAGGAGCTGCCGCCCGTCGTGCTCGCCGCCCTCGGCCCGAAGATGCTGCGGCTCTCCGCCAGGTTCGCGGGCGCTCACCCGTACTTCACCACGCCGGAGCACACCGCGGTGGCGCGGCCCATCCTCGGACCAGAGCCGCTGCTCATCCCGGAACAGGCGGTATCACTTGACCCTTCGGCTGCGCAGGGCGTGCGCAGCTACGCGGCCAGGTACCTGCGGATGCCCAACTACACGC
>Ga0335085_10011130_pt1 | contig 13374 bp, 9 predicted proteins | sample Lox_Sample_45_FD_206712 | JGI IMG/M metagenome (GOLD analysis project Ga0335085, IMG submission 206712) | Soil microbial communities from Loxahatchee National Wildlife Refuge, Florida, United States - Lox_Sample_4.5 | ecosystem: Environmental > Terrestrial > Soil > Wetlands | place: USA: Florida...
CGGCCGACGTGCCCGGCTAGTGCACGCCCGGTGAAAGAGAGGTCAAGCGCGATGCACGGCTCGTCCCCCTCCACCCAGGCGTCGTGACCGGCCGACACCACGTGCGCGTCACCCGGGCCGAAGTCGTATTCGCGGCCGTCGCCCATGCGGGCGTGGAGCCAGCCGGAGAGGATGTAGCCGGTGTGGGCCGTCTGGCAGGCTTCCGTGCCGACGACCGGCTTGACGTCGGTCGACCACTTCCAGCCAGGCTCATATACCGTGCGGGCGATCGTGACGCCGGGCAGGTTGACCACGTTGAGCGAGGCGTGTTCGAACGCGTGCCGCTCATCGGGCATCTCGATGTTCTTGACGGCCACGACCAGTCTCGTAGCTTCGGGCATCGGATGTTGCCTTCCCTTGGCCTGGCTTGCCAGGCCAGCATGCAAGCCGGCCGCTTGCCGTCACATCGGGAACAACACGTAGATGCCAGCCGGGACTACGTAGTGGCCGGGGGAGGAAACGCCCGCTAAGAGTCGCGGGCCGCGGCCTGTGATGCGGCCGCCAGGCCGGTCCGGGAGCGGGCGCCGGTCTTGCGCAGCAGGCTCTCGACGTGCTTCTCCACGGTCCGTGGCGACAGCTGCAGCCGTGCCGCGATCTGCTTGTTGGCCAGCCCGCCGGTGACGAGGCGCAGCACGTCCGCTTCCCGGGCGGTGATCCCCGCCGCCACCCACGGATTGGGCTGGGCTTCCTTGCGCAGCTCGCGGCAGCGCTCGGCCAGGCGGGGCAGGTCCCGGCGGTCAAATCCGGCCTCGGCCTCGGCCAGCCAGCGAAGCGGGTCGCCCCATCCGCCGGCGAGGGCAGCGGGGGCGGCCAAGAATCTCGCCAGCTCACCCCAGGCCTCACAGTTCGTGAAGCCAGCGTCGGAGCCCGCCGCCAGTTCGCTGGCCCGCTGCCGCTGCCCGGCCCGCCCGGCCAGAACCGCCTCGGCATAGCCGATCAGGCTGCGGTTCATGCGGATGGCGCCGACGCCCAGCCGGCGGGCCTCCTCGATCGCCCGCGCCGCCCGCTGATCACCAAGCGAGGCCAGCAGCAGCGGCCATAGCGCCCGGAGCCCGGCCGGTTCGGCGTGCGGGAGGCGGGCCAGGATCGCCATTCCCCGGCCGTAGGGTTCCACGGCCGCCGCGGCCTCGCCAGCGAGCAGAACCGCTGCTCCCCGGCCGGCCCAGCAGATGCCCTCGACCATCTGGTCGCCCGGAGCGGCCGCGACGGCGCGGGCGGCGTAGCGCTCTGTCTGCCCGGCGCCGGCGCGCATGCTGGCGCTGCCGGTCAGCACCGCCAGCGCCTTGGCCCGGACCTGGTCCAGGCCGAGCCGCCCGGCGAGGCCGACGGCGGCCTGCGCGTGGGCGTCACAGGTGTCCAGTTCCCAGCGGCAGGTGAAGCTCGCGGCGAGCTGGAGATCCAGAATCGCCACGGTGCTCAGCGCACCCATCTGCTCGGCCGCGCGCCGCGCCTCGGACAGCCGCTCCACTCCGGCATGATCAAGCAGGTCGATGGTGCCCAGCTCGTGCAGGGCGCGCAGCCGCCACAGCGGCAGGCCGACCGCCTCCGCGGTGACCAGCGCGCTCTCGAACGCCGCGCGGGCGGCGGACAGATCACGCAGCCGGTAGCTCCGGCCGATGAGCTCCAGCGCATGGCAGCGGACATCCGGAGCGCTGCCCTCGGTGGCGAGGACGTCCTCGGCCAGCAGCCGGGCCTGATCGAGGTCATCGGCGGCGAACGCCACCTCGGCATCGATGACACCCAGGCGGGCGCGCACGCCAGCCGGTGGGGCGGTTCCGGCCAGGCGCCGGGCGGCGCCGAGGTGGTGACGGGCCATCTCCCACCGCGAGGCGCCCACCGCCGCCTGGCTGAGGCGAAGGTGAACCTCCGTCCGGAGCTCCGGCGCCTCGGTCCCGAGCCGGGTGATGAGATGGCCGCCGGCCGCCGCTGCCTCCTCAACCCGGCCGGCCAGGGCCAGCGCCTCGACCAGCAGAAGTTCCGCCTGGTCCCGCTCGGGAGTGCCTTCGAGGAGGTCAGCGGCACGTTGCAGGGTACCGATCGCCGTGGCCAGCGCGCCCCAGGCCAGCGCCTGGCCGCCGGACTCGCTCAGCAGCGTCCCGGCCCGGCGGCGGTCCCCGGCCCGGTTGGCCAGCTCGGCGGCCAGCTCCCGCAGGCTGCCCTCCAGGCGCGGGTGCGCGGCGTCCAGAACGGCGAGCGCCGCCGAGGCCAGGGCCCGCTGGCGGGGTGGCAGCATGGTATCGAGCACCGCCTCGCGGGTCAGCGCGTGCCGGAAGCGGAAGGCCGTGCCGTCGGCGCTCACCAGCAGCTGCTCGACGGCGAGCCCGAGCGTCTCCGCCACCAGGACCGCAGTCTGGCCGCTCACGGCCGGGAGCAGTTCCCAGTCGAAGTGGCGGCCGAGGATGGCGGCGGCCTCGATCACCGATCGCTGCGATTGGCTGAACCCGGCCAGGCGCTCGCGGACCGTCTCGGTGAACGACTCCGGCAGCCCCGGCGACGCCAGCAGATCCTCCACCAGCAGCGGTACCCCTTCGGCGGAGGCCTGCACCCGGCGCAGGAGTTCCGCCCCTGCCCCCGGGACGCAGGCATCGACCATGCGCGCCATGTCCCCATCGCTGAGCCGCTCAAGATCGAGGTGAACTACGCCGGGCCGGCCCCGCTGCCGGCGGGCCACTTTCAGCGCGGCCGACGGCCGGTTGGCGCGCAGGGTGAGCACGCACAGCAACGACTCGCCATCAAGGTGCTCGCCCAGGTACTCCATCACGGCCACGGTGTCCGGGTCCGCCCAGTGCAGATCCTCTAGCACCATGACCAGGCCCTGCGGCGCGAGGCGCCGGAGAAGCTGGATCAGCGCCTCACCGCGGATCCCGGGCGAGATCTCTCCACTCGCCGGGGCGCGGCCGGCCATCCCCGGCAGCAGCGCGCTCAGCGCGGGCAGCCAGGGCTCCATCGTCGCGTCATCGGGAATGGCCCGGTCCCGCAGGAGCTGCACCAGCGCGTCCGTCAGCGGCCGGTAAGCAACGGTCGCTGACTGCGGCACCGCCCGGCTGGTAACGACCCGGATGCCACGGCTGGCCGCCCGGCTGGCCGTCTCCAGGGCCAGCCGCGACTTGCCGATCCCCGGCTCCCCGGTGATCACTACACACCCGCCGCGTCCGGCCATGGCGGCCGTCAGTGCCGCGTCGACCGTCTCCAGCGCGGCGTCCCTGCCGATCACGACCGGGCACAATACCTGCGCCATTAGCCTAGTCTGACAGCAATTCCCCGATATCGGAGAAAGGTCATCGGTTTCCGGGAACGGGCGGCGCCATCTCGTCGGGGCTCACCGCGTGCGGTTCAGAGCTCAACCAGGCGTACCTGCAGCCGGTACCCGGCTCTGGCCTGAGTCAGCGGGCCGGTGATCGTGACCTGGCGGGCGCCAGCCCCTCGTGGTGATCGCACCAGTGTTCCGTACGCGGCCGCCTCGGTGTCCTGGATCAGCTCGGGGGCGGCGGCGGCGCGATCCCACTGGATCTTCTGCCCGGGGGCCAGCGGGGTCAGCGTGACCGGCGGCCGGCGGCCCTCGCCGGCCAGCACGAGCACGCCTTCTCGCGCTTCGACGGTGCCGCTGAGGGTCACCTCGGCCCCGCGCAGCTCATAGCTGTCGTGGACCATCTGCCGGAACTGCTGATCCCAGCGCTCCAGCGCGGGCAGCCGGTCGTCTTCCAGGTACACCGTTGCTGTCGAGCGGTCCCCATCGGGAATCGGGTCGACATACCGCACTCCGTCAAGGTGGCGGAGCGCTTCGTTCGCGCCTCCCCAGCAGGCCGCGATGCCATACGGGCATGTGCCCTGGATCCCGACCACGACGCGGGTTCCGGTGGCCGCGTCACGCACCATGGCCCGCAAGGCGAAGGCATCCCTGGGCGACGCCGCCTGCGCCGTGGCCGGCGCGCTGGCGGACCGGACTGCGGGCCGTGCCGCCCCGGGTGCGGGGGCCGCCGGGCCAGCGGGCGCGGGGATCTGGACGATCTTTGCGATCGATGGCACGCCCTGGTGGTTCACGATGAACAGCATGTAGTGCCCGGGCGGGCAGGCGCCCGGGCGGGGCGGCGCGGTTGCCGTGAGGTGTCCTCCCTCGACGTGAAAGGAGAGGAAGTTGATCAGCTGGCCGGCGTTGAAGGAGTGCGTCACCGACGACAGGCGGACCAGGGTGACGGCCCCGATCCCGTCCGGCTGAGCGGTACCGATCTCAAACGTGTCGCCGTAGTGCACCGAATCCGGGGCCGAGACGAGTTCCGGCCGGGGTCCCTTGAACAGGTAGGGGGGAGAGAACACCTGGGCGTCCCGGTGACTGTCCTGCGGATCGTTCTGCTGCTGCTGTGGTGTCCCCTCGTTCAGGATGAACTCACCGCTGCCCGCGCTGAGCACCCTGCCGTCCGGGAGCAGCACCGCGGTCGAGTGGTAGCAGCGGTCAGTCTTTTCCGCGGCCAGCTGCGTCCAGTGCCCGGTGCCCGGGTCCCACAGCTCCGCGATATGCACCGGCTGGCCCGGGTCGAGATTGTTGAATGCTTGTGCGGTGCCGGGCGCTCCGCCGCTGCGGGTGCCCCCGGTCACCAGCACCGTCCCATCCGGCAGGATGGTGGCGTTGTGCTGCCGCCGGGGAAAGTGCATGGGATCGGTCGCCTGCCAGGCAGGCTGCGCCACGCTGAGATCGATGATCTCGGCGTTGGCGGTCGGCGGGTTGCCGCCGCCGATGAAGATGATCTTGTCGGCGCCGTACAGCACCGATGGGGCGTAGTCACGCAGCCCGTTGAGCCGGGTGACGTTGGGAAGTGCCGTCCAGGTGCCGCCGCCGGAGACGTCCAGCGACCAGGTCTGGACGAGCGAGGTCATGTAGACGATGCCGGTGGAAGCGACGTGCATGCGCGGGTAGAGCTCAAAAGCCGCGTCCGGGATCGGCGCGACGCTGGTGAGACTTCCGTTGCTCCAGATCTGCGGCACCACGTTGTTGGCCACGACCGGGGGGGTCCGGGCCGGGTCAAGGAAGCTGCCCGACAGGACCAGGATGCTTCCGTCGGCCAGCGTGATGGCCGTCGGGTACCACCGGCCGTTGTTCATCGCCACGGACGGCGTCCAGGTATCGGCGGCCGCGTCGTAAATGGTCACCTGATTCAGGCCGTGGCTGTCGGCGAGATGGCCGCCGGCCACCAGCAGGCTTCCATCCGGGAGGAACGCGTGGCCCGAACAGAACAGGTTGGCATTCGTGGTGGTGCCGCCCAGTGTGGGCAACGGGGTGGGCGTGATGCTGCCGTCCGCGGGGTCCCAGCGGAACGGGCTGCACTGTGCCGGAGGCGCAGGCGGTGTGCCCGGCCCCAGCGGGCTGGGCGGATCGGTGTCGAGGGACTGCTGGGGGCTGTCCCGCCTGCCCCACATGAGCACCAGGCCGGTCGGCAGCACGTGGCAATGAATGCCGACGTTAGGCAGGGAAAGGACCTCTCCCCACTGTCCTCGCCGGTCGGGCGTCTCGATGGTGAAGGTGAACGGCGCGGATTGTGCCGCGTTCTCGTCCCCCGTCGTCACCGAGGACATGCCATCGGCGGCGGCCTGCAGGAAGGTCGTCGCGTGATCGTCATACGCGATGCGCAGGTAATACTGGATGACCGTGCCCACCGGGAACGCACCGGTGGGGATGCTCCCGGAGTAGTACTTGTTGTTGCCGGCGGTGCTGGCGAACATCAGGGGTACCGCCTGCCAGGCGGCATCGGCTGCCCGCCGGAAGAACAGGATGCTGCCATCTTGCAGCTGGTTACCGGGATTCCCGCCGCTGCCGGCGAACTGGTTGCCGGTCATGATGGTGACTTCGGCAACCGGATCGGTGGGGAAAACCGGGTCGCGCATGCCGGCCTGGCCACGAGGCTCAGGGTTGCCTGGCAGGTGCCACACATTGCCGAGGTTCGCCATGTGGAATCCTCCTTGCCCCCCGGCCGGAGCCACCACGTCAGCGTGCTCCGCCTCGTCACTGCCGTCAATACCGCCCGCCGGAACCCATGGACGGAACTGGCTCTGGTGCCTGCGGATGCCCCAACCTGACCGGCTGACCCGGATAAGCCCTGGGCCCGCCGGAGCCGGCTGCACCCCCTAGCAAGAAAGGCCCGCGCCGTGCACCAGCTGCTTCTCGGGCTGTCGCTGGGCCTCGGGGCCGGCCTGGCCCCCGGTCCGTTGCTCGCGCTGGTCATCCGTTCGTCGCTGGAGCGCGGCTTCGCCGCCGGGGCACGTGTCGCTGTCAGCCCACTGCTGACCGACGTGCCGGTCATCGCCGTGGCCGTGGTGCTGGCCGCCCGGCTGCCCATGACCGTGCTCGGTGCACTCGGAATCGGCGGCGGCGCATTCGTGCTGTGGCTGGGTGCCAAGGTGCTGCGCGAGCAGACCCCGCCCGCTGAGCAGGCCGCTGATGCCGCCTCCCCGCACGCCGACCTGCGCCGCGGCGCGCTGACCAACCTGCTGAGCCCGCATCCCTGGGTATTTTGGATCACGGTCGGTGCGCCGGTCCTGACCGGCGGCGGGATTGGCGGCGCGGCGCTGTTCCTGGGCGCGTTCTACCTCATGCTGATCGGCACCAAGGTGGCAGTGGCGTGGCTTGTCGCCACCGGGCGGAGCCGGCTCATCCAGGGCAGGGGCTACACAGCCGCGCTGCGCGTTTCGGGCCTGCTGCTGGCCGCCGCGGGCATCTTGCTGATCATCGAGGGCGCGAGCGCGCTCCGCGCCCTGGCGCACTGACCGCCCGGATCGGCCGCGGACGGGCGGTTGCGCGTCTCGCGATCAGGCGTCGCCGGCGGTAGCCTCGCAGGCCATGGAGCGGATCACGCTGGAACCGGTGGACGGCGTCGAGGTGACCACCGTGGTGGACAACTCCTCGGACGTGCTGATGCCGGACGAGGGGCTGGTACGCCGGTGGGGGCCGGTCGGGACGGCGGGGGAGATCCCGGTGATCCCGACCGAGCTGGCCGAGGGCGGCAAGACGGTGGACTTCCTGCGGGCCGAGCACGGGTTCTCCGCGCTGATCGAGGTCCGGGCCGGCGGGCGCCGGCGGCGGGTGCTGTTCGACGCGGGAATCACCCCGGACGGGCTGATCGGCAACCTGGACCGGCTGGCGATCTCGCCGGACACGCTTGAGGCCGTGGTCCTCAGCCACGGTCACTTCGACCACGTGATGGGCCTCGATGGCCTGGCCCGCCGGCTCGGGCCGCGGAACCTGCCGCTGCTGCTGCACCCGGACTTCTGGACGCGCCGCCGGATCATCACCCCGGGCGGGGGCGCGTGGGAGCTGCCGATGCCGAGCCGGTCCGGGATCCAGGATGCCGGGTTCGCGATCATCGAGGACCGCCAGCCGTCGTTCCTGCTCGACGGGGTGCTGCTGGTCACCGGCGAGGTGGACCGGACCACCGAGTTCGAGACCGGGTTCCCGATTCATCAGGCCTGGCGCGGGGGAGACTGGGTGCCCGACCCGCTGATCCATGATGACCAGGCCGTGGTCCTTCACGTGCGGGACAAGGGCCTGGTGGTGCTGACCGGGTGCGGGCACTCCGGCATCGTCAACATCGTCCGGCACGCCAAGGCCCTCACCGGCATCGGCCAGGTCTACGCCGTCATGGGCGGGTTCCACCTCACCGGCGGGATCTTCGAGAAGATCATCCCGCAGACCGTCGCCGCCCTGGCCGCCGAGAATCCGGGCGTGCTGGTCCCGGCCCACTGCACCGGCTGGAAAGCCCAGCATGCCCTGGCCGCCGCACTCCCCGGTGCCTTCCGGCCCAACGCGGTCGGCAGCCGCTTCGAACTGTGATCCTGGGGAAGTTTCGCCGGTGCCGGGAGTTATGACGCTCTGGCGAGTGTGAGGGTATGGCCGCCGGCGCCAGGAAGCCGAGGCAGGCGAGACGGCGGCTAGTGGAGATCGGCCCGGCGGAACGCGCCGACGGCAGCAATGAGAGCGCAGAGGCCGGCTGCGATCAAGACGGTGAAGTCGGCGGCGCTGACTCCCTCGCTGATCTGGTCGTTGCCGGCCGACCAGTAAAAGAGCGACAGGTACCGCCCGGGCCGGATCGCGGCGATCGTGGTGGCGAGGGAGCTGAGGAGATAGGAGGCGGCGGCCAGGCTGGTGCCGGCGCCCAGGGCTGTTCCCCGCCGGCCGGTGGCCGCGCCGACGGCCATGGTGGCGAGTCCGAAGTCCACTCCCATCAGTGTGAGGGCGACCGCGACGGTGACCGCGTTACCGGGATCGACGGCGAGCTGGAAGCCCCGTCCGGCGAAGACGCAGGCGGTCACTGCGACGGCTAGCAGGAGGGCCTGCAGGGCCATCGCCCCGGCCTTCTGGAGCACGATCGCGCGGCGGCGGATCGGCAGGGCGGCCATGAGGGCCAGCGTGCCGTCCTCGTCTTGTCCGGCCAGGCAGGCGGCACCGTAGCCGATGGTCAGCAGCAGCATGATGAGCGGGAAGAAGTTGCCGTAGATGTTCCCGTTCAGCCAGCCGCCAGGCGAGGTGAGCGGCCCGGTGACGCCGAACAAGGCGGCGGCCGTTGAGCCGCTGAGGCTGTCGAGCGAGGCCGAGTTCTTGAACGAGGGGTAGAGCGCCACGACGACGAGGGTGTAGAGCGTCATCCCGGCCGTGTACCCGATGGCAGCACGGCGGCGCAGCCTCAGCTCAAGCCGGGTGATGTCAGCGGGCATGCGACACCTCCCCCCCGGGGGAATCGCGGTAGAAGCCGAGGAACAGCTCGTCGAGGCCGGGCGGGCGGGAGATCAGATCCACCGGGTCATGGCTGGCGATGACCTTCAGCACCGGCGCGATCTCCCCGGTCACGTCCAGCGTCACTCGCGGGCCATCGGACGCGGTCACGGTGACGCCGCTGACCGCGCCCAGCTCGGCCGGGTCGACGGGGTGCCGGAAGCGCACCTCCATCTTCTGCGGCGCCGCCCGCCGCAGTCCGTCCACGGTGCCCTCGGCTACCAGCCTGCCTTCCTTGATGATGGCGATTCGGTCAGCGACGCGCTGCACCTCGTCCAGCTCGTGTGAGGACAGGAAGACGGTGCGGCCATCTGCGGTCGTCTCCCGGAGAAGGCTCTCGAACTCGTGCTGCAGCAGGGGATCAAGCCCGGACGTCGGCTCGTCGAGCACCAGCAGCTCCGGCCGGTGCATGAAGGCCAGCACCAGGCCGATCTTCTGCCGGTTGCCCTTGGACAGTTCGCGCACCGGACGGTCAACCAGCACCTGGAACCGATCGACCAGCTGCTGGGTCAGCGAGCCGCCGCCGAGGCCGCGGGCGCGGGCGAACCACGTGATGTGCTGGCGGCCGGTCAGCCGCGGGAACAGCTCGAGGTCGCCCGGCAGGTAGCCGACACGGTGATGGACCTCAACACGGCCCGCGACGGCATCGAGCCCAAGGAGCGCGGCCCGGCCCCCGGTCGGCCGCTGCAACCCCAGCAGCATCCGGATCGTGGTCGACTTGCCGGCCCCGTTCGGGCCGAGGAACCCGAAGACCTGCCCCGGCTCAACCCGGAGGTTGAGGCCGGTCACAGCAGTGGTGCTGCCGTACCGCTTCGTCAGCCCGAACGTCTCAATGGCGCCCGTCACCGGCCCGCACCTTCCCGGGAAGGGGTGCATCGTGCCGGCGGCTTTGCGGCCGCCGAAGGCGCGCCAGCGGTGGCACGGTCGATGTCGTGGCCGCGGCGCAGCAGCTTGGTGGTGTAGATGGTGCCGTAGCTGAGCGCGCGGGAGGCGGCGGTGGCGATGGCGACGGCGAGCATGACCGGCAGGGTGAGGGTGTAGTCGCCGGTCATCTCCACCACGCTGGCGACCGAGGTGAGCGGGGCCCGGGCCGCCGAGGCGAACACCGCGCCCATGGCCACCACCGCATATACCGCCGGCGGCCCAGCGGCGGGGCCGAGCAGGTGGCTGGCGATCTCACCGAAGGCCATGCCGGAGGTGGCGCCGACGAACAGCGACGGCGCGAACACCCCGCCTGAGCCGCCGATGCCCAGGGTCAGGCTGCAGGCGATGATCTTCCCGGCCGCGAGCACGGGCAGGAACCAGAGCACGTAGTCGCCCGCGACGGCTTTGTACATCACCGGGTAGCCCACGCCGTACAGCTGCGGCAGCGCCAGCAGGACCAGCCCGAGCACACCCCCGCCGACCGCGGGCCGGGCCCATTCGGGCCGGTTCCCCCACACCTGGTCGCACAGGTCTTCGGTCCTGTACACGGCGTTCTTGAACATCACGCCAACCAGGGCGGCGGCCACCGCGAGCACCGCGACCAGCAAGTAGTCCCGCGGCTGGCGGAGCGTGATGCCGGCCGGGAGCCCGGCCAGGAACGGGCGGTCGCCCAGGAACGGGATCGCGACCACGTCGGCGAGCACCGCCGAGACCATCACGGTGGACAGCGCGTCGATGGAGAGCTCCCGCAAAATGATCTCGACGCCGAAGAACATGCCGGTGAGCGGGGCGTTGAAGGTCGCGGCGATGCCGCCGCTAGCGCCGCAGGCGACCAGGATCCGCATCCGGTTCTCCGGCATCTTCGCCCACTGGCCAAAGCCGGAGGCCAGCGCGGAGCCGATCTGCACGATCGGGCCCTCCCGGCCGACCGATCCGCCGGTGCCGATGCACAGCGCCGAGGCAACCGCCTTGACCACGCTGACCTGGGGCCGGATCCGGCCGCCGTTCCCGGCGACCGCGATCATCACCTCGGGCACCCCATGCCCACGAGCCTCGCGGGCGTGCCGGTAGATCAGCGGGCCGTAGATCAGCCCGCCGATCACCGGGATGATCACGAAAAAGGCCAGCCCCAGCCGGGGCAGGTGCGAGCTGCCCACGTGGCCGTCCTGGCCGAACGCGACGTGGCCGGTGGCCAGCCAGGTGAAGAAGTACACCAGGTACCTGAACGCCACCGCGCCCAGCCCTGACGACGCGCCCACCAGCGCGGCGATCACGAACAGTCCCGCCCGCGACCCGCGCACCCAGCCGGCTGCCCGGGCAGCCCAGTGCACTGCCCGCCGCCGCATGGCCGCCCGCTTCCGGCCGGTCATGCTGGTCCCGGTGAGCTCATCCGGCGCGGTCCTCTCCATCCTTGCCGCCGGTATCATGCCGCCCGGCGCCTTGCTGGGCCGGCCAGAGCGGGATCTTGGTCCCGGCCGCGGCCCGGCCCACCCGCTCGGCAGCGGGACCAGTGCCGGCCGATATGCGTACTTGTACACAAGGTAAGCCTAACGAGTACATGTACGCAAGCTGGCGTATCATGCAGACATGACGGAACAGGGCCAGGCCATGGCGCAGGCGCGGGAGGACGCCGCGGCCACGGCGCGCCGGGCGCCCTGGGGGACGATCTCCCGGGAAGACATCGTCCGGGCTGCCGTCGGGATCGTCAGCACGGGTGGCTACGAGGAGATGACGATCCGTAGCCTGGCGGCCGGGCTCGGCGTCGCGCCGATGTCGCTCTACCGGCACATCCGCGGCAAAGGCGATCTTCTTGACGAGGTCGTCGATCGTCTCCTTGCCCCGGCCTGGCGTCCCTCAGCGGCCGAGGACGACTGGCAGTCATGGCTGATCGAGGCCGCGGCCAAGCTGCGGCACTTCCTGGTCAGCCAGCCCGCGGCGCTGCACGTCTACCTCAGCCACCCCGTCGTCTCCCCGGCGGCGGTCGAGCGCATGAACGCCATGCTCGACGTGCTGCGGCGAACCGGCGCCGGCGAAGCCGCTGCCCGGCGCGCCTACGGCGCCCTGCACACCTACACCATCGGCTTCGCCGCGCTCGAAGCCTCCCGGGCCGGCTGGGCTCCCGACAGCAGGGAGGACGCCAGCAGGCTCGCCCAGCAGCTCGCCGCCTACACCACCACCGAGCAATTCATGGACGGCCTGCGCTACCTCCTCGACGGGATCGGCAGGCATACCACGCAAGACCGGGCACCGGCCGGTGGCCCGGAGAGACGGTCCCGGTGAGGCGATAAGGACTGGACGCGCGGCCGGACGCGGAGCCGTTACGTGCCAAGGCCGGGCTGCCGTTGACCGGTCAGGCGGCGCGCCGCCCGATCAGCACGCGCAGCCCGGTGGGCAGCTGCTCGGTCCCGAACGCGGAGGCCACCTGCACGCCGACGCCCTCGGCCGCGAGCAGGGTGGGCACGCGGGCGGTGTCGATCAGCACGTTGTGGTGGCGCTCGTCGTCGCGGCGCCAGCAGCCGTCCCCGTTAGGCACGAAGGTGGTGATCTGGCGTACGAACCGGCTGGGTTCGGGCAGTGAGAACTGGGTGATGACCGCCCAGTCGTCGCTGACCAGGCCGGTGCTGGGCGCGTCGCGCCGGGCCTGGCCGTAGGCAAGGTCGCAGACGTCGATGGCGAACAGGCCGTCGGGCCGCAGCGCCTGGGCGATCGCGGTGAGCGCCGCCTCGATGGCGGGTTCACCGGGCAGGTAGTTGAGCACGTGGCCGACCGAGACCACGGCATCCGCCGGCGGCAGCGGGTCCGAGGGCAATACCAGCGGGCGGATGTCGGCGGCCGGTGCGTAGCGGCGGGCCAGCTCGAGCATCGCCGGCGAGGCGTCGGTGGCGATGACGCGGTGGCCTGCGGCGGTCAGTTCCCTGGTGAGCAGGCCACTGCCGCAGCCCAGCTCGAGGACGATTCCCTGCCGCGATCGCACCGGCTCCAGCAGCGCCAGGATCCCCGGGGCGCAGGCCTGGGCGTGGAAGCCGAAGCCGCGGTGGTGAACCAGGGCCAGGTCGCGGTGGTAATAGAAGTCTTCAGACAGCGCCATCCGATGAGTGTCCCGCGGCGGGACCGTCTTGTTAAGCTCGGCTCTCCGGGGCACCAGCCGGGCCGCCGTGGCGCCACCAGCAGCCGGCCGCCGACGGTGGCGCGTTCCGCGCCGGGGGGATTTCGAGAGGGCGGGGATGTCAGCAGAACGCATGCCGGGGGATCAAGCTGCAGCAGGAGCGGACGCCGGTCCCGGGGCGGGCGGAACCGCCGCCGGCCGGCCCGCCATCGTCGTCGTGAGCCGCGACGCGGCCGCCCGGCAGAGCATGGACAGCGAGCTGGCCAAGCGGTACGGCCAGGACTACCAGATCGTGGCCTGCGCCGAGCCCGCCGGGCTGACGGCGCTGCTGGCCACGCTGCGGGCGGCCGGGACGCCGGTGGCGCTGGTGATCAGCGGGATCGGCGGGCAGGACCCGGACGGGATCGAGACGCTGTCGGCGGTGCACCCGGCCGACTCAACGGCGCTGCGGGTGACCGCCTTCCGGTGGGGTGACTTCGAAACCGCGGGACCCGTCTTCGATGCCGTCACCCTGGGCAAGATCGATCACTGGCTGCCCCGCCCGGAG
>Ga0335085_10011131_pt1 | contig 13374 bp, 5 predicted proteins | sample Lox_Sample_45_FD_206712 | JGI IMG/M metagenome (GOLD analysis project Ga0335085, IMG submission 206712) | Soil microbial communities from Loxahatchee National Wildlife Refuge, Florida, United States - Lox_Sample_4.5 | ecosystem: Environmental > Terrestrial > Soil > Wetlands | place: USA: Florida...
TGGCCCAGGCCACCGTCGCGGAGACAGAACAGCACGGGTCTGCGGCGAAGAAGCGCCTCTTTTCTGCTCAGGACAAGGCCAGCAGCCAGCGGGCACACGTCCGCCGGCGCGGCACCGTCGCATGAGCGGTCCTAACCCGGTGGAGCTACCCGCATCCGGGCCGAATGGCGTTTTGCGCCGCAGCCTGCTGCTGCAGAAGCAACTGGATGAGGCACACCGTTCGCAGGCGCAGGTTCTTCTCACTGGCGCCGGGGTATTCGACTTCCTCGTCACAGCCAGCGGCCAGGGACGCCGCCTGACGGCCTTCCTGCACGGTTACTGCACTGATCGCGGTATTGGCTACGTTCGTTATGCGATGGCGGAGGGGGTCCGAAGCTACCCGACACTCCCGGGCGGCGAGGCCGTGAAAATCCGCAGCACGGATCCGGAAGATCATCCGGCGCAGGCGGTACGGCAGATACTGACCGATCTGCGCACGGCAGCGACCCCGGCCCTGTTCGAATTCGACTATGCCGACGGCGTCCTAGACACCGACCGGCTGACGCTCGAACTGTCGCAATTGTGCGAGCAACTTCAGGCGCTCACAGCCGATAGTGAATGGCACGAAGCGGGGCTGCGCGTCATTCTGGTTGACCGGGGAGGTGGCATCACCCCGCGGCTCTCCCAGCAGCCGGGCGTCCGGACCTTGCTGGTGGGCGCGCCGGACCGGACGGAGCTGACCATTTTCGCGCGCCGGGTTGCGCGAGCCACGGTCACGGCCCGGCTGCATCTGGCATCGGGATTGTCGGAAGAGGAGGTTGGCCGGCGGGCCGGCGGGCTGCTGAACCTGCACCTGCACGAGATGCGGCTTGGCAGCTCACCCGCAGACCCGGTGACGCCCGAGCGGATCGCCGAGCTGAAAGCGGACGCCATCCGTGAAGCCAGCGGCGGGACGCTGGAACTGATGCCCTCCCGCGTCAGTTTCGCCGAGGATGTCGCCGGGCTTCCCTCGGTACGGCTTGCGCTCATGGATGCGCAGAATGCCGGGCGAACCACCTTGCGGATTCTGCTGTCCGGCCCGCCGGGCACTGGAAAGACGCTGGCGACCACCGCGGTCGCTGCCGCCCTCAACGTTCCGGCTGTCCGGTATGGCGAAATACTTAACGAGTATGTAGGCGTCGCCGAGCGTAACATGGCTCGGGCCAACAATCTGCTCCGGGCGATGGCCCCGCTGGTCTTGTTCATCGATGAGGCTGACCAGGTGGGGCTGGGCGCCCGGGGGTCGGTTGCCACCAACAACGAGGTGCATCAGAACCTGCGCGCATCATTGTTCGAATTTCTTGGTGACACGGGTGAACAGACGGGAATAACCGTCGTTGCGACGACAAACGTTCCGCTTCGTCTGGATGATGCGGCGCTTTCCAGGTTCACCGTCCTGCCGGTTCTCTTCGCGTCGGCTTCGGAACTGGTTCAGATCATGACCATTCACGCCCGGCGCCTCGGAATTGCCATCGACGGTGACATGGCGCCAGTGATCACTGCGTACTCCGCGTCCGGGGGCGTGCTCAGCGGCCGAAGCGCCGTGCAGTTGCTGGAGGCCGCCCATGTGCAGGCCCTGCGGGTGGGAGACCATTCGGTCAGCCCGCGTCACATGGAGGCCGCGTTGGCCGGCTGGATCGGTAACGACTGGACGCCGGCCGCGGAATATTCGACCCTTTCATCACTGATCACCGCCCGGCACGCCGACGCATGGCCATGGATGGCCGCTGCCGTTCTCGGTGAGCGATATGAGATCCCCGTCTACCTGCGGCCGTATATGACCGAAAACGGCGAACTGGAAGTGACCCGAATGCGCAGGCGCGTCTCTGAGCTCGGCAATAGCTACAGCATCAGCGGCCATGACTGACCTGCCGGTGGTTACCGGGCCGTCTGAGTGGCGCCATCCGGACGCGGAGTGGATCCTGCAGACGCGGAAAGCCCTTGACTACTGGTCGAGTCGCTGCCCGACGTCACCGACCAGTTCGGTGCTGGGGAGCGGCGCCATCGCTGCTGCCGAACAGGCGTTCAGCATGCTGCATGGCGGGCGGCCTGCGCTGCTGCTGCCATCTGCCACGTACGCGCTACGCGTCGGTCTTCAAGTGGCGGGAGTTCAGCCTGGTGATGAGGTGCTGTGCGCGGGGATCGACTGGCCGGCGTCGCTGGCGGCCATCAGAAGCCTTGGCGCCAGCCCGGTCTGCGTAGTCGTCAGCCCGGAAACGCTTACGATCGATCCGGCTGCTGCGGTGCGGGCCCGTACAGACAAGACCCGCGCGCTAGTCGCCTGCCACCTGCACGGCATCTGTGCGGATATCCCCCTTTTGCGCCGTGCCGTTCCGGGGGTCGTCATCATCGAAGACGCCGCCCAGGCCTTCAGGAGCCGGCTCGACAAGCGGCTGGCTGGCACGCTGGGCGATATCGCCGTCATGAGCCTTGGTCCTGGTAAGCACATCGACGCCGGCGAAGGCGGCGTCCTGCTCTTCGCTGACCGCGACACCCGCGACGCGGCGGTCGCGGTCGCCTGCCATCCCCTGCGGCAGATGCTGGATGGCGTCGTCGGCAGCGGCGATGACGGCCTGGTGATCCGCCCTCACCCCATGACGGCCGTCCTAGCCCTGTACGCCCTCAGCAAGTGGCCGTCGCAGACAGCGGGTTCACAGCGGGAATTGCGACGGCTTCTTGCCGCCGATAAGGCAATCCGTCCACTCGGGGATGCGGAACGGCACGAGAGCAGCCAGTCCCACATTCCCGTCCTTGTTCCTGAGGATTCAGCGTATCCGGCGCCGGCGGGGGTACGGTGGGTCCAGTCCGGCGCGCAAGTGCTGCCATGCATTTCCGCTGCAGAACGCGTATCTGCTTCCCGGCTTCTCAGCGGTGTCCGCCTGGCCGCGCAAGAACATGCGGGGTGAATGTATAACGGGGTCGCCTGCAGCGGGCGCGCGTTGACCGCACGCGCCCGGTCCTGCGGTCCGCCCAGGTTAGCAAGGCGCCGCTGGCAGCCGAGGTCACCGGGCGCGTTAATGACGGTCTTGATCCGCAAGGCGCGCTGGTCTTTCAGGTATTGCTTGATGCGGAGTGTTTGAAGAAGGCGTTGACGGCGTCCCTGGCCCCGGCTGGTGCGCCCTGGTGCGCCAAAGTCTGAATCGGGTCGAAGTCCAGGGGGAGCCGGCCGACGGGCAGGTCGCCACGCTGACACAGCTCAACGATCCCGGATTGAACTGCGTGGTAAGCGAATGGCAGAGCCGGAGCTTCCCCATACTGTCCATGATCGGACGTCCTTCCGGGGACAGACCCTCATGACGGATGTCCGTCAAGCAGGCCAGGCTCGCTACGACAATGTAACTGCCAGGCTCTACTTTGACATCGCGGCCTGCCGTACGCTTACGTAGGCCTGAGGGGGATGCACTTGCCGATGGTTCAGTCTTGCCGATCCGGCGATCCCGACGCCATCGGGCATCTCCGATTGCTAGCGCGTCTCGGCGTCGGCGGCTTTGGCACCGTCTACGCGGCCCGCGCGAGCGATGAGGTGGACGGGCTGATTGCGGTCAAGGTCGTACATCCGCATCTGGCCAGCGTGCCCACCTTCCGGTCCCGCTTCACCCGGGAAATTCTGGCCATTAGGCGGGTCCAGAGCGGCTACGTTCCGAAGCTGGTCGACGAGGGCGCGTCCGACGATCCTCCCTGGCTGGCTACCGAGCTGATCCGCGGTCTGTCGCTGGACAGGATCATCCGTCAGTGCGGTCCTCTGCCGGAACAGGTGGTATGGCGTCTGGGGGCCGGCATCGCCGAGGCGCTCGCGGCGATCCATGACGCCGGCCTGGTCCACCGGGACCTCAAACCGCACAACGTCCTGGTCGTGCCCGATGGCCCGCGGATCATCGACTTCAGCCTCGTACATCTGACCGAGATGCCCCACGTCACGTCCTCGCGTATCCCGATGGCGACCTATCAGTACGCCGCGCCGGAGCAGCTGCTGCGAGGGCTCCATGCGGCCAAGCGGCCCGCTGACATTTTCGCGCTCGGGGCGACCCTGCTCTTCGCGGCCACCGGTCACCCGCCGCATGAGGCCGACAGCACGACGGAGCTCATCGACCAGGCGCGGAACGCCAGAGCGAACCTCAGCGGGATCCCCCGCGGGATCTACCACCTCGTCGAACAGTGCCTGTACCGATCCCAGGACGCCCGGCCGACCCTCGCGCAGCTCCGATCTGAGTTCGTGCGGCAGAAAGGCGGCAGAGATGACACATTCGCGGCGATGCTACCCCCGGCCGTCATGGCTCTCCTCAATGCGTACCGTGGGGAACTTGACGAACTGGCCGCTACCGGCCGGGCCGCTCGATGGGGCAGCGCCACCTTCCCGGAGCGGGGAACAGGAAAGCGGCACGGCAGCCAGCCCACCCCGCTGCCAGCGCCCGGGGAACCGGACAGGGCATTCGCGCAGCGCGGGCCGGCTGCGGGGGCGTTCAGAACATCCCCGGCTACGACCAGGGTGAATACAGATGTGGTGGACCATGCCGACCCCTTGTTCCTGCCACCAGCCGCCGGGCTGACCATCATCGAGCCCGCTGCGGGACGGTCACCAGCCCAGGCCAGGCGGGCAGGCGGCACCCTGAGGTGGTCGTGTTCGCTCGATTCGTGCACACGGGCCCCGATAGTGGTCGGCGCCGGTACGGCGATTGCGGTCGGCCTGGACGGCGCGATCACGGCGCTGAGCGCGGGCGACGGCCAGGTCATGTGGGCCGCTAGGGCCGGGGCGCCCGTTCGCTTCGCCGCCTTGCTCATGCCGAAGCACCATGGGCCTCGTGGCACCGCCTTCGTGGGGGACGCCGAGGGCGGCATATACGCCATTGACGTGGCGTCCGGGCGGCACCGCGTGCTGTTCCGGGCCGACGACGCCATCGAGGGCCCGGCGGTCGCCGCCGGGAACCAGGTTTTCGCGCTGAGCGCCGACGGCTGTGTGCATGCCGTCGACGCCTTTGACCCCGGTCAGAGCATTGTATTCCGCATGAACGGCCGAGCTGCGGGGGCACTGGCGGCCACCACTGACACCCTCTTCGCGGCCGACGCTGACGGCTGCCTTCATGCCATCGATATCGCAAGCCGCCGGGAGCGCTGGCACCTTCGCACCGATGGCCTGGTGGTCAGCGCCCCGGTGCCCGTTGCCGGTCGGCTGTATGCCACGGGAACCGATGGCTGGCTCAGGGAAGTGGGAATCGAGGATTCCGGGGACAAGGCGGCGGTCAGGATCGGCGCCCCCGTGCATGCCGCTCCCGTCTATCATCGCGGCCGTCTGTATGTCGGCGGCAGCGACGGTGTCCTTCGCGTCTACGACGTAACGCATCGTCACGCTCCGGAGCCGATCTTGGTGCGGGACCTTCCGCTGGGCGAAGAGATAAATGGCCTGGCCACGTCGGATAAATATGTCTACGCGAGTGTTGGCGGCCGGCTTCTTGAACTTGATTTTGACTGCAGACAGTCACGGGCACTCCTTCAGCTGGACTCTCTGATCGCGGCGCCGCCAGCCATTTGCGGACCGCTTGGGTACGTCGTCGGCTTGGGCGGAACGGCCGCTTGCCTGACTTTGTGCTAAACCGAGTCATCTCGGCGTAATCCAGTCGCCCTCCCTGGGCGTCCCAATACTTGGTGGGCGTCGGGCGCGCGCTGGATGTCCGCTCTGCCGGTAACGATATGAGTGCATCCACGATACGTATGACCAGGGTTACATCATCTGATTAGACTTCCGGAGTTATCGGCTGGGATTGGCTGTTTTGCGGCCCACGCCATGTGGCGTGGGCTATTTCCCGGGGGGGAGGCTCGGTTGGCTCGCTTGTTGCTGGGATTAATCGGGCACCGCCGTAGCGCTCTCCCCGTCCGTCATTCCGGCCGCCAGCCCCGGAGGGCGTCGGAATGAACCGCGTCATGGCTGTTCCCGGGCTGGTGCCCCGCGTTGATGACGCGCTTCGTCTCGATACCGGTGACCCGCTGGTCGTCCTGTTCGGCTCGGGGGTTTCCGACATGTTCGTCGGGGTCGACTACCAGGAGCGGGCACTCGACGAGTCGCTGTGGCACGTGCTGCGCACGGCCGGTTTTCAGCGGATTGTGTTCCGTTCCGCGAATAAGCCCGTGTACTTCCTCGACCGGTACTCGCGCGACCCGGCGGCCGTCCGGGCGCACAGTGCGCGCCGCCTGGTCCGGGACACCCGCGGTTCGGCCGCCGGATCGGCCGGGCCTGAGCCGTGCCGCGACACTGCAACGGGGGGAAGAGGCAGCCCGTCCTGGCAAATGGCGGCGATGGGTGCGGAAACAGAATCACACCGTGCGGCCGTGCGCCAGCGCGACCCGGACTGGCCGGGAATGCAGGCGCTCGATGCATGCATGCGGATGCGGGATACCCCAACCGCTGTCGTGATCGTCCAGGCTGAGCACTTTCTCCGGTCTCTCGGTGCCGAGCAGGGGCCTGCCGGCTGGTTCACCGAATGGCCGCAGGCCAGCATGGACAACATCTGCGTTCTGGTTTTCAGCAGCACCTCCTGGGACGGGACGGTCAATTTCGTACGATCGCTCGGCCGGATGAACGCGCTGGTCTCGTTCATGGAGCAGCAGGGAAGCAGGCCACATGGGCGCGGCGTGGGCGAGATCGGCAAACCCGATGCCGCCGAGATCGAGCGGATTATCCACGTAGCACGGTTGCGGCACGGGCTGCGCATTGGCGACTGGGGCGAGCTGAGCCGGATCGTCGCCGCGCTCGCGGCCCAGCCAGGCGTGCCGGCCGCGACCTGGGCTCGCCGCCTCTGGAGCCTGGCCCGTTCGGGGACGGTCTTGTCCGAAGCGGAACTGCGGTCCCGTCAGTGGGTGGAAGTACAGCCGTCCGGGCGGCCGGCGTGGGACCGGCTGACCGAACTGATCGGTCTCGCCGAGGTGAAAGAGCATGTAGACCGGCTCCGCTGGCGCGCCGAGGCGGAGTCCCGGCGGCGCCGCGAAGGTCTGCTGCGGGATTCGGCGTCTTTGCATCTGGTCTTCACCGGTCGGCCGGGAACCGGGAAAACCACTGTGGCCCGGCTGATCGGCGAGCTCTACCGGGAGATGGGACTGCTGCGCCGGGGTCACCTACACGCGCCGGAAGCGGCCGATCTCGTCGGCATGTATGTCGGGCATACCGCGACTCAGACCAACCGGGCCGTGGACGCGGCCCTTGATGGGGTGCTCTTCATCGACGAGGCCTACCGGCTGAGCGAGCAACCCGGCGGCTTCGGTCAGGAAGCCATCGACACCCTGGTGACCCGGATGGAAAACGAGCGTGACCGGCTGGTCGTCGTGGTTGCGGGCTACCCGTCCAAAATGGACGCCTTTCTCCGGTCCAACCCTGGCCTGCCGAGGCGTTTTCCCCGGGGCAACATCATCTCGTTTCCCGACTACGATCCCCCGGCGCTGCTCGCGATCCTGTTCGGAATGCTCCGCGACCGGGGACTTCACTGGGTCCCCGCGCTGGAACCCGTGCTGGAGGGTGTCGTCACGAGCATTCACGCTGTCCGCGACGAGACGTTCGGCAACGCCGGTGAGATGCGCAATCTGGCGCAGGAAATGGAAACCAACTGGGCGCGGCGCGTCCGGGCCGTCATTTCCGAGCCCGTCACCCCCGACGACCTGCCCGAGGCCTACCGGAGGTATGCGTGATCACGGACCAGCCGCGGGGGTCGGACGAGGCCATGAGTGTGTGCCCGGTATGCCGGTGGGCGGATGAGGGCACCCCACTCTGCGTCCGGTGCGGCTGGGAGATGCGCGGCGGGTACATTTTCGGCTCGGCTCTGGCAGGAGAGCAGGACGAGCTGACCACCCGGCTCGCGGCCCGCTGCCGGCACCACGATCTGCGGGCCGCCGTCCGCGCAGCGGGCTCGGTCGGGGAGCGTGACGACGCACTGCTGGCCCGCCTCGCCAAGCTGGCCCGGTACGGGCCGCCGTCGGATCTGCAGGTACGGGACGCGGTCGCGGAGGCCGATGCCCAGGAGCCATCGGTGCCCGCGACGATGGCGGGGGTCGGTTTTGCTCTGACCCGCCTCGTCACCGAGGAGACAAGCGGGGTCGCATTGATCGAGATCGGCCCGGACGCAGTGTCGATGCAGACGCTGGTGGCGGACGAGCTCGGCGTGCCAGTCCGGCAAGCCGGCGATAGTCTCGCGTGGACAGCCGTCCTGCCGATTCTGCCGCGCGAGGCCGATCTGCGCTATCTCCGGATGGCGGGCGGAGTTGGCACCGGCCACGGATCAGACCGCGCGGCCGACGCTGGCCAGCAGCCGGGGATCCTCCCGGACCTCGCGCTCGTCGCCGAGGCGGTCGCCGACACGATGCAGCACGTGCTGGCGCGCTTTACGGCGGCCGCGTCCGCGGCGGCGGTCGGCTCCGGAGCGGTGCCCGGGCGGCCCAGCCCCGGGGATCCCCCATACCGGGTCCTTCCGCGGGTGGACACCGTACTGGTCCATCGCACCCACGGGTGGCCGCTGCTGGAGGCCGCGGCAGCGCAGGCACGCACGACACTGCGGCCCGTCGCGCAGATCGTCGCCGCCCCGGGGGCGGGCACCCTGGCCGACCTGGCCGACCTGGTTGCGTCCCGGGCACCGCTGCGGTACTGCTACGACCTCATTTTGGTCAAGGTGAACCCGCGCACCGGTATGGTCCGGCCTGCACCCCACCAGCTCTTCGCCGCCGGCGCCGCCGCTCTGCCGGACGACCGGCCGACCGTGCGGCTGACCGTGGCCGCACCCGTGCCGGCGGCCCGCCGGCTGTCCCTGCCGATCGTGGCCCGGCGAGGCCGCTCCGAGGCCAGCTGGTCCCTCGTTCAGATGGCCGCCATGGATGGCACCGCCACCGGGACGACTCAGCTGCAGATCCGGCTCGAGGCTCCTGGCCAGTTGAGCATTCAGGGCACACCGCACCTGCTTTCCCCCGGCCCAGGCACGATGGACTGGCCCGAGCTTCTCCGCCAGCTGCCGGTTCAGCTGCCCCAGTCACCTGGCCTCGACCTGGTCGTGCTGGTTGAGCTCGGTGGCGAGCCAAGGATCGTCGCCCAGCGGGTCGATCTGGCTCGCGGCATCATAGACGCGGTTGCCCTGGGCCCAGACGTGCGGGCCGCGGTCGTCGGGTACCGGGATCACTTCGGCAAACACCGGGTGGACGCGACCACCGCGCAGGAGCAGGAAGCCCTGGTGGTTGGCTGCGGGCTAGGGCCTGTCGACGGCACCCGTTCCGTGTTCGCCGATCCGGAACGCTGGCGTGCGGTCCCGGTCGGCGACGACCACGCCGCACCCATCGAGGACGCACTTCATCAGGTGGCGCGGCCCGATTGGGGCTGGCGCCCCGGGGTACGCCACGTCCTGCTCATCGTGGGGAAAAGGCCACCGCATCCCCCCACGGCCGGCCCGCACGGCGACGTGATGCTGCCATGCCCGCACCGTTATTCGTGGCCGGACGCCCTCGACTGGCTGCGTCATGACCAGGCGATCGAAAGCATCACTGTGCTCGACGATCGCGCGGCCTCGGCCTGGGCCCGGAAGCACGGTTACGCCGAGCAGGCCTGGCGGGAATTCGGCGTCCAGGGCCGCTTCACCGCCGACCGTTCGACCGCGACGCAGGTCGCCCGGGTTGTCGGGCTAACCAGCACAAACGACGATATTCAGCTGCGCCTGGCCGAGTACGCCGGCGCCGGCCGTCACCACTGAAGCAAGGGAATACCAGCCGATGAGCGAAGAGTCACCGCCGCCGATGGTGCCCCCGCCCGTCCCCGGCCGCCCGCAGCTTCCGCCGTGGCGGCAGCCGGGATACCGGCTCAATGAGCCCGCCGAGGCGGAGGAAGCCGAGGAAGCCGAGGGATTCTCCGAGCGCGGCCCGGCGGACACCCCAGGTACCAGATCGGCGAAAGAAGCTATCGGGGATCCAGCCGACGCATCCGGTTTCGGCGGATACTCGTTCACCGGGTCCGCGATACCGTACTCGTCTCTTCGCGTGGGCGAACCATCGCGGGCGCTGGAAAATGGCCAGGCGGCCAGCGAGCGGACCATGGCCGTGCCGGCGGCGATGGGCGCCAATCAGGTAAAGATCGGCTTGTGGGGTTCAACGGCCAGCGGCAAAACCACCTATCTGGCGGCGCTGAGGCACGCGATCGGCGGCGTGGACACCAGCAATGGGTCGTGGAATATCTACCCGCTCAATGACAATTCGGCGCAACTGCTCATCAAATTCACGCACGATCTGGTACACGAACGTAAATTTCCCGAGGGAACCCCGATTGGGGCCAGCATCCCGCTCCAGTGGCTGTTTGTCGGTGATCTTGCCGGATCGCGGTTCGCGCCGCGGCATCGGAGGTTCGCGCGGCGTATGGCCGGGCTTGAGAGCCGGTTCGTTCTGGATCTTATTGATGTGAGCGGCCGGGCGTTCGCGTATCAGCCCGAAAAGGAAAGCGTCTCGCCGAACGTAGTATCGGATGCGATCGATCACCTGGCCGAAGCCCAGGGGCTTATCTACCTGTTCGATCCCATCAGCGAAAAATCGAATCGCGATTCCTCAACATACGTGAACCGGACCATAACCGAGCTTTCCCAGCGGTTCGTGAACACGGGCCGGGTCGGCCGGTACCTGCCCCATTACATTTCGGTCTGCGTAACCAAGTTCGACCACCCGGAGGTTTTCCAGCAGGCGAGGCGCAGGGGTTGGGTGAACTGGGGGCCGGACGGCATGCCCCGGGTCTCCGATGAGCACGCCGAGAAGTTCTTCGCGGCGCTCTGCGCGGGGCAGTTCTGGGGTCAGCGTGATGAACGGGGCGATGGGTCGGCGCAGTTTATCCGCGAGCAGCTAAAAACCAGCTTCCATCCCGGCCGGATCAGGTATTTCGTAACATCGTCGATCGGCTTCTGGCGGCCGCCCGGCTGGAACGCGGCGGCATCTTCTTTCAACCCCGAGGACTTCGCTAATTACCATGTGAAGAATGGCGTGGCCAGCATCAAGGGCCCGATCCAGCCGATCAACGTGCTCGAGCCGTTGATCAGCCTGCAGCAGCAACTCGCGGGCCGGGCGTGACCGATGGCAAACCGGCAAATCAGTGCTGAGTGGGCATGGGTCAGCAAGAAGCCTGGTTCAAGCCGTGACTACGGCGTCCTGGCTGCTTCCGGCGGACAGACCGATGTCCGCCAGTACGTCGGCGTGTATGTCACCGGCGTGCCGAGTCCCGGCGTCCCCCCCGGATCCCCGGGCACGCCCCCGTGGGTAACCCTGGGATCGTTCGTGGCCAGCACGGGTAAGCCGCTGGTCTCCCTCCTGGTCCAGGACCGGGCGCGGGGCCGGGATCAGGCCAACCGTCCGATCTGGCCCTATTGCTTGCTTCTGTTCAGCTTCGATGACCTGGCCGCCACGGATGCGTCCTATCAGACCTTGTGGCATGCGGTCCAGAAAGTACATCTGCCTCCCGCGGAGCGTGCGCCACTGCCGCTGTCACTATCGCCGCAACGACCTGACCGACTGGCCGCGGCAATCGAGACGCTCGGCTTCGAGTCGCTGGCGACGATCGCCGCGGCACTGCTGGAAGGCCGTGTCGCGGTCACCGGTGCTGGAGGCCGGCAACGGGACGAACGGCTGCGCATCCTTGATGCGGTGGCTGCGCTGCTGCCTTACGGCTTCCGGGCGTCCCTGACCGTGAGCACCTGGGTGGAGAACACGCTATCGCACCGGATCCGTCTGGTCTTCGCGGATTTCTCGCACGATCAGCGGCTGCTGTCGCTGTCCGAGGCGGCGCCGCTCCCGCCCGGCGTCGGCCGCGACTACCTGGACACATTGCGGAGAAAAGCAGATATCTGCGGCCTTGAAGCCGTGATCGCTCATCTATGGGGCGCGAAAAAGCCCCTGTCCTTCGAGCGCCCCCAGGACGCCCTGGAGATCCTGGACGAGCTGGACTCCGGACGGGATCTGATGATGGCCCTCCGGGAAGAAACGGCGACGCGGTCTCAAGTGCTCAAGTTCTTCTGCCGCCCGGAAGCTGCGGTAAAGGGCGCGTGGCAGCACCGGGACATGTCACCGGGGATGCGCGATAACGCGCTCTTTCACCTCATGGATCGCCAGGACAAGCGGACCGACCAGATCCTGGTCCGGCACTGGGGTGTTCTCGTCGACGACGTCGCCCGGCTGATCAGGCACACACTTGACGCTGGCGACACGGAATGGGCCATCTGGTGCCTGGGCGTGGTCCAGGCCATACCGCAGGCAGAGGATGACCTGCTCGCCCAACTGCTCGTCGCACGACCGGGAACCGATCGGCAACTGGAGCAGCGCCATGGGGCATTGGTGCGTCTGCTCCGGCGGTTCCGGCCGCAGCAGGACACGTTCCCCTTCACCTGTCATGAACTGTGTCTGGGCGGCGGGCGGCGGGGGCATCCGCCGCTCGTCCGTGACGTGCTCCTCGGCGCATTGACATCGGCAGACGGGTCATGCGCCCTGGAATGGGCGCACTGGCTCTGCCGATCCGAGATCCCCGAGCGCGAGGAGTCGCCGGACTGGGTAGCGGCCCTGACGTACGCACTGACGGGGAACGCCGACAACCGGTCGACCCGGAGCCTGTGTGCGCTCGCTCGTCACGGTACGGCGTGGGCCGCTGTGCTGCTGCGACTGGCCTGGCTGTCCGGCCATCTGCGTAACGTGCTGGATGCCGCCGACTTTTCGCCCGCACTGGCCGAGTTCGCCGTGCAGGCGAGGTCGGCGCCGGAGGGCGCCGTCCTGGCGGACGCACTCGATGTCCCTCTGTGGACGGAAGGCGTGCTGCCGAACACCGTGGCGATCATAGATGGGGCACGTCTCCTGCTCGGTCGCCCGCCACGGGACTTCCCCTATGACGGCAGCCCACAAGAGATTGACGGGTACCTCAGCGGGCTCACGCATCTGCTCGCGCTCGAACCGGTGCAGCCGCTGCGATCCGTCCTGGCCGAGAGATTCTTGCGTTACCTCCTGCCTGAGCAGGTGGGAATCCCGCTGGCGGATGGTGTCGTCCGGCTGCTTGACGCCTGGCATCAAGATGCCACCTGCGGGCAGGTACTGGCCCGGCATATTGTCCGGACTAAGATCGCCGCGTCGCTCCTGCGTGACGACCGGCTGCTTGACGATTTCTGGCAGCCGCTTGTCCAGTACGCGACTGAGCTCAAAGCTTTCGTATCGGTTCCGCTGCTGCGGGTGGCGATAAAGCGAACCATCGAGAACCCACGGGTAGAGCTGACTCGCACGACTATTGACCATCACGGTGTTCCCGGTACCGTGCTGGCCCTGGCCATGTATGACGTACATCGGTCAGGAATGTCGGTGCCCGAGATACTTGGTGTCCTGATCGGT
>Ga0335085_10011132_pt1 | contig 13373 bp, 15 predicted proteins | sample Lox_Sample_45_FD_206712 | JGI IMG/M metagenome (GOLD analysis project Ga0335085, IMG submission 206712) | Soil microbial communities from Loxahatchee National Wildlife Refuge, Florida, United States - Lox_Sample_4.5 | ecosystem: Environmental > Terrestrial > Soil > Wetlands | place: USA...
GAAGCTGTCCACCCAGGCCGAACAAAGAAGCAATCTTCAGATCAAAACTGCCGCGAACCGGCCGGCTATCTCGCCGCCATATGGCCCGGTTTTGCTCCGCCGTTGACAAGAGCGACATCTATGAGCTGTTCTGCCTGGCCGAGGAACTCGGAACGCATTTCCTCGTCCGAACCTGCGTCGACCGGCTGGCCGGGGACGGAAACCACACCATCGCCGACGAGATGCGCGCCCTGGGCGTCGCCGGGCTTCACCATGTCGAGGTTGCCGACAATGCCGGTCGTGTCGAGACCGCCACCGTCGAAATTAGGTACGGCGACATCCATGTCCTGCCGCCGATCGGCAAACAGAAGCGGTATCCGGCACTGACCTCGACCGTCTTGCATGCCCAGGAGCGAGGGGAGCCGACGGGCCGGCCGCGGATCGATTGGAAGCTCATCACCGATCTGCCGGTTCACTCGCACCGGGAAGCCGTCGAGAAGCTCCACTGGTACGCGCTCCGCTGGAAAATCGAGACCTTCCACAAAATCCTCAAATCCGGCTGCCGCGCCGAACAGGCCAGGCTGCGGACGGCCGAACGTCTAGTCAGGCTGATCGCCGTGTTTTGCATTCTCAGCTGGCGGGTATTCTGGCTGACGATGATCAACCGCTCCCTGCCGCAGGCGGAGCCAGACCTAGCCCTCACCAAGCTCGAAATCCGACTGCTCGATCATCTCGTCCCCGACCGAGGAATGCGGTCAGCCGGGACAGGCTTGGTGAAATACCTCACCAAGATCGCCAGGCTTGGTGGCTACCTTGCTCGCGCCAACGACCCGCCACCCGGAAATACCGTGATGTGGCGCGGTCTCGCCCGACTGACCGACATCAAGCTTGGCGCCACCCTTGCCGGAGTTGTGGGTAATTGAAAGCTTCGCCGGATGCTTACTCAGCGGCTGGCCATCGACCGTCATATGAGTGTGACCGGCGGGTAACGAACTCGCGCGTCGTTTTCGTCGTCTCCAACGCGGAGGCGATAAAACGGGTCCATCTCAAGCTATGGCTCGGTACGGCATCGGGCCCAAAAAATGCCTGCCTCCTTACGGTTTCCGAGCCCCCGCGCATGATTGGCGCGAGCTTGCGCCAGGCGAAGCTCGTTAGCGGCCCTTCGCGGGACGGAACGAGCGTGGTATTGACGGCGGTCGCCCAGGTGTTGGCGGCGTCCTTTTGAGAGGGTCTCATGAAGCTCAGCGCTCGCAATCAGCTCAAGGGCAAGATCGTCGCAGTGACGAAGGGCCAAACGACGGCGCATATTCGCGTCGATATTGGAGGCGGGGTTATCGTCACATCGTCGATCACGAATGAGGCCGTCGATGATCTGGGCCTCGTGGTGGGTGACAGTGCGTTTGCGGTCATCAAGGCGTCTGACGTAATGATCGGTAAGTGACGCAAGGTGACGGATGTCATGTCGACGGATAAGCGTCAACATACCGAAAATGTTGCAAGTAAGTTAAGTTTGCGCACAAGGGTTCCCGCCTGTGTCGAAGGGATCGATCAGCGATTTAATACGCCGTTAATCTCCTTCACGGCGGCGAGCAGAGCGTCCACATGGGCGCTGCTGTTGAATTGACCGAAACTGACGCGCACAGTCCCTTCGGGAAAAGTCCCGATGGCATAGTGCGCTGCTGGAGCGCAATGCAGCCCGGCGCGTACGGCAATCCCAAATGACTCATCGAGGATCGTCCCAGTGAGGGCGACATCCTGGGCAGCCAGCCGAAACGAGACAACACCGGTACGGGGCGCCGGATCGCAAAAGACGCTGACGCCGTCGATCTGGCGCAGCCCGTCCGCCAAACCCCTCGCAAGGTTGGCTTCGTGTTCAGCGATGGCCTTTACGCCAACAGTTTTGACGAACCGGATCCCGGCGGCCAAGCCGGAGATGCCCGGCAAGTTCACCGTTCCCGCCTCAAGCCGCCAGGGGTACTCCTCGGGTTGTTCGGGGCTTTCGGACTTGAAGCCGGTGCCGCCTTCACGAAAGGGTTTGAGCGGTAAAGGAGCGGATAGAACGAGGACGCCGGTCCCCATCGCTCCGTAGAGCCCCTTGTGTCCTGGAGCCGCCAAGACATCAATGCCCAAATCCTGCATGTCGATATCGAGGTCACCGGCGCTTTGTGCCGCATCGAGAATAAGTAATCCGCCCCGCTCGTGGGTAATCTTGGCAATTTCCTTGACCGGCGATACGCAGCCCGTGACGTTCGAGACGTGCGAGAGGACAACGTAATCGAGACGATCTCGGCAAAGCTCGAGAAAATGATCGAGATCTATACCGAATGTCTTGGTCGATTTCGCCACCGTTACCTGTGCTCCGCTGCGGCGCAGCGAGCAAAGCGGGCGCATGACGGAGTTGTGCTCATAGGGCCCGGTCACCACCCGGTCGCCGGATTTGATCAGCCCTTTCAGCGCCAAGTTCAGCGCGTCGGTACAGTTCAGCGTGAAAATGACACGTTCGGCAGCCGGTGCATTGAATAGGCGGCAGACCTCTTGCCGAGTTTCGTCGACAACGCGTTGCGCATCGACTGACATCCGGTACGAGCCGCGGCCCGGATTGGCCCCGTGTTCACGCATAGCCATATCAACGGCGCGATAGACCTCTTCCGGCTTTGGCCAGGTCGTCGCTGCGTTGTCCAGGTAGATCGTGCCCTTTGTCATGGGGGTCAGCCCCCGATGTATTTGCTGTAGAGGCTCAGCGCCGATTTCGGATCCGAAGTACCAAAGACCATTGCGCGGCCGTCGTGGAACACGACCACATCATGTTTATCGGCGCGGAATTTGATCAGATATGGGTTCTGTTCTAGCGTGAAGAGCCGACCTAGCGTCTTGGAAAGCAGATCGAAATCTAGGCTAAACGATGGCGGCGGCATGATCTGAACCGCGTCGCGTCCGCATAGCGATGCCGTCGCCAGGCGGCCGCCGTGTTCGAGAAGGTCGAATTTGTGCTGTCCGCATACGGCACACCCGGCGACCCGATTCATGGGCAAGCTCGTAAAATCATTGTGCCACATCTCGACATGAACGAGGTGCGGCGACACCGCATCTATCTTCCCGACCATGATCTTGAGGGCTTCAGAACTCTGCCATGCCGCGACCAAAGCAGCGATCGGACCCAAGACGCCAACCGTCTCACAGGTTAAAGGCGGCATCGTCGCCTGTGCGACATCGGGCAACAAGCAGCTAAGGCAGGCAGACGTGCCCGGGATGACTGTCGCGGCGCTCCCGGAAGTTCCGAGGCAGGCGCCGTAGACCCATGGGATCCCATGCTTGACGCACGCTTCGTTGATGAGAGCTCGCGTATAGAAATTGTCCAACCCGTCAACCACGACGGTCGCGCCCGCGACAAGCCGCTCGATATTTCCCGAGTTGATGTCGTCGATGATCGGCTCGTACCGAATTGTGGAGTTGATCCGCTTCAGGTGGCGCGTCGCCGCTTCCGCCTTGGGCACGGTTTGCGCGGCGTCGTCCTCGTCGAACAGGCTTTGGCGCTGCAGGTTCGTCCAGTCGACGATGTCTCGGTCGACCAGCCGCATGGTGCCGACACCGGCACGCGCCAACAGATTGGCACTGTTGGTGCCGAGCGCACCCAAACCGGCGATCACAGCAGTCGCGCCGGTCAGCATCCTCTGACCGTCGTCACCGATCTCCTTCAACACCCTCTGGCGCGCATACCGTGACTGCATGAGTTCGCCTTTCATCATGCCTGTTATCGATCGATGCAGGCGATGCAGGGATCGGTCGAAGCCTGGATCAGTGATATGTCACCGAATTGCTGGCCGATGGTTATCACCTCAAGCGGCGGAATGTTGACAAAGGACGGTGTTCGGATTTTTACGCGCGCCGGCGTCTTGCCGCCGTCGGAAGCGACGTAATAGAAAGCCTCGCCGCGCGGTCCTTCGGTGACAGCAAAGCCTTCTCCCGGCGGGATTCGCGGCATGCCCTCGAAGGCGCGCAGCGGGCCGGCCGGGATAGTGCGCAACGCTTCGGTGACAAGGCGAATGCTTTCTAGCAGTTCGAGGGCGCGGACGACGACCCGTGCTTGGACATCGCCTTCCTGCCGCGTGACCATCTTAAACCCGAGCTCCCGATAGGCGTTGTAAGGGCGGTCGCTGCGGATATCGATCTCCAAACCGGAAGCCCGCGCGAGCGGCCCGACGACTCCCCATTCGATCGCCTGCGCTTTTGTCAGCGGACCGATGCCGGCCATCCGCCGCGTCGCGGTGGGATTCTTCATGAACGCCGGCACGACATCCCGCGCGATCGGCTCGGCCATCGCCTGCACCGCAGCGATCAGCGGTTCCGGGTCGGGGATATCCCGGTTCACCCCGCCGATCCGGTTCATCCCGTAATTGACACGGTTGCCGGAAATCGCTTCGAGCAGATCCATCACCTGCTCGCGCAACGCGTAGACCTCCATGAAGAGCGTCTGAAACCCGATACACTCCGCTGCGACGCCAGCCCACAGGAGATGCGAGTGGATCCGCTCCAGTTCGGCGATGATGGTTCTGATGTACTGGGCACGTGCGGGCACTTCGATGCCGGCAATCTGCTCTACCGCGCGGCAGAATGTCATCGCGTGCACATTGGAGCAGATGCCACAAACGCGCTCGATCAAGGTGACTGCGGGGACCCATTCTCGGCTCTGTACCAAAAGCTCGATGGCACGGCAGGTGACCCCGATCTCGATGCTGGCGCTTTGCACGGTGTCGGCCGAACAGTGGACGCTGAGCTTGTAAGGCTCCTCGAGCGCCGGATGATAAGGTCCGATGGGGATAGTATACGGCATGGCGCCTACCTTATGGCTTCTCTGGTGTCGCCGCGCTCGGTTCGGCCGCGCGAAAAAAGCCCTCTTTCAGCCCCGGCGGGCGGAGGAGCGGTATGAGGTTCGGGTGACCGATGAACTTAACGGCAAAAAAGTCGTGGATCTCGCGTTCGATCCACGACGCCATTCTCAGCACCGGGGTGATCGACGGGATCGTCCTCCCGCGGGTGCTGGTGGTGAAGCTGACATAACGATCTCGCCGCGCGTAATGGTAAATCATCGTCGTTTCGTCATCGTCCCGCGCCCGCCCGGTAATCGTGATCAGGCGATAGCCGAGCGATTGCATTGCCCTCGCCATCGCTTCGACATCGAGCTGAGGCGCCGATACCCAGAGGCTGCTGCCGTGTTCGACCGCCTTGGCCGAACCCGGAATCGCCGCCAGTGTTGCGGCAAAATCGGCATGGGTTAGGACTGGCCCACCGGCCTCCAACTGTGTCATGAGGGACCCGCGAAAATGTCGACAAACCGCCGGCTGGCTGCCCTGCGACGGCATTCCTGGCACATGGTGCGCTGCTCGGTTTCTAGGTCGGTGAGCGTCCCGCCGTATACCTGTGCGAGAGCCTCCTCGGGGATCGGAATGATCAGCGTGCCGCAGCTAGTGCACGGGTGGTAACGGATCTCATGCGCGACCTTAAGCTCCGACGGGTCGCCCGTTACCGGCGGCAGCTGGCCATGGTTGCTGATCGCGTGGGTCGGGCAGTACTGCACGCACAATCCGCAGAACGAGCACTGGCCGGCGTAGAAGTTCCAAGTGATGCCGGTCTCGTGTTGCTCGGCGAACGAGATCGCTTTGGGCGAGCAGACATAAGCACAGGTCCTGCAGCCGGTGCAGAGGCCGGGGTCCTGCTCGATCAGACCGCGATAGGGTGGCGGGCGTAGTGGCATGTCGTCGGGCCGCCGCGTTCGCGCGCGATGGCCGAAATTCCGCCAGACGATATCGAGAATGCCCATCCGGTGCTTCCTTAGCCGATGACCGCGATAACCATTGCCGCCCCGGCGGCCAGCCCGCCCCAAAGCCAATAAAATCGAAATGCCCGCTTCACCGTGAAACGAGCGGTCATCGCCGCCGTTAGCGTCGCCAGCACTAGCAAGCCAAGGCTGACCGCCAGGTAGAGCACTGCGTTCGCCATCGAATTACCCAAACGCGGCACGAACAGCACACAAAACACATCGAACAACAGCACGATTTCGAGCGCGTGCGACAATTCGAAAATCGCGAGCGGGGCACTGTTGTATTCGATGTGCGCGCCGGCGACGATCTCCTGTTCGGCATTGGGAATAGAGAACGGGTTGCTCTTGAGACGGGCGGGGACCGCCAACAAAAAGGCGATTGCGGCCAAGCCGGTGACCAGACTAAAGGGGGCCGATTGCAGGTCGCCGAGGCGGAAGCTGCCCGCCTTCTGCGCCATGGCGATCACCGCGGCGAGGAACGGCAGGTTGTACCCGAGCGACATGACAGCCTCGCGCATGGCGCTGACCTGACCATAGATTGATTGGCTCACGTAGCCGGCCATCACGTCGCAGAGCACGGGAACTTCGAGCAAGTAAAGCAGCAGCACGATGTCGCCGGGAAACGAGCCGACCGCGTTTCCGGGCACAGGAACGATCACTAGGCCCAGCGCCATTGAAGCAAGCGACATGAACGGCAGCCCGTAAAACAACCTGCGGTTTACCCCACTGGGCTCGATCGTGTCCTTGCCCAAGAGTTTCACGAAATCGAAGAAGGGTTGGTAAAATGGTGGGCCTTTGCGGCCTTGCAGCCGGGCCATCAGCTTGCGCGCGACCCACAGATAGAGAAAGCCCAGCGCTCCCGCGCCGAGCATCCCAGGCCACACCAGTACCGCAAAGACGTATTGCCAGAGCTCGTTCAACACGGCTTCGTTTTCCATTGCTGATCGGCGGTCCGGCCCTCCGCCAGCAGCTGCGCCGCCTGCGCGATGCCGGCGATGATCAGCTGCGGTCGCGGCGGGCAGCCGGACACCCAGATATCGACGGGGATGTACTTGTCTACCGGGCCGTCGACCGTGGGGCTGCCGGCGAAGACATTGCCGCTCGCTGGGCATGAGCCGATCGCTACGACAGCCTTTGGGCTCGGGATTTGCGAATAGATGTCCAACACCGCGCGGTGCGATCGCTTGGTCAAGGTTCCGGTGATCAGCAGAATGTCGGCGTGTTTGGGGCTGCCTTGCCGCAGCATGCCGATCTGCTCTGCATCGTAGCGCGGGGTTATGCACGGCGCGATCTCGATATCGCAGCCGTTGCAACCGCCGCTATTCAGCACGTAAATCCACGGGGACTTGCGGCGTGAGACGGCGAGGAGCTTGGCAAAGGGGTTCATGCCAAGTCTCTTTCTATTGGGCCGATGCCAGCAGGCCGGACCCGGCAGCCGCGGTCAATATGCTCGGATAACATCCCAGCAGCACGACCATGACGGCGAGGAAGACCAACACGCCGGGCGCCAGATAGGCCGAAGCACGGGTCGCCGGGACTTCCGCCGGTCCGAGCCAGGTGCGGTGAATGGCGCGCGCGTAGCACAAAAGATCGAGCGCGGCCACCAGCAGCAGGGCCGTGAGGAGCGCCGGGCCGCCGAATTGAGTTGCGGCAACGTAGATCCGCCAGTAAGCGACGAAACCGAAGCCCGGAGGCACGCCAATGAAGACCAGCGCCCCGATGATAAAGGCCGCTCCTACCAGCGGCAGGCGCGCGGCTAGTCCGCTCGTGTCCAGGGTGACCGTCCGCCCGATTTGCGCCTCCGCGAACCCCACCGCGCCGAAGAGAATCACTTTCGACAGAGCGTGATTGAGTGCGCCGAGGGAGGCGCCGGCAATGCCTACAGGACCGCCGACGATCAGCCCCAAGAGGAGAAAGCCAATATCATTGATAGTCGAGAAGGCCAGCATCCGCTTGAGCTCGGTCTGCGCAAGGGCGAGCACCGCACCGCCGAACATCGATAGCAGCGCGATGGCCATCCATACCGGCGCATATTCGCTGAATACCCACGGTGAGACCTCGCGCAGCGCTGCCAGCTCGCCAAAGGTCGCAATGTCCACGACCGATACGATCAGCGCCGTCGTCATCGGCGCGGCGGCAGAGGCCACTGCCGGGAGCCAGAAGTAAAACGGGACCAGTCCGAGCTTTAGAGCAAAACCAATAATAAGCAGGCCGACCATGAGCTTTTGCAGGGCTGGCCCGGGCGCTTGCACACCCGTTCCTACCAAGCTTCCCGCGATCATTGTGCAAGCAATCGCGGGAACGATCGAATATAGGTATTTGCGCCCGGCCGCAGCAGCTTCCGGGGTCCCGTGCGACCAGACAAGCGCGACGGCGGCCAGTTCCGCCAGATCCAGAAAAATCGCGCCGGTCCCGGCATCGCCGATCAGCTTGCTCGCGATGACAAGTCCAACGATAACCGCCGAAAGTCCCCACCACACTCGCCCGTCCTGCGGGACCGAGACTGCACAGAGCCCGATCGCAACTGCCAAAACGGCGAAAAATCCTGCGAAAATTAGGTCCATTTACGCTCTTTCAGAGGCTCACTGCGGACGCGTACTCAGAGCAGCCACACGCCGGCAAACAGGACTGCCGCGCACGCTATGGCGGTGAGGAACGGTTCTCTCTCCAATCCCTCTGTCGCGAACCGTCGAGCGCCCGCCGCGGCACCCTTTATCCCGCGCCACATCAGCAAGTAGAGGGGGTCTGGATCCAGAGAATAGACCGGTTCGAACGCTGCTTCCGCCATCTCGGCGAAATCGGCCGCTCCAAGCGTGTCACCCTCGGGCAGCGGATCGCCCCCGGTGAACACGGCCACCGGATGTCCTCCCGCCGGCGCCCGCACGAGGTGATAAGCTCCGACGCCAAAGAGTGCCGCGACCACCACCACCGCCGCCGCCCCGACCGTTACCCCGATCGTTCCGGAGCTGGTCAAGACTCCGAGCCATGAGACCTGAACCTGCCAGGCGAAACCCATCGAGCGCACCGCCGGTTCGATGACTGGCTGCATCACCAGCTGCGGAGCGAAGCCGAAGACGACGCACAGCGCTCCGGTTATCCCCAACCCGATCTGCATGGTGGGCGCGACCTCATGGATTTCCTCTACACAGAGGTCGGGCGCCGGCATTCCATAGAACACGCTCAAAGTCGCCTTGAAGAAGTAGAAGGTCGTGATGATGCTGACCGCCCAGGCGACAACGACGACCACCGCTTGATTGGCTTCAAGCGCCGCGTCGAACAGCAACCACTTGGCGACGAACCCATTTGTCAGCGGCACCCCGACGATCGCGGCAGCAGCGACAAGCCAGACGCGCGACGTTACCGGCATCCGCGCGCTGAGACCGCCGAGCTTGCGCATGTCGCGCGTGCCGGTGGCCTCCTGCACCGCGCCGGCGCACATAAAGAGCGTCCCTTTGAACAGGGCGTGACTGGCTGCGTAAAAGAGGCCGGCGGCAATCCCGAGATTCGTGCCGAGCGCCAGGCCCGTGACAATGTAACCGAGCTGACTGACGGTCGAGAAGGCGAGCAGCCGCTTCAGGTCGGTTTGGGCGATGGCAAAAACCGACCCGACCAGCATCGTCAGGCAGCCGACCAACAGCAGCAGATTGCCAAACGCTCCGTGCCACGGTCCAATCGAGTACATTCGGGCGATCAGATAAGCTCCCGCCTTGACATAACAGGCCGAGTGCAGCAACGCCGAAACCGGCGTCGGCGCGTTCATTGCCTCGGGGATCCAGGTGTGCAGCGGATACATGACTGACTTGGCCATTGCCGCCACGATCATCAGCAGGATAATGGCGCCGGAAAAAGCGGCGCCGACCGCGGGATCCGTCCACAGAAAGGTCCCGGTTCGGACATAGAGAAGCATGATTGCGGCGAGGAGCCCGTAGCCGCCAAGGTGCGTCATGATCAGCACCTTGCGCGCACCGTTTACGGCGGCCTGCTGCTTGTACCAGAAACCGACCAGGAAATAGGAGCACAAGCCGATGAGTTCCCAGGCGAAGTAGGCCATCAACAGATTGGCGGAACACACCAGCATGACCATGCCGCCAATGAACACCAGCATCAGCACATAGAAACGGGTTGTGCCCTCCTCTTCCTCTGCCATGTACCCGACGGAATAGAGCAGGATCGCCGAGCCCACTCCGGTACCGATCAGCATGAACAGGATGCTCAGGCCATCGATGTGATAGGCGAGCGCAATGCCCGTATCCCAATCGAGAAATGTCGCTGTCAGAACTTCGCCGTGAATGCTGCCCGGTATCATTCCCAGCACTGCCGTGAGGGCAATGATACCGGCGACCAAAGCCAGCCAGCCCTTCGCCGTCCGTGACAGGATCCCCCCGAGGACGATTTCCAGAAGGGCGCCGGCGAACAGGACACCGGTCGGCACAAAAGTGGGGTTTATCACCGACCTACCCTCATCCGCCGCCGAGTGGCGGGAAGATCACGACGCTGTCAGTGGCCGCCAATGGCGTTTTGAGCTTCTGCATCTGGCGCACGTCTTGCCCGTTGACGAGGATGATGACGAGGTTCCACAGATCGCCGTCCTTCAGCACCCAGTGCTCGAATTCGTGCCCATACTGCGCGACCAAGTCCCGCAACAAGTCCCCAAGAGTCGCCTCCGGTTGATGCCAATCCTCCTCCTTCTTGTGGGTGATGTCCCGGAGGAGCGCGAAATACAGAATTTTCATCCTAGCCCTCAGCACACCGGCTTCCATTAATCCTAAGCGGAGAGGCCTAGTTCCTGGAGCTTTGCCGGTGTCGGGACTCCGTTTTCGTCCCAGCCGCGCAACCGGTAATACTCGGGCAGCATCTCGGGCAGTAGGTTGACCTTGCCCTTTGAGGGACCCGTCTTGATCGGCTCCTTCAACATACGAGGGGGCAGCGTGTCGTCCTTCGCCGTGAAGCCCGCCTTAAGGTTGAACAGCCGCTCGAGGTTCCAAATGCGATCGCCGCATTTTAGGAAATCCTCTGCCGTGTATTCGATGCCGGTCAACGGCCCCAGCATGGCGGCGAGCTCGTCCGCGGCGATTCCAAAAGTGGTGAATTGGCACGATCCGGTAGCGTCGAGCGCCGCGGTCAAATTCTGCCAATTAATGCAGATCTGTGGTTTGCCGTCGATCGTGTGCTGGTCCACCTTGGGCCCGAACACGGGGTTGCCCAATACTTCGGTCTCAATCGTGTAACCGCGCATATGGCAGCCGCCGCGGTTGCTCGTGGCGTAATTCAGACCGACGCCCTGGATCGCGCGCGCGTCGTAAGCGGGCATCTCCTGTTTCTTGACGGTCATCGACAGTTCAGGATGCCCATAGGATTCGGCGAGGCGGTACGATCCTTGACCGAGCTTCTTGCCAAAGCCCTCCCCGACTCCAGTAAGACGCACCATTTCAAGCATTGCGTCGCCATCGCCCCAATTAAGAGCAATGCCGCCCGTGTCCTCGAGGGTGATGAAACCCTTCTCGTAGAGCTCCATCGCGCAGGCGACCGTCGATCCCATCGTGATCGTGTCCATGCCGTATTCGTTGCAATAGTAATTGGCCTTGATGCCGGCATCGAAATTGTCTACCCCGCAGTCGCCGCCAAAGCCCCATGCGGTCTCGTATTCGGGACCCTCGCCCTCGCCCTTGTATTTGGGGTTCGTCACCTTGGTGACGCGGCCGCAGGAGATGATGCACGAGAAGCAGCCCTTTGGCCGCTGCAATTGGTTGGCGGCCAGCGTTTCGCCGCTGACCTTATCCGCGTTCGGGAAAAAGCCATCCTGCCAATTTCGTGTCGGACTGGCCCCAACCTGGTTGATGATGTTCATCAGGATTTGCGATCCGTAGAGGCGAAAGCCGGTGCCCCCGACCGGATGTGCCTGAATCTTCTGCCGCGCATCCATTACGGCGGCGAGGAAGGCCTCGTGGTCGGCGCAAGTCACCGAGCCGTTTCCCCTGACGGCAACCGCTTTCAAGTTCTTCGAGCCCATGACCGCGCCGACGCCGCTACGCCCGGCCGCCCGGTGCATGTCGTTCATGATCGCGGCGAACAGAACCTGGTTTTCGCCGGCCGGGCCGATGCAGGCGACCTTGGCGTCGGCGTCGGTCGCGGCGCAAATCGCATCCTGAGTATCCGGGACGATTTTTCCCCACAGAGGTCCGGCGTCGCGGATTTCCACCGAGCTATCCCTTATCCAGAGATAGACCGGCTTTGGCGCCTTGCCCTCGACGATCAACATGTCGTAGCCGGCGAATTTTAATTCCGGACCCCAGGTGCCGCCCGAATTGGAGGCGGCGATCGTGCCGTTGAGCGGTCCCTTGGTACAGACGTTGTAGCGGCCGCCCGACGGCGCGTAGGTGCCGGTGAGCGGACCGGGCGCGAAGATCAGCTTGTTGTCAGGCGACAGCGGATCAACCTTCGGATCGACCTCGTCGCAGAAATACTTGGTGCCGAGCCCGCGCGCGCCGAGGTAATCTTTGGCGCGGTCGAGATCCAACGGTTCCGTCGACACCTTACCGGTGGACAGATTGACCCGGAGCACTTTTCCGATCCATCCATGCATGGCCTTACTCCGAAAAAGCTATCTTGAAATGCTCCGCGAACGCACGCTTGCGCGTCCGTGTCGCGACCACGTCGTCGACCCATTCGATCGCGTGGGTCGGGCAGAACTTTGCGCATGCGGGGTCGCCGCCGCAGTAGTCGCATTTGAGGATCTCGTGGGTCAGCTCATCCCATACCGAATTGCCGAACGGACAGGCCTGAACGCACATCTTGCAGCCGATACACTTCTGTTGGTCGAGGTTCACCCATCCCGTGACTGGGTCGCGGGTCATCGCATGCGGGGTGCAAACCGTGATGCAGGGCGCGTCCCGGCAATGCTGGCACATCATCGGGACGGAAAAGCCTTCCCGCTCCCAGCTGTAGACGTGCACCCGGGTCGCAGTGGGGCGGAAGGCGCCCTCATGCGTCATCGAGCAGGCGAGCTCGCAATTACGGCACCCGGTGCATTTATCGGCGCTGATCATCAGCATCTTGGCCATTTGTCTTGCCTGCTCCTTGGATTGCGTCGCTTAAGGGGTGGCAGCCACTGCGCTTAGTGTGCGGCGCTCACGCAGCCAGTCGTACCACTCCTCGAGATTGTCGCCGCGTGTCGCCGAGACCCGGATCACACGTGCATCCGGATTGACCTGACGCGCGATCTTCTCAAAGCGTTCCGCATCGAACGGCACGTAGGGCAGCAGATCGCATTTATTGAGGATGACCAGGCTCGCGGCCTGGAACATGTACGGGTATTTCTCGGGCTTGTCGTCGCCCTCTGCGACGCTGGCGACGACCACCTTGGCGGCTTCGCCGAGATCGAACAAAGCCGGGCATATCAGATTGCCGACATTCTCGATCAGGATTGCGCTGTCGACGGGCGGGTTGAGGCTGCTGCAGGCGTCCTTGACCATCTGCGTGGTGATTCCGACTGAAGTCGCCCGGGATTCCGGGATGATCTCGCCCGGCATTCCGATTTGATGTCGCTCGCAGTTCCGAGATGATTTCGCTCGGCATT
>Ga0335085_10011133_pt1 | contig 13372 bp, 12 predicted proteins | sample Lox_Sample_45_FD_206712 | JGI IMG/M metagenome (GOLD analysis project Ga0335085, IMG submission 206712) | Soil microbial communities from Loxahatchee National Wildlife Refuge, Florida, United States - Lox_Sample_4.5 | ecosystem: Environmental > Terrestrial > Soil > Wetlands | place: USA...
CCGCCGTCCCGCACACCGGGCAGGGCTGCCGGAACCTGCCGTGCACCGCCATCTCCGGCCGGAACGCCGTCACCCCCTCCGGGAAAGTCCCGTCCGCCTCGGCGCGCAGGCGCTCGGTCCACGTGCGGAGTACGGACGTGGTGGCGTCATGGAGCCTGGCGATCTCCTCGTCGTCGAGGCGGGAGGTGAGCTTCACCGGCGAGAGGCGAGCCGCGTGGAGGATCTCGTCCGAGTACGAGTTTCCGATGCCGGAGAAGAGGCGCGGATCGGTGAGCGCACGTTTCAGGGTGTGGTTCTCCCTGCGGAGCGCCGAGGCGAAGGTGGCGCGATCCGAGCCGAGGGGCTCGATCCCGCCGCGATCGAGCGCGGCGACGGCGTCCTCGCCGCGGACGAGGTGGAGCGCGGCCCGGCGCTTGGTGCCCGCCTCGGTGAGCGTGAGCGTGCCCGGCGGGAAGTCGAGCGCGAGGAGCCCCACCCGCCCCGGCAGCTTCGCGCCGCGCTCCTTCCAGTGCAGCCGTCCGGCGATCATGAGGTGCACCACGAGGAAGAGGCCGTCCTCGAGCGTGAGCGCGATGCGCTTCCCCACCCGCCGCACCTCGAGCACGCGCCGCCCCTCCGCGGCGGAGATGGGCGGGTCGGCGGAGCGCAACAGGAACGGGCTCCCCAGCCGCACCCGCTCGAGCGGCTCGCCCCGGACGCGGGCCCGCACCGCCTCGACGTAGACCTCGATGTCGGGGAGCTCCGGCACGGCGCGACATCGTAGCGCGTCCTGGCGTGACGCACCCGTGACCCAGGGCGCGGTAACGTTCGCCCGTGCACGCCCTCTTCTACCCCGTCGGCTACCCGCTCGCGCTCCTGCTCATCGTCGCCGCGCTGCCGGTGCAGGCCCTCCTCCTCGCGCTCACGGCGCCGTTCGACAAGAACCGTACCGTGCCCGGGCGCTTCCTCCGCATCGTGGGGGTGCTCCTCTCCTGGTGCTTCCCGCCCTGGCGACTCAGGGTGGAAGGGAGGTGGCCGCCGGGAGGGCCCTTCGTGGTGGTGGCCAACCACCAGTCGATGCTCGACATCCTCCTCCTCTCGCACCTGCCCCGGGAGATGAAGTGGGTGGCGAAGAAGTCCCTCTTCGACCTCCCCTGGATCGGCTGGATGCTGCGGATGAGCGGCGACATCCCCGTGCTGCGCGGCGACGCAGAGAGCGGCGGGGCGGCCCTGGCGACGGCCCGGGCCTACCTCGACCGCGGCATGAGCGTCATGCTGTTCCCCGAGGGCACGCGCTCCCGGACCGGGGCGCTCCAGGCGTTCAAGTCGGGCGCCTTCCGCCTGGCGATCGAGGCCGGCGTGCCGGTGTTGCCCGTCGCCGTCCACGGCACCGCGAGGGGCATGCCCAAGGGTGGACCGTGGGTGAATCCCTGCCGCGCCGTGGCGCGGCTCCTCGCCCCGGTCCCGACCGCCGGCGTCGGCGTCGAGGCGGTCAACCGCCTGAAGGACGAGGTGCACGCCCGGATCGCCGCGGAGCTGCCGTCGCTCGCCGGCGTGGCCGGAGGCGAGGCCCCGGCGACCGCCTGACGGCCTGCGGCCCGCCGGGCCCTGGATCAGCGGTGCGAGTGCCGCGTGCCGTCCGCGTGGACGTGCTCGTGGCCGTGCTCGTGATCGTGATCGTGCGCGTGGTGGTGGGCGTGGTCGTGCGCGTGCGGCGCAGCGCGGCCGTCGGTCCGCTGCATGGAGCCGCGCAGATCGGCGAGCCAGCCGATCCAGGCGTCGATGCCCGCGCCGGTGCGGGCGGAGACCTCGAGCACGCGCGGCCGCGGCATCACCCGGGCCAAGGCGTCGTGCACCTTGGCGAGGTCCACGTCGAGGTGGGGGATGAGATCGCATTTCGTGAGCAGCACGAGGTCGGCCGCCTTGAACATCACCGGGTACTTGAGCGGCTTGTCCTCGCCCTCGGTCACGGAGAGCACCACCACGTTGGCGGCCTGGCCGAGGTCGTAGATGGCCGGGCACACCAGGTTGCCGACGTTCTCGATGAAGAAGACGTCCATCTCCTTCCAGGGGAAGTCGTGGAGAGCGTCGTGGACGAGCTCGGCGTCGAGGTGGCACGCCTGGCCGGTGGTGATGGCGCGGGACGGGATCCCCGCCTTCTGCAGGCGCACCGCGTCGTTGTCGGTGGCGAGGTCGGCGGAGACCGCTCCGCACCTCCAGCCCCTCGCCGCGGCGGCGCGGGAGGTGGCCTCGAGGACGGCCGTCTTGCCGGCGCCGGGCGAGCCCATCAGGTTGAGGGCGAGCACGCCCGCCGCCTGGAAGTGCTCGCGGTTGTGACGGGCGGTGCGGTCGTTGCCCGCCAGGATCTTCTCGTGCAGCTCCACCGGGACGAGCTCGCTGTCGCCGCAGCCGCATGTGGTGCACATCAGGGAACCTCCATCTCGATGGCGTCGAGGGTGAGCGCGTCGGAGTCCGGCTCGAGCTGGGCCGGCACCTCGCAGGCCGGGCAGCGCAGGACCGCACCGCGGGCGATGGCGCTGCGGCAGCGCGGGCACGACCAGCGGGCCGGCACGCGGGTGAGGGTGAGCGTCGCCTCCTCGCAGATCGTGCCCGCCCGGAACGTGTCGTAGGCGGTCTGGAAGAGCTCGGGATCCACGCCGGCCATCTCGCCGACGCGCACGGAGAGGCGGGCGACGCGGGTGGCGCTGCGCCTCGCGGCCTCCGCCTCCACGCGGCTCACCAGCGCCTGGATGAGGGCGTACTCGTGCACTAGGCGACCTCTTTCAGGTCGGGCACGCCGCCGTACGTGTGCCAGATGCGGCAGGTGCCCTCCATGGAGACCATGCAGGCGCCCACCGGATTCTCGGGATCGCAGCCCTTCTGGAAGAGCGTGCAGTCGCTGGGGTTCCTGAGGCCCGCCATGATGTCGCCGCAGATGCACTGCTGGGCGAGCTCGCTCGGCGCCCGGTCCCAGAGCTCGGAGACCTTGATGTCGAAGCGGCGTCGGGCGTCCACGTTCGCGAACTCGTCGCGGAGGCGCAGGTTGCCGTTGGGGATGTGGGCGATGCCGCGCCACCGGCCTCCGTGGAGCCGGAAGACCTTCCAGAGCTTCTCCTGCGCGGCGGCGTTGCCCGCTGCGGTGACGCAGCGTGGGTACATGTTCTCGACCGCGGGCCGCCCGTCCCTCACGAGCTCCACGAGGCGCACGAGCGCGGCGAGCACGTCGAGCGGCTCGAAGCCGGCCACCACGACCGGGAGTCTGTGGCGCTCCACGAAGGGGAGGAAGACGTCCGAGCCGGTGATGGCGGCGGCGTGGCCGGCGGCGAGGAACCCCTCCACGCGGCTCTCGGGCATCTCCGCCACGATCTCCATCGCGGGCGGGATGTACTTGTGTGCGGACAGCACCGAGAAGTTGTCCGGCACGCCGGCCAGGATCACCGCGGCGGTGGCCACCGCGGTGGTCTCGAAGCCCGACGCGAAGAACACGACCTGCTCGCCCGGGTTCTTCTGGGCGATCTCCACGGCCTGCAGCACGGAGTAGACGCTGTCCACCTTGCCGCCCTCGCCTGCGGCGTCGGCGAGCGAGCGGGTCGAGCCGGGCACACGCAGCATGTCGCCGTAGCTCGTGATGCGGACGCCCTGGCGGGCGAGCCACACCGCCTCGTCGATCTCGGGGCAATCGGTCACGCACACCGGGCAACCGGGGCCCATGATGACCTGCAGGTTGCGCGGGAAGGCGCTCCGCAGGCCGAAGCGCGCGATGGCCTGCTCGTGGCTGCCGCACACGTGCATGACCGCCACCTGGCGACCGATCTCGTCGGTGAGCCGCTGCAGGGTGGCGGCGAGCGCCTTCGCGCGCACCGGGTCGCGGAACTTGAGCTCGTTCGTGCCGTCGCCGAGGGCCATCCGTGCACCTGCCTTCACTTTCCCTGGAAGCGGGGGGCGCGCTTCTCGAAGAATGCCGCCACGCCCTCCGTGAAGTCCGCCTGGTCCGCGCTGCGCGCCAGGCTCTCGAGCTCGAGGTCGAGGTGGTGGTCGAGCCGGTCGGCCTGGGCGCCCTGGGCCATGAGCGCCTTGGTCATGGCGTAGGTGCCGCTGGGGCCCTCGGCGAGGCGGCGCGCCAGGGAGCGGACCTCCTCGTCGAAGCGCTCGGCCGTCCACACCTCGTTGACGAGTCCCCAGTCGCGCGCGGTCCTGGCGTCGAGGCGGGGGTTCAGGAGCGCCATCCCCATGGCCCGGCGCAAGCCGACGAGCCGGGGCAGGAAGAAGGTGGACGACTCCGCGCCGCAGAGGGCGGTCTTGGCGTAGGCCCACTCGAAGGACGAGCGCTCGGAGGCGACCACGAGGTCGCAGCACATCGCGAGCCCGAGGCCGCCCGCGGCCGCGACGCCGTCCACCGCCGCGACCCACGGCTTCGAGGACCGCCGGATCTCGGAGATGGTCGAGTGCAGGTACTCGAGGATCTGCTTGAACACCGCGCCGGAGCCGTGCGGCGCGGGCCGGGACCCGGGCGCCAGGTAGGCGAGGTCCGAGGCCTTGCCGCCCGCCTGGATGTACTTCAGGTCGGCCCCGGAGCAGAACGCCTTGCCACCCGTGCCGCGCAGCACCACGGCCCGCACCGACGCGTCGCGGGCGAGCTTCAGGCCGGCAGAGCGGAGATCCTGGGCCATCCGGATGTCGAGCGCGTTGAAGCGCTCCGGCCGGTCCATGAGCAGGAACGCCGCCGCTCCGTCGCGCTCGATGCGGATGTGGCTCGGGGTGTCCGGGGCACTCATCAGCAGATCCTGGGGAGGAGCTCGCCCTCGGGCTCGGCCAGCATCCGCCGGCCGAACCCGGTGTCGAGGATGACGGAGCCGGGGCGCTCGGCGACGGCGGTGGCGACCACCGCGGCGTCGCGGCCCAGCGGGTGGGCGCGCAGCGCAGCCAGCACGCGGTCCACGGAGCCGGGGCGGACGGCGACGACCGCCTTCCCCTCGTTCGCGACGAGAAGCGGGTCGATGCCCACCATGTCGCCGGCGGCGCGCACCTCGGCCCGCACCGGCACGGCGGCCTCGTCGATGACGATGCCCACGCCGCCCTTGGCGGCCATCTCGTGCAGCACGCCCGCCACGCCGCCGCGGGTCGGGTCCTTCATGGCCACGACGTCGTCGCCGCCCGCCGCGAGGACCTCGCGGATCATGCCGTTGATGGGGGCGACGTCGGAGCGGAGGTCGCCCTCGAGGCGCAGGTCGTGGCGGCGCGTCATGATCGCCATGCCGTGGTCGCCCACGTGGCCGGTCACGATGATCCGGTCGCCCGGCCGCAGCCCGGCGTCGGTGACGATCCGCCTCGCGAACGCCACGCCGGTGGTGTTGAGGACGATGCCGTCCACCTCTCCTTTCCCCATCACCTTGGTGTCGCCGGTCACCACCGGCGCCCCGGCCTCGAGCGCGGTCTCGCGCATGGAGGCCACGATCCGTTCCAGGTCCGCGCGGGGGAACCCGTCCTCGAGGATGACGGCGCAGGTCAGGGCCGCGGGCTCCGTCGCGCCCATCATGGCGAGGTCGTTCACCGTGCCGGAGACCGAGAGGCGGCCGATGTCACCGCCGGGGAAGAAGATCGGGTGGACCACGTGGGAGTCGGTGGTGATGACCATCCAGCGGTCCCCCACCCGGATGGCCGCCCCGTCGTCCATGGCCTCGAGGCCGATTCCGTCCACCGGCGAGGCCAGGGAGAGGAACACGTCCTCGATGAGCTGGCGCATCGCCCGGCCGCCCGAGCCATGCTTGAGGCCGATCCGGCCGCCGGGCCGATCCACCAGGGAGGCCGGGGCGGTCACGCGCGGTCCTTGCCGGCGGCGATCTCGCCTCGCACGTCCGCGGCCATGAGATCCTCCTTCGCGCCGGTCACGTCGAGGATCTGGTCGAAGAGCGCGATCGTCTCCTGCACCTCGCTCTCGGGGATGCGGCGGATGGCGAAGCCGACGTGGTTGAGCACGTAGTCGCCGACCTGTACGGGCTCGTCCACGATGTCGAGGCGCAGCTCCTTCCGCACGCCGAAGAAGTCGACCGTGGCGCTGAGACCGTCGATGGCGAGGATCTTCCCTGGGACGCCGAGGCACATGGAGCTCGTCTCCTCACTCACGCCGACGCGTCGGCGACGAACGCCTGCCCGAGCGCGATGCCCCCGTCGCCGGGGGGCACGCGACCGTGCAGGTAGACTTTGAACTCGCCGCCCAGCTCGGCGAGGATCCCCTCGGCGAGGCGGGCGTTCTGGAAGCAGCCGCCGGTGAGCACCACGGGAAGCTTCCCGGTGGAGCGGGCGGCGTTGCGCACCAGGGCCGCGGCGCCGCGGACCAGCGCCGCGTGGAAGCGCGCCGACAGCGCTCCGGCGGGGCGGCCGGCCGCGACGTCGGCGGCGAGCGCGCGCCAGAGCGGGCGGAGGTCGAGCGCCGTCAGCGGGCCGGAGCGGTCGAGCTCGAACGGGTAGTAGCCGGGCACGAAGGGATCCGCGGCCGCGTCGAGCGCGAGCGCCACCTGGCCCTCGAATCGCGACTCGCCCCGCCCGAGCGCGAGCGCGCCGGCGGCGTCGAAGGCGCGGCCCGCGCCATGCGCAAGCGGTGAGTTGACCCCGGCGGCGATCATCCGGGTCACCGTCTGGATCTCGGCCTCCGGCACGTCGCGGAAGAGCGGCAGCGCGTCGACCGGTGGCCTCCCGTCGAAGGCGTCGAGGAGGGCGGCCAGCGCCACGCGCCACGGCTGGCGGATCGCGCGGTCGCCGCCGGCGAGGGGGAGCGGCCGGAAGGTGGCGAGACGCTCGAAGCGCGCGGGCTCGGCGAGGAGCAGCTCGCCGCCCCAGGCCGCGCCGTCGGTGCCGAGCCCGGTGCCGTCCCAGGCGAGCGCCAGCACCGGGCCCTCGAGGCCGTGCTCGGCCATGGCCGCGGCGGCGTGGGCGTGGTGGTGCTGGACCTCGACCAGCGGGACGCCCAGGGAGGCGGCGCGCTCGCGCGCGTACCGCGTGGAGAGGTAAAGAGGGTGGAGGTCGCAGGCCACCGCCTCGGGCCTGAGCGCGAGGAACGCCTCCAGGCGCGCCACCGCCGCCTCGAAGGAGGCGTAGGTCTCGACGTTGTCGAGGTCGCCCACGTGCGGGCCGAGGGTGGCCTCGTCGCCGCGCGCCAGGCAGAACGTGTTCTTGAGCTGGGCACCCACCGCCAGCACCGGCCGGCGGAAGCGGCGGCGGGTCACCACCGGCCGCGGCACGAACCCGCGCGAGCGGCGCATCACCAGCGGTCGGCCTGCCACCACACGGGCCACCGAGTCGTCGCAGCGCGATGCGATGGGCCGGTCGTGCACGAGGAACAGATCGGCCACGTCGCCGAGGCGGGCGAGCGCGTCGAGGTCCTCGAAGGCGATCGGCTCGTCGGAGAGGTTCCCGCTCGTCATGACGAGCGGGCGCTCCGCCGCGGCGAGCAGCAGGTGATGGAGCGGGGCGTAGGGGAGCATCAGGCCGACGAGCGGGCTCCCGGGCGCGAGTCCGGCGGCGAGCGGGGCGTCACGACGGCGGCGGACCAGCACGATGGGCCGCTCCACGCTCTCGAGGAGCGCCGCCTCCTCGGGGCCGATCTCGGCGACCGCGTCCGCCTCGCCGAGGTCCGCCACCATGACGGCGAGCGGCTTCTCCTCGCGACGCTTGCGGAGCCGGAGCAGCGCCACAGCTGCCTCGCTGGTGGCGTCGCATGCGAGGTGGTAGCCGCCGATCCCCTTCACCGCCGCGATGTGGCCGTCGGCGAGGGCCCGCCCCACGAGCCCGACGGGATCCGGGGTGGGGACCGGGGTGCCCGAGCGGTTGCGGACCGTGAGGCGGGGCCCGCAGGCGGGACAGGCGTTCGGCTGGGCGTGGAAGCGCCGGTCGCGGGGATCGCCGTACTCGCGCGCGCAGGCCGGGCACAGGGTGAAGCCGGCCATGGTGGTGGCCGGGCGGTCGTACGGAACCGAGAGCGCGATGGTGAAGCGCGGGCCACAGCTCGTGCAGTTGGTGAACGGGTAGCCGTGGCGTCGATCGGCCGGATCCAGGATCTCGCGCCGGCAGGCCTCGCAGGTGGCGAGGTCGGGCGGGATGGCCACGTGGCGCTCGGCGGCCCCGCCGCTCTCGACGATCTCGAATGCGGGCGCCGGCTCCGCGGGGATGGCCATGGCGGTGAGCTCGTCGATCACCGCCGCGGGCGGGCGGTCCGTGCGGAGCCGGCGCTCGAACTCGTCGAGCGCGGGGGCGGGGGCGAAGGCCTCGATGGTCACTCCGGAGGCGTCGTTGCGGACCCGACCGGCGATCCCCACGTCGATGGCGAGCCGGTAGACGAACGGCCGGAAGCCGACGCCCTGCACGGTGCCCCGCAGCGCGATGCGGCGGCCCGACAGGGCCGCGGCCATTGCCGCCTCGCCTCGCGAAAGCAGGGGGTCTCGCGCCTCGGTCATGAAGCCGCTCGTCCTCGGCCCGGTGCGTCCGGGGTTCCCCGGGTACCCGTGCAACGGGTGAACCACCCTCCCGGGAGGGGCCAAGCAGGCGAGGGCACGGGGATTTCCAAGGAATGACGGGCGTCAGCCGGGAGGGCGGAGGGGACCGGCGGGGCGAGGGGTCGCAGGCCCTGCGCGCAAGTCCCGCACGGCGTCAGGTGTGCGTCCCCGCCCAGGCGCCCGACGCCTCTCAGGGGAGCCGCGGCTTCTCCCACCAGAGGTCCGGGGCGAGCGGCGGGTCACGCAGCACGGGGACCACGCCGACCTTCTCGAGCTCCTGGAGCACCGCCTTGCAGGCCGTCGGCACCGCAGCCCGCACGACCTCGGAGAGCGGCGCGTTCGACGTCACGTGCTCGGGGATGACGCCCACGAGCTTGAACACCCTCGGTGAGACCCCCTGGAACTCCGCGTTGAGGAGCGCCTCGCGGACGCCCGGCTCATGCGCGCTCATGACGCCCGGCATCGGCTTCTTCAGGAGCTCTGCCTTGTCCACGAGGTGGACCTCGCCGGGCGCGCCCCGGAGCCGCGTGGCGTCGACGAGCACCACCACGTCCTGCTCCATGATGAACGTGGTGAGCTCGTAGCCCGGCGTGCCGAGGTCCTCGCAGGTGACCCCGGCCGGAAACTCCCAGCGGGCGGCGAGCACCTTCACGACCGTGGGGCCGATGCCGTCGTCGCCGTTGAGCACGTTCCCGATGCCGATGATGGCGGTGCGCGTCGTCATGCCGGTCCTCACGGAAAAACGAAGATCCCGTCCCCGGGCGGGGACGGGATCTTCTAGCCCTTCTCGATGTCCGAGCCCAGGGGCGGGGCTTCTACAGCACCTTCACGCTCGCGATCTCCTGGCCGTCCAAGTCGACCGTGTGGATCGCGCAGGCGAGGCACGGGTCGAACGAGTGGATGGTGCGGAGGGCCTCGAGCGGCAGCTTCGCATCGGCGATCGGGTTCCCGATGAGGGACGCCTCGTACGGGCCCTTCTGGTCCTTCGCGTCGCGGGGGCCCGCGTTCCAGGTGGACGGCACGACCGCCTGGTAGTTCTTCAGCTTCATCGACTTGCCGTCGGTGGTGATGACGGCCCAGTGCGAGAGCGTACCGCGCGGCGCCTCGTGGAAGCCGACGCCCTTGTACTCCATGCCCGGCTTCAGCACCTCCATCGGGTTCACGAAGATCTTCGTGTCGCCCTTGCCGATGTTCTCCACGAGGAGCTTCCAGTGCTTCATGGCGAGGTCGGCCAGCGTCGCGGTGCGGATGGCGCGGGCGCCGTGGCGGCCCAGGGTCGAGTGGAGGACGGCCGGCGTGAGCTTCACGCCCGCGATCTTCCCGGCGGTGTCGAGCATCCAGTTGGAGTACTTCTGGATGAGCTCGTGGCCCGTCACGTAGCCGACCAGCACCTGGGCGAGCGGGCCGACCTGCATCGGCTTGCCCTCGAGGCGAGGCGCCTTCACCCAGCTGTACTTGTCGGGCGCCGGCGACTCCTGCTTCCAGTCGCCCGTGTAGTTCGGCTTGGTCTCGCCGACCCACGGCTGCCGAGCGTCCGCGCCCTCGTAGTAGGAGTGCGCGACCGACTCGGTGACGTTGTCCTTCAGGTACTGGTCGTTCCACGACTCGATCTTGCGGACCTTCCCGAGGTCGCCGTTGAAGATGACGCCGCCCGGCAGGTCGAACTTCGTCATCTTGGCGTCGGTCGGCATGTCCGGGACGCACAGGTAGTTCGTGACGCCCGCGCCGTACTTCAGCCAGTCCGCGTAGCTCGCGGCGATGGCGGCCACGTCCGGCAGGTAGACGTTCTTGACGAACGTCGTGACCTCGTCGAGGAGCGTCTTCACGTTGTAGAGGCGCTCCATGTTGAGCGTCGACGGGCTGTCCAGGTTGATCGCGTTGGCGACGCCGCCCACCGCGAGGTTCTGGATGTTCGGCGTCTTCGCCCCGAGGATGGCCACCACCTGGTTGGCCTTCCGCTGGATGTCGAGGGCCTGCAGGTAGTGGGCGACGGCGAGCAGGTTCACCTCGGGCGAGAGCTTCATCGCCGGGTGGCCCCAGTAGCCGTTCGTGAAGATGCCGAGCTGGCCGGCGGCCACGAAGCCCGCCACCTTCTCCTTCACCGCGGCCAGGGCAACCTTGGAGTTGCCCGCCCAGGTGAGGCCCAGCTTGTCGGCGAACTCGGACGCCTTGACCGGATCGGCCGAGAGCACCTTGGTGACGTCCACCCAGTCGAGCGCCGACAGGTGGTAGAAGTGCACCACGTGGTCGTGCAGCGCGTGGGCCGCGATGATGATGTTGCGGATGAGCTGCGCGTTGAGTGGGATCTCGAGGCCGAGCGCGTTCTCCACGCTGCGGACCGACGCGATGGCGTGCACGGTCGTGCACACGCCGCAGATGCGCTGGGTGAACACCCAGGCGTCACGCGGATCGCGATCCTTGAGGATCAGCTCGATGCCGCGCCACATCGTTCCGGCGGACCAGGCGTTCTTGACCTGACCACCGTCCACTTCGCAGTCGATACGGAGGTGACCCTCGATGCGGGTAACAGGGTCGATCGTGATTCGCTGGCTCATGCGATCCCTCGGACGGTAGGTGCGGCCTCACGCGAGTGGGCCGCGCTCAGGACAGGGAAGAACTTGACGATGAAGATGTAGATCATGATCTCGATGGCGACGAGGCCGGTGGTGATGAGGATCTCCAGCACCGCCGGGAAGTAGAACCAGCCGGGGCCGGCGTCGTACGCCACGATGTAGGCGTCGAACCGGTACAGCACGCCGGCCGTCGTCACCAGGAGGGCCGCCGAGAAGAGCCCGGCACGGCTCTCGCGCCGCTTGGAGAGGAGCATCAGCGCTGCGACCACGGTGAGGACGTTCTCGACCCAGAACATCAACATCGCGAGATCGGGCCTGAAGGCCGCGCCGAGCTGGCCGCGCACCACGACGTCGAGGAAGCGCACCACCACCCAGCCGAGCAGGCCCCAGGCCATGATGGGAGCCAGCCTGGCGAGGAGCCCCGTCTCGTCCGGCCGCTTCCACGCGAGCGACGAGCTCGTCGACTCCAGGATCACCGCCCCGTAGCCGAGCAGGATGCAGTTGACGAGGAAGAGGAGCGGCAGGAGCTGGGTGAGGTAGAGCGGGTGCACCTTGGTGATCGGCAGCATCATCGTCGTGCCCAGCGACGACTGGTGCATCGTCGGCAGGAGCATGCCGAGCGCGATGATCCACGGCATCGCCTTGTTCATGCGAGCCTGCCAGGCCGCGCCGCTGGCGCGGAGGCCCGGACTCTTGGCCGCCTTCATCCTCTCGAAGAAGGACGGCGAGAACTCGAGCCAGAGCACGAAGATGTACGTCATCACGCAGAGCGCGACCTCGAGCAGGGCCGAGTCGAAGTTCCACCAGGCGGCGTAGGTGGGGATCTTCCAGATGCCCCAGTAGCGACCCACGTCGATGAAGATGGACGTACCGGCGAACGTGTATCCCAGGGCGCCGGTGAGCATGGCGGGGCGCACCAGCGGGTGGAACTCCCCCCGGTTGGCCAGGTAGACCAGGAGCGCCATGGCGTAGCCGCCGCAGCCGAGGGCGGTGCCGACCACCACGTCGATGGCGATCCAGATGCCCCAGGCGTTGCCGTCGGTGAGGCCGCTCACCGCCCCGAGGCCGGTGACGAAGCGATAGAGAAGGGCGGCGACGCCGATCGCGGCGATGGCGATGAGGACCTTGAAGGGACCGGTGAACAGCTTGCCGCCCAGCGGCTCCGCGTGTGCGTGGTCGCTCACTTGGTCTCTCCCTTCTCCGCCTTGGCGCGGTTGCGGGAGACGATGATGCCGAGTCCGATGAACCCGACGATCGGCGCGATCCCGTCGTAGTAGATGCCGTGCTGGAGGCTCACGGCCATCTCGGGGATGGAGTGGTCGGGGACCTTGGGCATGCCCAGCTCCTCGAACGACACGCCCTTCGGGGCGAGGTAGAGGCACTGGGTTCCGCCGGCCTCCTTCTCGCCGAAGATCCGCTCCTCGTAGCGGCCCGGGTGAGCCTTCTGCCGGGCGCGAGCCACGGCCAGGAGGTCGGTGGTCTTGCCGGAGATGACCGCTTCGCGCGGGCAGACCTCGGCGCAGGCGGGCACTCCGTCCCGGTCCGTGCGGTCGACGCGCTTCCGGCAGAGCTCGCACTTCACCATCACCGGGAAGGCCTTGGACCACTCGAACTTGGGGACGTTGAACGGGCAGGCCATCTGGCAGTAGCGGTCGCCCAGGCAACGGCTGGCCTCGTAGCTGATGACCCCGGTCTGCGGGTCCTTCTGGAAAGCCTTGATCATGCAGGCGCTGACGCAGGCCGGGTCGACGCACTGCATGCACTGCCGCTTCATGAACGCCGACCTGTCCGCCAGAGAGACCTGCTGGACGACCGTCTTGGTGGTGGCGTTCAGGCCCTCCGGGGCGTCGTAGGCGACGCCGTCGACCATCTTCGTGTCGGGTGGGAGCCCGTTCGCCAGCTTGCACTTCACCACGCAGGCGCGGCAGCCGATGCAGAGGGTGGAGTCGTAGAGGAGGCCCTGGGCGTTGGGCGGGAGCATCCGGCGCTCCCGGGCGTCGGCCCTCAGGGCCACCGTCGCGGCGGCGCCCGCGGCGGCGCTCTTGAGGAGCGTGCGGCGGGTGAGCGTCATGACGCCTTCTCCTTCTTCTCGGCCTCGCCGAGCTTGCGAGAGGCCACGACCGCGGCGCCGGCCACGGCGCCGATGACGAGGCCGGCCACGCCGGCCGAGGCGGTCGTCGCTCCGCCGCGCAGGGGCGCGACGCCCGGGTAGGCGGCGGGCGCGCCGACGGTCTGCGTCGGGACGGTGTCGTTGATCGGGACGCGGAAGACGATCTGCTGCTCGGTGCATCCCACACAGGGGTGGCCGATGCCGATGGGCCACGCGCCGGG
>Ga0335085_10011134_pt1 | contig 13372 bp, 11 predicted proteins | sample Lox_Sample_45_FD_206712 | JGI IMG/M metagenome (GOLD analysis project Ga0335085, IMG submission 206712) | Soil microbial communities from Loxahatchee National Wildlife Refuge, Florida, United States - Lox_Sample_4.5 | ecosystem: Environmental > Terrestrial > Soil > Wetlands | place: USA...
GGCTTGCTCGCGATCGGCATGGGCTTGCTCAACCCCTCGGTGACGAGCCTCGTCTCGCGCGAGGCGGGGGTGGAGGAGCGCGGCGGCATCATGGGCGTGTCGCAATCCGCCTCGAGCCTCGCGCGCATCCTGGGGCCCGCGGTGGCGGGCGCGGTGTTCTCGCTGTGGGGCCGCAATGCGCCCTACGTGCTGGGCGCGCTGCTGATGGCGGCGGTGGTGGCGATGGCGGTGCGCCTGCCGCGGCCCGAGGCGCAGCCGACATGAGGGGACGGCGGCCGGGAAGCCTTTCCAACAAGGCATCCGAAGTGGGGTTCTGGGAGGAGATCAAGGCGCTCTCCGGCCTAGCGCCCTATCTCTGGCCGCGCGAGTCGCTCGAGCTGCGCGTCCGCGTCGTCATCGCGATGGCGTTCCTGGTCGCGGCCAAGGGCGTCAATGTCGGCGTGCCCATGCTCTACAAGAGCGCGGTCGATGCGCTGACGCCGGGTCATGCCGCGTTCGTCGTCGTGCCGGTGATGCTGGTCGTGGCGTACGGCTTGGCGCGGGTCGGCGCGCAGGTCTCGGCCGAGCTGCGCGATGCGGTCTTCGCCAAGGTCGAGCAGAACGCGGTGCGGCGCGTCGCGCTCGCGACCTTCCGCCACCTGCACGCGCTGTCCTTGCGCTTCCATCTGGAGCGGCAGACGGGCGGGCTCTCGCGCGCGATCGAGCGCGGCATCCGCGGCACCGAGTTCCTGCTCTCCTACATGCTGTTCAACTTCGTGCCGACGATGATCGAGATCCTGCTGGTGTGCGGGATCCTCTGGCGTTTCTATTCCGCCAGCTTCGCGGCGACGACCATCGTCACGGTGATCGCCTATGTGTTTTTCACCTTCCTCATCACCGACTGGCGGGTGAAGTACCGGCGCGAGATGAACGAGCGCGACAGCGAGGCCAACACCAAGGCGATCGACAGCCTGCTCAACTACGAGACGGTGAAATATTTCGCCAACGAAGAGCACGAATCGCGGCGCTTCGACGTGGCGCTCAGGGCCTACGAGCGTGCGGCGGTGAAGAGCCAGGCGACCTTGAGCGTGCTCAATGTCGGCCAGGGCATGATCATGGCGACCGGGCTCGTGGCGGTGATGCTGCTCGCCGGCGAGGGCGTCGCCGCCGGCCGCATGACGGTCGGCGATTTCGTGCTGGTGAACTCCTACCTCATCCAGCTCTACATGCCCTTGAACGTGCTGGGCATGGTCTATCGCAACATCAAGCAGTCATTGACCGACCTCGAAGCGATGTTCCGCCTGCTGCGGGTCGAGACCGAGGTGCGGGACAAGCCCGGTGCGCCGGAGCTGATCGTGAGCAGGGGCGAGATCGCGTTCGACCGCGTGTCGTTCCGCTACGACCCGCGCCGGCCGATCCTGCAGGACGTGTCGTTCCGCGTGCCGCCGGGCGGCGTCGTCGCGATCGTCGGCCCGAGCGGCGCCGGAAAGTCGACCATCGCGCGGCTGCTCTTCCGCTTCTACGACGTTGACGAGGGCGCGATCCGGATCGACGGCCAGGACCTGCGCGACGTGACGCAGGATAGTGTGCGCCGCGCCATCGGCGTCGTGCCGCAGGACACCGTGCTGTTCAACGACAGCATCCGCTACAACATCGCCTACGGCCGCCCCGGCGCCGAGGATGCCGCGATCGAGGAGGCGGCGCGGCTCGCGCATATCCACGAGTTCGTCAAGGCGCTGCCCGACGGGTATCGCAGCCCGGTCGGCGAACGCGGCTTGAAGCTCTCGGGCGGCGAGAAGCAGCGCGTCGCGATCGCCCGCGTGATCCTGAAAGGCCCGCGCATCCTGATCTTCGACGAGGCGACCTCGGCGCTCGACACCAAGACCGAGCGCGAGATCCAGGCGAACCTCGAGGAAGTCGCGGCCGACCGCACCACGCTCATGATCGCGCACCGGCTCTCCACCGTGATCGGCGCCGACGAGATCCTGGTGCTCGACGGCGGCCGCATCGTCGAGCGCGGCGACCACGCGACGCTGCTGGCCCAGCGCGGCGTCTACGCCGCGATGTGGGAGCGCCAGCAGGAAGCCGACGAACGCGCCGCCGCGCTTGCCGCGGTCGAGGCGGATTGAGGCCCGCCCCCCACCCCAACCCTCCCCCTCAAGGGGGGAGGGGGTTTTGAACGAGTTGTTGCAACCGCAAACCCTCCCCCCTTGAGGGGGAGGGTTGGGTGGGGGGTGAGGCGAGTGCCTCCGCTCCTTCGCAGCGGCGCGATCGCCGTCAGCTATCCGTGAACTTCGCCGGGCGCTTTTCGTTGAAGGCGGCGACCGCTTCGCGCTGGTCGTTGGTGGTGCTGATGACGCCCAGGTGCGAGGACAGCATGTCCAGCGCGGCGCGCAAATCCATGCGCATCCCCTGATAGACCGCGCGCTTCATCAGGCGGAGCGTCAGCGCCGGCTGCGCCGCGAGCTTCGCGGCGAAGGCATAGGTGTGCTCCATGAGCGTATCGTCCGGCAGCACCTTGTTGACGAGGCCGATGCGCTCGGCCTCGCGCGCGTCGATGAAGTCGCCGGTCCACAACATCTCGAGCGCGCGCGGGATGCCGACGAGCCGCGGCAGGTACCAGGCGCCACCGTCGCCCGAGACGAGCCCCACTTTGATGTAGGTCTCGGCCATGCGCGCGCTTTCGGCGGCGAAGCGGATGTCCGCCATCAGCGCCATGTCAAGCCCGGCGCCGGTGGCGACGCCGTTGACCGCGCAGATATAGGGCTTGTCGAAATCCTCGAGCAGGCGCGGGATGCGGTGGATGCGATTGTGCACGGACTGCTTGCGCTCGAACGCGGTCTCGCCGGCGCGGTGACGCTCGCCCATCGCGCGCACGTCGCCGCCGCTGCAAAAGCCGCGGCCGGTGCCGGTCAGCACCACCGCGCGCACCGCGTCGTCGCGCTTGCAGGTCTCGATCGCGTCGGCCCAAGCATCGAGCATCGGATAGGTGAAGGCGTTCAAGCGTTCCGGCCGGTTGAGCCGGATGGTGGCGATGCCGTCCCGCACCTCGAAGACGATTTCGTCCGTGCTCATGTCGGCTCCTTCTGCACGATGAGGGCGTCCGCCACCGCGACGCCTTGCCCATCGGGATAGACGATGACGGGATTGAGATCGATCTCGGCGATGCCGCCGCGCGCGTCCGCCGCGAGCCGGCCGAGCCGGACCAGCAGATCGACGAACGCGCCGCGGTCCGACGCCGGCGCGCCGCGCACGCCGGCGAGCAGCCGCGCCGCCTTGAGCTTGCCCAGCATCGCCTCCGCCTGCGCCGGCGTGAGTGGCGCCGGCGCGAAGGCGACGTCGGCGTAAAGCTCGGCCAGAACGCCGCCCAGTCCGCACATCACGATCGGCCCGAAATCGGGGTCGTCGACCACTCCGGCGATCAGCTCGAGTCCGGGCTTCGCCATCGCCTGCACCAGCACACCCCGAATTTTCGCGGTCGGCGCAAACCCATGTGCGTTGTCGGTGATCTCGGCAAAGGCACGGCGCAGCGCCGCCGCATCGTCGATCCCCAGCGCCAGCGCCTTCGCCTCGGTCTTGTGCGGCAGGTCGGGCGACTGCACCTTGAGCGCGACGGGCCAGTCGATCGCCTCGGCCGCGGCCACGGCGTCGTCGGCACTTGTCGCGAGCCGCTGCGGCAAGGTCGCGATGCCGTAAGCGGCGAGCAGCTCCGCCGCTTCGTATTCACAGACGACGCGCCCGTGCTTGGCAAGCAACTCTCGCGCCGGTCCCGGCGGCGCGGTCGCCGCGGTCGCGCGCCGCGCTTCGTGGAAGCGATGATAGGCGAGGCCCGCCTGCAGCGCGCGGGCGCAGCCTTCCATCCGCGTATAGAAATGCAGATCGAGGCCGGCGAGCAGCGCCTTCGCCTTCTCCGATGCGACCGTATAGCTGTAGATCAGCAGCGGCTTCGCCGAGCGCGCGGCGATCGCTGCGATCTCCTCGCCCTCGCGCGCGATGCGCGCTTCCTGCGCCAGCGAGATCGGCACGATGAACGCATCGAGATCGGGCGAATCCTCGAGCACCGCCAGCGACGGCGCATAGCCGCGCAGGCCTTGCGCCGTGATGTCCACCGGATTGGTCGGCGAGCCATAGGGCGGGATGATCGCGCGCAGGCGGCGCTGCCGCTCGGCGTCGATCTCCGGCAGCTCGAGCCCGTAGCCCTCGCACGTGTCGGTGAGCCACGCGGCGGTGCCGCCGGTGGCGGAGATGACGGCGATGCGGTTGCCGCGCGGCACCTTGTGCCGGGTGAAGAGCGCGGCGATGTCGAGCATCTCCTCCGGGCTCTCGGCGCGCAGCACGCCGTAGCGCTCGAACACCGCGTTATAGGCCTCGTCCGAGCCGCTGAGGCTGCCGGTATGCGAGGCGACGGCGCGGCGCGCGGCCTTGTGCCGCCCGACCTTGGCGACGACGAGCGGCTTTTCGAGCGCGGCGGCCTTCTCGGCGAGCGCGATGAAGCGTGCGGGCGACTTGATCGCCTCGATGAACAGCATAACGACGCGCGTGTCCTCGTCGTCGAGCAGAAGGTCGGCGTAGTCGACGAGCTCGAGATCGCCCTGGTTGCCGACCGCGACGATCGCGCTGAAATCCAAACCGCCGAGCTGCCCGCGATTGTAGAGCGAGAAGCCAAGCCCGCCGCTCTGCGCGACCACGCCGATGCGCTTGCGCTTGCCCTTGGGGCCGGGCTCGATGTTGACGCCGGGACTGAAGGTCGCGGCGATGCCGGCCGGCACGTTGTAGAAGCCCTGCGTATTCGGACCGGCGATGCGGATGCCGGCGGCGCGCGCGCGTGCCACGACCCGATCCTGCAGCGCGGCGCCCGCCTCGCCTGCGTCGGCGAAGCCGGAGCTCGTCACCACCACGTTGCGGATGCGGGCGGCGGCGCATTCCTCGATCGCCTGCGGCACGCTCTCGGCGGGGATCGCGATCATCGCGAGTTCGACCGGTCCCGGCGCCGCGGCGAGATCGGGATAGGCCGGCAGGCCGTACACTTCCGTGCGTCCGCGATTGATCGGATAGAGCCGCCCGGCATAGCCGTGCCGCAGCAGATTGTTCATGATGCGGCCGCCGATCTTCTCGACGCCCTCCGACGCGCCGATCACCGCGATCGACCGGGGCGCGAGGAAATTCGCGAGGTCGGACATGTCAGCGCGTGCCCGTGACGAACGGCCACAGCCCGTCGCCGCCGGCCGCGGCGGCCATCGCGCCCAACCGCGCCCACCAGAAGCTCTCGTCGCCAAACTCCTCGCGCCAGGACCACAGCCGTGTGGTGAAGAGATGGAGCGCATGCTCGGCGGTGAAGCCCATCGCGCCGTGCACCTGGTGCGCGATCGCGGCGGCGACCGAGGCGGCCTCGTTGATCCGTGCCTTTGCCGCGGCGATCGCGAATTCGCCCCACTGCGCCTCGGCGGCGGCGATCGCGGCATCGCATGCGGCGCCGGCGGCGGCGACATTGGCGGCGAGCACCGCCACCTGCTGCTGGATCGCCTGGAACTTGGCGATCGGCCGGCCGAACTGCGCGCGCTCGTTGGCGTAGCGCACCGTGAGCTCCAGCGCGGCCTCGAGCGCGCCCGCCATCTGCGACGCGCGCGCCAAGGCGCCGAAGCGCAGCGCCGTGTCCGGCAGCACACCCATGCCTGCCGCCGCGACCGCGTCGGCCGGGAGCGTCGCGTCGAGCCGCACGTCGTCGCGCGGCTCGCCGGCGAGGTTGCGGCCCGGCGTGATGGACAGCCGCTCGGTCGGGACGAGCGCGATGTGCCAGCCGCCATCGGCTTGCGCCAGCACCGCGAGCGCGCGGCAATCGCGCGCCCAGGGAATGTGCCGGGCCGTTCCTGAGAGCCGCCAGCCTTTGCCCGCGCGCGCGAGCGCCAAATCCTCGTCCGGCATTGCGGCCACGGCGAGCGGGCCGGACGGCACGTCCATGCCGCTCTCCGACAGCATCCACGCGGCGAGCAGCGTCTCCGCGAGCGGCACCGGCGCAGCGTGGTAGCCGGCTGCGCGCAGGATCGCCATGACGTCGCCGAGATCGGCGCCCGGACCGCCGCGCGCTTCGGCGATCGAGGCCGCTGCGAGCCCCGCCGCTTCGATCGCCCGCCACAGCGCCGCGGGCCAGACCGCGCGCGCGCGCACGACCGCCTCGCGGCCGCAATGCTCGGCGAAGAGCCGCGAGGCGGTGTCGGCGAGGATCGCGCGCATCTCGCTCATCGCAGGCCCAGCCCGCGCGCGATGATGCCGCGCAAAATCTCCTTCGTGCCGCCGCGCAGCGTGAAGGCGGGCGACCACAGCACCGCGTAGTCGAGCGCCGCGGCGAACGCGTCGCCGCGCGCCGGCGCCGGGACGAGCTTGCGCGCGACCTCGGGGATCTCCTGCTCGAACTGCGTGCCCAAATCCTTGACGATCGCGGCGGCGAGGTTGGGCGCCTCGCCCTGCTGCAGCATGCCCGCGACCGACATCGACATGGTCCTGAGCGTCCAGAGATGTGCGACGAGGCGTCCGAGAGCCTCCGCCTCCTTCGCGCCGGGCTTGGGACCGAGCGTGTTCGCCAGTTCCTTGAGCGTGCGGTAGGTGCTGAGCCAGCGCTCCGGTCCGCTGCGCTCGAAGGCGAGTTCGCTCGTGACTTGGTTCCAGCCATTGCCGATGGTGCCGATGACCATCGAATCGGGCACGAACACGGCGTCGAACGTCACCTCGTTGAAATCATGCTCGCCGGCGAGATTGTCGATCGGCCGCACGGTGATGCCGGGCGAGGCGAGATCGATCAGGAACTGGCTCACGCCGCCGTGCCGGTCTTCTTCGCGCGGAGCGGTGCGCACGAACAGGATCATCATGTGCGAGCGGTGCGCGTTGCTGGTCCAGATCTTCCGGCCTTCCACCTCCCATCCGCCCTGCACCTGGCGCGCGCGCGTGCGGATCGAGGCGAGGTCGGAGCCCGAGTCCGGCTCGCTCATGCCGATGCAGAAATAGCATTCGCCGCGCGCGATCCGCGGCAGATATGTGGCCTTCTGCTCCTCGGTGCCGAAGCGCAGGAGCGTCGGGCCCGACTGCCGGTCGGCGATCCAGTGCGCCCGCGTCGGTGCGCCCGCCGCCAGCATCTCCTCGGTCACGACATAGCGCTCGAACGCGGTGCGCGCGTGTCCACCGTAGCGCTCGGGCCAAGTCATGCCGATCCAGCCGCGCGCGCCCATGGCACGGCTGAACTCGGGCGAGAACTCGCCCCAGCCGCCGAGGCACGGCTCGAACGCACGGGCGCGCCGCTGCTCGTCGAGGAAGCGCCGCACCTCGCCGCGCAAGCGCTCCGCCTCGGGCGGGAGCACGGCGATCGGGAACGCGATGCTGGGAATGCTCATGCGGCGGGTTTTATCACGGCGTACGCGACCCGTCTAAGCGGCTCTGCCCGCGATCGGGGGTCCTTCGACTGCGCGCTTCGCGCTCCGCTCAGGATGAGGACTCTTCTTCACCTCATCCTGAGCGGAGCGAAGCGAAGTCGAAGGACGCACGTTGCCAATGCGGTAGCAACGGCGATTTACTATGATACCGGCAACAAAGGGAGGGGAACATGCGTTGTCGATTGGGGCTCGCCATCGCCATGGCGTGTGTCCTCGGTGCGGCCGCGCCGGCGCCGGCGCTCGAGACGATCGTCACGGGGATGCTGGGCTCGCCGAATTCGGGCGGCTGGCCGTTCTTCATCGCGCTCAAGAAGGGAATGTTCGAGGCGGAGGGGATCAAGCTCGACATCGTCTATGTGCCGACCGCGCCGGGCCTCATCCAGCAGCTCTCGGCGGGCTCGCTCGACATCGTCGGCACGACCGGCGTGGTCGAGCCGATCCATGCCGTGGAGAAGGGCGCGCCCGTGGCGCTGATCCGCCTAATGGGCGCGGTGTCGCCGTACGCGATGCTGGCGAAGCCCGCGATCCATAAGATCGAGGATCTGAAGGGCAAGACCATTTCGATCGGCGGCATGGTCGACATCAACCGCATCTATCTCGAGCGCATCATGCAGGCGCACGGGCTCTTTCACGGCGATTACGACATCGTCATCGCCGGCTCGACCGGTGCGCGGTTCGCGGCGCTCAAGTCGGGCGCGGTCGATGCGACGATGCTGGTGCCGCCGCAAAGCTTCACCGCCGAGGCGGAGGGGTTCCGCAACGTCGGCATGATCCTCGATTACGCCAAGGACCTGCCGTTCTCGGGCGCCGACGTGCGGCTCGACTGGGCGGCAAAGCATCGCGACACGCTGCAGCGCTTTCTCGCGGTGATCGACATGAGCGTCGCTTGGTTCTATGCCGACGGCAACCGCGACGAGGCGATCGACATCCTGGTCGAGGCCTCGCATGTCGGACGCGAGCAGGTGGCGCAGAGCTACGACTTCCAGAAGAAGCTCAACTACTTCGCCCGGACCAACGAGATCTCGCGCACGGGTCTCGAGCACCTGATCAAGGCGATGAAGGATCTGGGCGACATCCAGGGGACGGTCACGCCGGAAAAGCTCGTCATCAAGGACCTGACCCCGCTCGTGGAGTGAGCGCGCGGATCCGCTCCAGCACCGGCAGGATGTAGCGGCGGAACTGCGCCGGGTTCTCGCTCATCGGGAAGTGGCCGAGCTCGCGCATCACCGTCACCTCGGCGCCGGGGATCTGCGCGGCAGCGGCCGCCGTGTCTTCGGGCGTGCAGGAGAAATCGTACTCGCCGGTGAGGAGGAAGAGCGGGCACACGCCGGTGTCGATGCGCCCGACGTCGGCGCGCAGGTCGCCGTCGACGCGGTAGAAATGGAGGTCGCCCTTGAACACGCCGGGGCCGCCTTGCATGTAATGCCACAGCGTCTCCCAGCGCGCGGCGTCCGGGCTCTGCGGCGCGATCAGGCCGGAGACCAGCCCGGCGCAAACCCCGCTGCCGTCGATGTCCTGGCGATCGAGCCAATCCATGTCGTACCAGGGCTGCTGGCAGGCCGCCGCCTCGAGCCCGACGAGCGCGCGGAACTCGGCCGCGTGGTGGATCGCGAGATAGAGCACGATGCGCCCGCCGATCGAGCAGCCCATCACCGCGGGCCGGTCCAGCCCGAGCGCGCCGCAGAAGCCGCGGATCGCCTCGGCATAACCGGACGCGGTCAGACGATACTCGTCGCGCTGCCAGCCCTCGGGCGGCGAGGATTTGCCGTGCCACGGCAGGTCGAACGCGAGGACGCGGAAATGATCGGTCACGGCCGCGTCGCGCATCAGATGATGGAACTGCCGCCCGTCCGCGCCGGCGGTGTGCAGGCAGACCAGGGGGATGCCTTGCCCCGCCTCCTCGAAATAGAGCCGATGCGCGCGGCCGCCCAGCGCCACGTGCACATAGCGGCCGACAATCGGATCGATCCTGCCGGTCATGGCGCGCTCACCATGGCGAGCCGGCGGGGCGCGGCGAGCACATCCTTGAAATAGAAAAGATTGGCCATCAGCGGATGGAGATCGCCCTCGATCGTGAAGGCGCCGGACTTGGTCAGCGCGAAGATGTCGTGGTAGCGCGGCGGCGGGCAGGGGAGCCAGAACTGCCGCCAGGCTGCCTCGCCGCCGCGCACGGCGAAGCGCCACGACCGCAGCACGAACGGCCCGCGCTCCACCCGCTCGATCCGGCCGCGCTCGATGACGAGCTGATAAGGTGTATCGCCAAGCTCGACGCGCAGCTCGAGGCTCACCAACCGGCCGCGCCGCATGAGCGCGGCATCCGCGTTGACGAGGTCCGGCAGCGCCTCGATCGCGCGCGCCAGCGCAGCCTCGGTCATGTCATGCCGGCTCGACCACGAGCGGCAGTCGCGCAAGGCCGCGCACCGAGTTGTTGAAGCGCCGCTCCGGCGTGCCGTCGAGTGCCAGGGTCGCGACCCGCTCCGCCAAGGTTGTCAGTACGATCTCGCCCTCGAGCCGCGCGATGATCTGGCCCACGCAATGGTGGATGCCGGCGCCGAAGCCGACATGCGCCGCGGGCTTGCGCGTAATGTCGAAGCGCTCCGCGTCGGTGAATTGCGCCGGGTCGCGGTTGGCGGCGCCGAAGAACAGCAGCACCTTCTGGCCCGCGCCCAACTCGGTCTCGGCAAAGCGCAAGGCTCGGGTCGTCGTGCGAAAGAAGGACTGGATCGGCGATTCGTAGCGGATCACCTCCTCGAACGCGGCACGCGCGAGCGTCGGGTCGCGGCGCAGCTTCTGCCATTCGCCGGGGTTGGTGGCGAAGCAGTGGAGCGCGCTGCCGAGCGCGGCGACGGTCGTGTCCATTCCCGCCGTGAGGAACGAGCGCACCAGCAGCGCCGCCTCTTCCTCGCTCGCCTCGCCGCGCTCCACCGCCTCGTAGACCTGCGCGCCGAGCCCGCCGGGCCGCAACGACTCGCGACGGCAGGCCGCGGTGATCCAAGGCACCACCGTGTCGGCGCACGCGGCCGACTGACGGAAGCGGTCATTGAGCGGACCGAACGCGTTGAACGCCATGTCGCCGTAGGGCAGCAGGTTCTCACGCCCTTGGGTCGGCAGCCCCACCGCGTCGGGGAACACCTTCACCGGGTACACCTCGGCAAGGTCCTTGACCCCGTCGAAGCGGCGGCGCGCGACCAGCCGGTCGACGAGCGTCACGGCGTCGCGCGTGAAATCCTCGCGCAGGTTGCGCAGCGAGGCGGGCGCCATCACCCGGTTGATCGCGCCGCGCGTGCGGTCGTGCAGCGGCGGATCGGTCTCGAGCAAGAGGCTCGGCGGGCGCCACGGCTTCTCCTTGCGGAAATCGGCGAGCCCCACGCCCGCGGCCGAGCCGAAGCCCTGCCAGTTCTGCAGCGCGCCGTGCACCTCGGCGTACCGCGCCATGCCCAGGGCATCGTAGCGGCTCAGGCGGAACACCGGCCCGGCCGCGCGCATCGCCGCGTAGGCGGGAAACGGATCGGCGAGGAACTCGCGCGCATAGGGATCGTGATCGAGGATCGGGATGTCCGAGACGGCGCTCGCCATGGCGGCCTGCCCATCAATTTGCGGGTCGGGCTGGATAACATCGCGGCGCGGCGCGGGCAAGGCGGCCGCCCGCGTGCCCGATCAGCGGAACAGCAGGAGCCGTGTCAGGCCGGTCGCGGTCGGGAGCACGATCCGGTTGGCCGCACCGCCGAGCTCCAGCGGCTTCAGCAGCATCTTCACCGCCGCGTCGTAGCGGTAATGCACCCGCGCGAGATCGCGGAGGTGGTAGCGGAATGCGTCGTAGTCGGCATCGCGATAGGGCGCGTTCGGGTAGGCCACGCGATAGACATGCTTGAAGGCGCAGGCCGCGTCCTCGGCATCGACCTCGACGACGCGCCGCACGAGCGTGCGCAGCACCGCGGCGCGGCCCGTTCCTTCGCGCTCGGCATAGCGGCGGTAGAAGCGGTAGAAATGCTTGTAGTGGTCGACCTCGTCGGCGCTGATCCGCTGCGCGAGGAGGCGCAGCACCGGCTCGGGCGCGGCCGCCGACAGCATGCGGTAGAAGCTCGACGTGCCGGTCTCGACGACGCAGCGCGCGACCATCTCGAGCGCGCGGCTCTCCGAGAGCCGCTCGACCGAGCAGAGCGCGGAATATTCCGCGAAGAAATTCCCGTAAGCGCGCTCCCAGTCGAAATCCGGCCAGGCGGTCTCGACATAGCGGCGCAGCGCTGCGCCGTGTTGCACCTCCTCGCGCTGCCAGCCGTGCTCGAGCCAGGCGATCACTTCCTGGTCGCCCTCGTAGTACTCGATCAGGTTTCGCGTATAGATCTCCGAGGTGATCTCGACGAACGATGCCGCGGCGACGAGTTGGAAGAGCCGCGCTTCGCCGCGCAGCCGGTCCGCGTCGATGGCGTCATAGGCGATGTCGCCGAGCGCCCAGCGCGCCGTGCGCGCGGCCCGGGGCGCGTCGGGCGCAGCCGCTTCCTCACCCTGCCTCATTTCTGCCTGCATGGCTCCTGCCCGTCGATCCCGTGATAGGCCCGGCCTCCCTGCGTCATCCCCAAGGCGTGGCAAGCCCGCCGTCAGCGAGGGCCGAAGATCGCGGTCACCTTGGTTGCGTTGAAGATGTGCGTCTCGAGAAAGTCGGACCAAACCACCTTCCGTTCGAGCTCCTTCATCGCCCCCATCAGTGCGAACCAGTTGAGCGTTTCCTGACCGCCGGAATCCTCGATCTCGGCGAGGGTGAAGTTGCGCCACGCATCGAAGTCGCCGGCCAGCATCGCGCGATAAAGGCGCCGGTCGGTCTCGATGTCCGGCACCATGCGCCAAGTCTTCTTCGTCAGGAACGAATGCGACCAGCTCGACGACGCCATCAGCGCGACGCGCCACGGGCTCGCGCGGCAGATGCGCGCGACCGCCGCGCCCAGATCGAAGCAGCGGCGCGGCGAGGGCGATGGCGGATCGGGCGGCGGCTTGTGCCCGAGGCTGTCGGCGAAGCCGCGATAGCCGATCACCTCGCGGCCATAGCAGTTGATCTGGAACGGCACGACGCGGTGGCCGAAGCCCGTGCGGTCGTAGTCGAGATAGAGGATCGCGTTCAGGAACGCGTGCGACAGGCCCTTGTGGTGCAGCGGCTCGTAGGCGTACGCGATGTCGAATTCCTGCGCGAGCAGCTGCTCGACGATGTATTTCGCGGCCTCGCGGTGGCATTCGATCTTGACCTCGAAATCCGCGCCCTCGTGCCAGATGTTGGGCTTGCCCTTGACGCCCGAGGAGTCCGTCGCCTGCGCCCAGGGCCGCGCGGCGATGCGGTCGTAGGCAAGGATGCAGAACGGCGGGATGATGTCCTCGCGGAAATTCTCGTACTGGTCGTCGCCCCAGGCGAGGATGAAGTCCGGCTTGAATGCGTCGAGTTCCGCCCGCGCCCGGCGCAGGCCCACGAGCATCGCCTCGCGATGGCGCTGCCCGGCCGCGGCGCCGCCGTCGTTCCCCCATTCCGCACGCATCGCGTCGGGCCAGCGCCGCTGGTCCTTCGCGTCTGCGGGAATGTCCGGATCGTCGAGCCGCCGGCGCAGCAGGAACGCCATGTTTTCCGCCGGCTGGCTGAACAGCGGCGAATGCGACACGCCAAGACCCAGGATCTCGCCCATCTCATCCTCCCGTTGGCGGCCGATTCTATCGGCCCGCCACGGCGCGTCCAGAGCGTGGGTTAGCGGCCGGGCCCCATCAGGTGGTCCGGCAGCCAGGTCGCGATCTCCGGGAAAAAGCACAGCAGCACGATCTGCAGCATCATGCAGAGCACGTAGGGCAGGGTTCCCCACATCACCGTCCCCAGCGGCACGTCGGGGGCGATGGCGTTGACGATGTAGATGTTGAGCCCGACCGGCGGGTGGATCAGGCCGATCTCCATGTTGATGGTCAGGATGACGCCGAACCAGATCGGGTCGAAGCCCGCG
>Ga0335085_10011135_pt1 | contig 13372 bp, 8 predicted proteins | sample Lox_Sample_45_FD_206712 | JGI IMG/M metagenome (GOLD analysis project Ga0335085, IMG submission 206712) | Soil microbial communities from Loxahatchee National Wildlife Refuge, Florida, United States - Lox_Sample_4.5 | ecosystem: Environmental > Terrestrial > Soil > Wetlands | place: USA: Florida...
TTCAAGAGGCGAGCCGGTTTATCCCGGTTCGCGCTCGCAAAAGGGAATTCAAGAGATGCGCGAAATCATTACATTGCAGTGTGGCGAGTGCAAGAATCGCAATTACACCACCACCAAGAACAAGAAGAAGCACTCCGAACGCATGGAGACCAAGAAGTTTTGCCGTTCGTGCCGCAAGCACACGGCCCACAAGGAAGCGAAGTAGGTCCTCCGTTTTTCGAAGTATTGCGCAGTAAGGGCTGGAGCCGGAAAAAGAAGTTTGAGCTTATCGAGAAGGCGACGGGTAAACCCTTCGCCCTAAAGACGGGTTCAGGGTAAAGGGGAGTCGTCCAACGGTTAGGACTCCGGTCTCCAAAACCGGGTATGGGGGTTCGAATCCCTCCTCCCCTGCCAGATTTTGTAAGGACACGAGCGATGTGCTCGTGCGGGTGAAAAGGATTATGGCCACGCGGGCGGTGAAAATGAACGATGAATCTCAGGGCGGCGGATCGAATCTTCCGCTCGTTAACAAGGTAACCAGCTCGATCGACAGCTCCCGCGAGTTTCTTCATGACGTTCGGGTGGAAATGAAGCAGGTGACTTGGCCGAATCGCGAAGACGTTATCTCCACGACCGGTGTGGTCATTGCTACGGTGGCGTTTTTCGGGATTTTCCTCGCTATCGTCGAATATATCGCGCAAAAGGGCTTGGACCAGTTGTTGCATTATTTCCACGTTTAAGGGCGAGACGAATTTATGCCAATGCAGTGGTACATCATTCACACGTATTCGGGCTTCGAGAAGAAAGTCAAAGAAAGCCTCGAAAGCCGTGTTGCGGCCTTCAATCTTCAGGACAAGATCGGCCGCGTGCTGATCCCCACGGAAGAAGTCGTGGAGGTGCGTGGGGGCAAAAAGAGCATCGCTTCGCGGATGTCGTATCCCGGGTACGTGCTCGTAGAAATGGATCTCGACGAGAACACCTGGCACATCGTGCGCAACACCCCGCGGGTCACCGGTTTCGTGGGTTCGGCCACCGCGCCGCCGCCGCTTTCTGAATCGGAAGTGGACGCCATCATCAACCGGGTACACACCCCGATGGATCGTCCCAAGCCCAAGGTGGTCTACGAACGCAACGAGCAGGTGCGCATCGTCGATGGCCCCTTCGCCAATTTCAATGGCGTGGTCGAGGAAATCGACAACGACCACAGCCGCCTGAAAGTTTCGGTAACCATTTTCGGACGCTCCACTCCGGTGGAACTGGATTTTGCGAGCGTCGAGAAGCTTGGCTGATACGGCCAGTAAAGGATTGAGGTAAAGGAAAAATGCCGCCAAAGAAGGTACAGACAACGATCAAGCTGCAATTGCCGGCCGGCAAGGCCACCCCGGCTCCTCCCGTGGGAACCGCGCTCGGCCCGCACGGCGTCAACATCATGGATTTCTGCAAGCAGTTCAACGCCAAAACGCAGAAAGAGCCCGACGGAATGATCTTTCCGGTGCTGGTCACCATCTATACCGATCGCACCTTCACGTTCATTCTGAAGACTCCGCCCGCCTCCATTCTTCTTCTGCGCGCGGCGGGCATTGCCAAGGGTTCCCCGGAGCCCAACCGCAACAAAGTGGGCAAGGTTACTAAGAAGCAGGTCGTTGAAATTGCAAAGATCAAGCTTGTCGATCTCAACACCACCAATCTGGACTCCGCGGTCCGCACCGTCATGGGTACGGCACGCAACATGGGTCTGGAAGTCGTGGAAGCCTAGGGAGTAACAGGCGCTAAGGGATCGCACCCTTGGCCTCGCTTCGCGGGGCTCCGGGTAAAGAGGAAGATGATGAAGAAGTCTGGAAAACACGTAGAGAATGCGCGCAAGAAAGTGGAAGCGCGCCCGTACAAGCTCGCGGAAGCAACCGAGCTGATCAAGAAGACGCATCACACGAAGTTCAACGAAACCGTCGAACTCGCGATCAACCTGGGTGTCGATCCCAAGCATTCCGACCAGGTGGTTCGCGGCACCGTGGTTCTTCCAAACGGTTTGGGCAAGAGCGTTCGCGTTCTGGTCCTCGCCGGTGGCGACAAACAGCGCGAAGCCACGGAAGCGGGAGCCGAATTCGTCGGTGGAGATGAGATGGTGCAGAAGATCATGGAAGGCTGGACCGATTTCGACGCCGTGATTGCCACGCCGGACATGATGCGTTCAGCCGGTAAGCTTGGTAAGGTGCTCGGCCCTCGCGGCCTGATGCCCAATCCCAAGACCGGCACCGTGACGGCGGACGTAACCAAAGCCGTGCGAGAAACCAAGGCCGGCAAAGTGGAATTTCGTGTGGACAAAGCCGGCATCGTGCACTGCCCGATTGGCAAAATCCAGTTTGACGCGGCGAAGTTGGCGGAAAACGCTCATGTTTTGATCGCTGCAGTTCTGAAAGCCAAGCCCGCGGCGGCCAAGGGCAAATACGTCAAGCGCATCACACTCACTTCCACCATGGGTCCCGGCATCAATGTGGACCTGGCCGAAGCGGAAACGCTCGCGACGGCGGCGTAACGCCAGAAGAACAGGCTGAGAAAAATTATGAAGAAGAAAAGCGAAAAGCAGCAGGACCTCGACAATCTGAAAACGGAGCTCGCGAAGGTGTCCACGGTTATTCTGACCACCTTCCAGGGCATCACCGTGGAACAAGACACCAAATTGCGCCGTGCGGTGCAAGCGGCAGGCGGCAAGTACGAAGTTGTGAAGAACACCCTTGCCGAACTCGCCGGCGCCGGCACTCCCGCGGAAGGCGTGCTCAAGAATCTGAAGGGCACCCACTCCATTGCCTACACGCAAACCGATCCGGTGGCGTTGGCCAAGGCACTGACCAAGATCGCCAAGGATGTTCCGGCGTTCCAGTTCAAGTCCGGCGTTGTGGAGGGCCGGGTCATCTCCATCTCGGAGATCAAGCAGCTCGCGGACATGCCGTCCAAGGAAGAACTTATCAGCAAGATTATGTTCTTGCTGAACGCTCCGGCTCAGCGAATCGCGATGGCGCTCAACGCGCTCCCGCGCAACCTCGCTGTCACCGTCAGCGAAGCGGTCAAGGCCGAGAAGTTCAGTTCGTAGGGGTAGGGGTCCGGGGCTAAGCGGGCCTGCCCGCCGCGGTTCCCAGGTTTTGAATTTTGCATCAGAAATTCGAGAGGAGAACTAGCAGTCATGTCGAAAGTTGAAACGATCCTGGAAGAAATCAAGGGCCTGACGCTTCTTGAAGCGTCGGACCTGGTTAAGAAAATGGAAGAAGCCTTCGGCGTGTCCGCGGCGGCTGCCACAGTTGTGGCGGCGGGCGGCGCGGCCGGTGGCGGCGCGGCGGCTCCCGCGGAAGAGAAGACGGAATTCACCGTCGTTCTCACCGACGTGGGCGGCAACAAGATCAACGTCATTAAGGCCGTTCGCGAAGTCACCAGCCTGGGCCTTAAGGAAGCGAAGGATCTCGTCGATGGCGCTCCCAAGACCGTCAAAGAGGGCGTCACCAAGGACGAAGCGGCCACCATCAAGAAGAAGTTCGAAGAGGCGGGCGCCAAGGTCGAGATCAAGTAATGGTGTGCCGGCCGCAACTTGGCCGGCATCTCATTGGTCCGGGCTTCTCAGCGGCGCTGCCAGGGCGGACGGCGCCAGGGGATTCAGTCACGAACGCTACGGCCGGTATTGTCTACAACTATCTGGGTCCGTCAGGGACCTTCACTAACCGTGTGCAGGGCGGCTTTGGGCAAGCTGCGCGGCAGCACGGTTTAGTGTCTTTTCCGTCTTTTCGGCACCCTGCCCATAAGGGAATGAGGTACATCAGGCATGTCCAATAGCAACCAGCATGTTCGGGAACGCCAGCGGCTGGATTTCGCAAAAATCCAGGGGGCTATCCAGATCCCCAACCTGATTGAAGTCCAGAAGAAATCCTACCAGCGCTTCTTGCAGATGGATCTTCTGCCAAGCGAGCGCGAGGATGGCGGACTGCAATCGGTGTTCACTTCGGTCTTTCCGATCCGGGACTTCCGCGAGATGTCGCAGCTTGAATTCGTGGATTACTCCATCGGCAACTGGGAGTGCAAGTGCGGCAACCTGAAGGGTCTGCACCACCTCCGCGCCACGTGCCGGAATTGCGGCGCTTCCGTTGTCACCAACCCGTATCAGACCGGCGATGTGGTTTGCCAGAAGTGCGGCACGTTCAACAAGAACACGCCCACTTTCTGTAACAAGTGCGGCGACCCCGTTGCCATGCAACTCAAGTACGACGTGAACGAGTGCCAGGAGCGCGGTATGACCTATTCCGCGCCTCTCAAGGTCACCATCCGTCTCACTATTTACGATAAGGATCCGGACACCGGCGCCAAGACCATTCGCGATATTAAGGAACAGGAAGTTTTCTACGGCGACATTCCGCTGATGACCGAGAACGGCACCTTCATCATTAACGGTACCGAGCGCGTCATCGTCAGCCAGTTGCACCGTTCGCCCGGCGTCTTTTTCGAAAGCGCCAACAACCGCTCCTACTTCCTTGGCAAGATCATTCCGTACCGCGGCTCGTGGGTCGAGTTCGAATACGACACCAAGAACATTCTGTACGTCCGCATCGATCGCAAGCGCAAGTTCCTGGGCTCCATCTTCCTTCGCGCGTTGGGCATGAAGTCCAACGAGGAAATTCTTCGCACCTTCTACCAGGTCGAACGGCTTTCCTTGCGCGACAAGGAACTCTTCTGGAACGTTTCGCCCGGCATCGTGGATCGCAAGCTCACCCACGAAATCCGTAATCCCAAGTCCGAAGAAGTGATCGTTGGCGCGCACAAGCGCATTACCGAAACGCTCTTCAAGGAACTGATCAAAGCGAAGATTTCCCAGGTGCGCGCGGCTCTCGCCGATCTCGAAGGCGCGTACAGCGTCGCCGATGTCGTCAACCGCCAGACCGGTGAAGTTCTTCTGGAATCCAACAAGCCGCTGACCGCCGATCTTTGGCAGGCCTTTGCCGAAGCGGGTATCACCGAAGTCGATATCTTCTTCCCGGAGCGCGACGATATCGGCTTGGTGCTCTCGCGCACCCTCGACAAGGATTCGATCCGCTCTTCCAAGGAAGCGCTCATCGAAATCTATCGCAAGCTGCGTCCCGGCGATCCTCCGACGCTGGAAACGGCTACCAACCTTTTCCGTGGCATGTTCTTCGATCCGCGCAAGTACGATTTCAGCCGCGTGGGCCGCTTGAAGTTCAACATCAAGCTCGGCCTGGACACGCCGCTCGACAATCGCACTCTGGACACCACCGATTTCGTCGCCGCCATCAAGTATCTGTTCAAGCTCCGCAAGAACATCGGCGTCGTCGACGACATCGACCACCTCGGCAATCGCCGCGTCCGCGCGGTTGGCGAATTGCTCGAAAATCAATTCCGCATCGGCCTGGTCCGTATGGAACGCGCCATCAAGGAAAAGATGAGCGTGTACCAGGAAATGTCCACGGCGATGCCGCACGACTTGGTCAACGCCAAGCCGGTTATGGCCGCGATCCGCGAATTCTTCGGCAGTTCGCAGCTCAGCCAATTCATGGATCAGACCAACCCGCTCAGCGAAATCACCCACAAGCGCCGCCTTTCCGCTCTGGGGCCCGGCGGGCTTTCTCGCGAACGCGCGGGATTCGAAGTCCGCGACGTGCACCCCACGCACTACGGCCGTATCTGCCCGATTGAAACGCCGGAAGGTCCGAACATCGGTTTGATCAGCTCTTTGAGCTGCTTCGCCCGCATCAACGACTACGGCTTCATCGAATCGCCCTACCGCCGCGTGAAGGGTGGCCGCATCGTCGATTACGTTCAGATCGTCAACGCCGGCGACAGCGAATTCAAGGCGGGCGACATCGTCGAACACGATCGCGTGGAAGAGCTCAACGAAGAGTTGAAGCGCCGCAAGGTCGTCGACGAGCCCTACTGTTTCTATCTGTCTGCTTGGGAAGAAGACAAGTACGTCATCGCCCAGGCCAACGTTTCCCTCGACGAAAAACTGCGCATCACCACCGAACTCGTGAACTGCCGTCAAGCCGGCAACTTCGTCCTCAAGCATCGCGATGAAGTGGATTACGTTGACGTGTCGCCGAAACAGCTGGTTTCGGTGGCCGCCAGCTTGATTCCATTCCTCGAAAACGACGACGCCAACCGCGCCTTGATGGGTTCTAACATGCAGCGCCAGGCTGTGCCGCTCATCCGCGGCGAAGCGCCGCTGGTCGGCACCGGCATGGAGCGCGTGACCGCTCGCGATTCCGGCGCGGTCGTGCTCTGCAAGCGCGATGGCATCGTGGATCAGGTCGACTCCGAACGCATCATCGTGCGCGTCGAAAGCGACCACTCCGGCGTGCTCAGCCGCGAAGTTGGTGCGGACATCTACACCCTGACCAAGTTCAAGCGCTCCAACCAGAACACCTGCATCAACCAGAAGCCGCTCGTGCGTGTCGGTGATCGCGTCAAGACCGCGCAGGTTCTTGCCGACGGTCCTTGCACCGATCGCGGCGAACTCGGCCTCGGCCGCAACGTGCTGGTGGCCTTTGTGCCCTGGCGCGGATACAACTTCGAAGACGCCATCCTGGTCAGCGAGAAGCTGGTGAAGGACGACTACTACACCTCGATCCACATCGAGGAGTACGAGATCGAAGCCCGCGACACCAAGCTCGGTCCCGAAGAAGTTACCCGCGACATCCCCAACATCAGCGAATCCTTCCTTCGCAATCTCGACGAGAGCGGCGTCATCCGCATCGGCGCGGTGGTGAAGCCCGGCGACATTCTCGTCGGCAAAGTCACTCCGAAGGGGGAGACCACGCTGACGCCGGAAGAAAAACTGCTGCGCGCCATCTTCGGCGAAAAGGCCGGCGATGTTCGCGACGCTTCCCTGTACTGCCCGCCGGGCATCGAGGGCACCATCGTTGACGTCAAGATCTTCACCCGCAAGGGCGGAGAAAAGGACGAGCGCCACAAGGCCATTGAAGCCTCTCAGGTGTTCAAACTCGAAAAGAACCTGGCCGACGAAATCCGCATCCTCACCGACGAGCGTCTGAAGCGCCTGGAAGACCTGCTCGGCGGCAAGATTCTCCAGGCCGACCTGCACGACGAAAAGACCAACAAGCGTCTGTTGACCAAGGGCGTTGAACTCACCCGTGACCTGATCGAAAAGATCTCCACGCGCAACCTCAAGCGCCTGAAACTCAACGAGCGCGATCCGCTGCTCATCGAGAAGATCGAAGAAATCGAAGAGATGACTTCGCGGCAGATCGATGTGCTGCGCAAGATTACCGACGATCGTAAGGAAAAGCTCAAGAAGGGCGACGAGCTTCCTCCGGGCGTCATCAAGCTGGTCAAGGTCTATATCGCCATGAAGCGCAAGCTCTCCATCGGCGACAAGATGGCCGGACGTCACGGCAACAAGGGCGTCATCGCCCGCGTCGTGCCGGAAGAAGACATGCCTTATCTCCCGGACGGCACTCCCGTGGAAATCGTTTTGAACCCGCTCGGCGTTCCTTCGCGTATGAACGTCGGTCAGATTCTCGAAACCCACCTCGGCTGGGCCTCCAAGGAATTGGGCAACAGCCTGAAGCGCCTGCTCAGCAAGGAAAACCGCGCGGAAGCCATTCGCCGGTGGTATCGCGAAGTTTTCAGCGACACCGCCATCTGGAAGTCTCTGCAGAAATCGAGTGACGACGAGTTGCTCGAGTTCGCGGAAGGTTTCCGCGAAGGCATCCCGTTCGCCACACCGGTGTTCGACGGTGCGCGCGAAGCGGAAATCCGGCACCTGCTCGAAGTGGCCGGACTGCCGCACGCCGGCAAGATCAACCTGTTCGACGGCATGACCGGCGACCAGTTCGATCAGCCCATTACCGTCGGCTACATCTATATGCTCAAGCTGTCTCACTTGGTGGACGACAAGATCCACGCCCGCTCGATCGGTCCGTACTCGCTTATCACCCAGCAGCCGCTCGGTGGTAAGGCTCAGTTCGGTGGTCAGCGCTTCGGCGAAATGGAAGTGTGGGCCCTGGAAGCTTATGGCGCCGCGCACATTTTGCAGGAGTTGCTCACCGCCAAGTCCGACGACGTCTATGGCCGCGCGAAGATCTACGAGGCCATCGTCAAGGGCGAACCCGGCATCGAACCTGGCGTGCCGGAATCGTTCAACGTGCTCGTACGCGAGTTGCAGTCGCTATGTCTCGACGTCGAGTTGATGAAGCGGCAAAAGCCGCCCGTGGAAAAGGCAGCCGACTAAATATGTCCGTGTAGGGGCGCGGAATCTTGCGCCCCCTCTCGGCAAGCTTGCAGGTTTTACGCAGTAACCGTTTTTTGGGTTCTCAGCCGCCAAGGGCAGTCTTCAAACTGCCTGAGGCGCGTCCCCGGTGAAAGCCGGGGAGGGAGGAAATCACCTTGTATCGCAGCAGCCCCTATGATCGCGCCAGTTTGATCGCCGATTTCGATTCCATTCGTATCAGCCTGGCCAGCCCGGAAAAAATCCGTTCGTGGTCACACGGTGAAGTCACCAAGCCCGAGACCATCAACTACCGTACGTTCAAGCCCGAGCGTGATGGTCTGTTCTGCGCCAAAATTTTCGGTCCGGTTACGGACTGGGAATGTTTGTGCGGAAAATACAAGCGCATGAAGCATCGCGGAGTCATCTGCGATAAGTGCGGCGTCGAAGTCACCCTCAGCAAAGTGCGCCGCGAGCGCCTCGGCCACATTGAGCTGGCGTCCCCTTGCTCTCACGTGTGGTTTTTCAAGGGCCTGCCCAGCCGCATCGGCTACTTGCTGGACATTTCCATGCGCGATCTCGAGCGCATCCTGTACTTTGAAGCCTTCGTCGTCGTCGATCAGGGCGAAGTTGCGGTCCTGAAAGAGCGCCAGGTTCTTCAGGAAGAGGAATATCGCAAGCTCACCACCGAATATCCCGGCCAGTTCACCGCCAAGATGGGCGCCGAAGCCATCAAGGAACTGCTGCGCCGCGTCGAAGTCGAAAAGCTTTCCGATGAGCTGCGCGAAAAGATGAAGGCCGATCCTTCGCTCCAGAAGCGCATCAAGTTCGCCAAGCGCCTGAAGGTTCTGGAAGCCTTCCGCAAGAGCGGCAACAAGCCCGAATGGATGATCCTGGACGTGATCCCGGTTCTTCCGCCGGAGTTGCGTCCCCTGGTGCCTCTCGACGGTGGCCGTTTTGCCACTTCGGATCTCAACGACCTCTATCGCCGCGTCATCAACCGCAACAACCGGTTGAAGAAGCTCATGGAACTTCGCGCACCAGACGTCATCGTCCGCAACGAAAAGCGCATGCTGCAGGAAGCCGTTGACGCGCTGTTCGATAATGGCCGCCGTGGCCGCGTGCTGCGTGGCACCAACAACCGCCCGCTCAAGTCCCTCAGCGATACCCTCAAGGGCAAGCAGGGCCGTTTCCGCCAGAACCTTCTCGGCAAGCGCGTCGATTATTCCGGCCGTTCGGTTATCGTCGTTGGCCCGGAACTCAAACTGAACCAGTGCGGTCTCCCCAAGAAAATGGCGCTCGAGCTCTTCAAGCCGTTCATCTATCACAAGCTCGAAGCCCAGGGGCACTGCACCACCATCAAGCAAGCCAAGGAAATGGTTGAGCAGCAGGAAGCCGTCGTGTGGGACATCCTCGAAGATGTCATCCGCGAGCATCCCGTGCTTCTCAACCGCGCTCCGACCTTGCACCGCCTCGGCATTCAGGCCTTCGAACCGACTCTCGTCGAAGGAAAAGCCATCCGCATTCACCCGCTCGTTTGCACCGCGTTCAACGCGGACTTCGACGGCGACCAGATGGCCGTGCACATTCCGCTCTCGCCGGAATCCCAGGTGGAAGCGTCGGTGCTCATGCTGAGCTCGCGCAACATTCTTTCTCCCGCGCACGGTCTACCTCTCGCCGTTCCGTCGCAGGACATGGTTCTTGGTATCTATTACTTGACCAAGGCCAAGCCCGGCGCCAAGGGCGAAGGCCGCGTGTTCGGCTCTGCGGAAGACGTGAATCTGGCTCTCGAAGCCGGTGAAGTGGAACTGCTTACCCCCATCCGTCTGCGCTACACCGGGGAAGCCATCGACCTGACCACCGCGTTCGATACCCAAGACGTCACCCACATCGAGCCGGTCAAGTTCGAGCGCCAGTTCATTCAGACCACCGTCGGCCGCGTAATCTTCAACTCGCACCTGCCCAAGCAGATGCCGTACATCAACGGCCTGCTCAAGAAAAAGGGCGTCCAGCAGTTGGTGTACTACGCCTACTTGCGTTTCGGTCTGGAAGCCACCGTCGAACTCCTGGATCACCTCAAGGCGCTGGGCTTCTCCTACGCCACCAAGTCCGGCATCTCCATCGGCATCGACGACATGCTCATCCCCAGCGACAAGTACAAGCTCGTGGAAAATGCCGAAAAGGAAGTCGTCAAGGTGCAGCAGCAATACCTTGACGGCGCCATCACCAACGGCGAACGCTACAACAAGGTCATCGCCATCTGGGGCGACGTTACCGAAAAAGTTGCCGACGAAATGTTTAAGGCCCTGGAAACCCAGGACCGCGAAGGCAACATCAACCCCGTGTACATCATGGCGGACTCCGGCGCTCGCGGTTCCAAACAGCAGATTCGCCAGCTTTCCGGTATGCGCGGTCTCATGGCCAAGCCTTCCGGCGAAGTCATCGAAACCCCGATTACTTCCAACTTCCGCGAAGGTCTCACCGTGTTGCAGTACTTCATTTCTACGCACGGTGCCCGTAAAGGTTTGGCGGATACCGCGCTCAAGACCGCGGACTCCGGCTACCTCACCCGCCGCCTGGTCGACGTGGCGCAAGACGTCATCATCAACGAGCCCGATTGCGGTACCTCCGACGGCATCTACGTCGAGCCCATCATCGAAGCGGGCGTCGAAGTTGAGCCGCTTCGTGACCGCGTCGTTGGCCGCGTCTCTCTCGAACGCATCAAGGACTTCGAGGGCAGCGTCATCGTTGAGGTCAACCAGGAAATTACCGAAGAACTGGCCAATGCCATTCAGGCGGCCGGCATCGAGCGCGTCCGCATCCGTTCCGTGCTCACCTGCGAATCCCGTCGCGGAGTTTGCGCCCTTTGTTATGGCCGCAATCTGGCGACCGGCCGCATGGTGGAACTCGGCGAAGCGGTTGGCGTGATTGCCGCACAGTCCATCGGCGAACCGGGCACGCAGCTCACCATGCGTACCTTCCACATCGGTGGTGCGGCTACCCGCGTCAGCGAGCGCTCCACTCTCGAAGCCAAGAACACCGGCGTCGTGAAATTCGTCGACCTTCGGCACGTGGAAGGTCGCGGCGGCGCGCACATTGCCATGAATCGTTCCGGCCTCATCGTCATCCTCGATGAAAAGGGACGCGAGAAAGAACGCTATCACGTGGTTTACGGCGCGCGCCTCCGGGTCACCGAGGGCGAATCCGTCCAGCACGGCCAGATCCTTGCCGAATGGGATCCCTTCACCTTCTCGATCCTGACCGAAACCGCCGGCTCCGTGAAGTTCGACGACCTGCGTCCCGGTCTCACCATCGAAGAACAGGTTGACGAAGTTACCGGGTTGTCTCAGCTGGTCGTCACGCTGCCTCCCGGCGACGAAAAGCATCAGCCTGCGATCCTCATCCGCGATTCTTCCGGAAAGGTTCGCAAAAAGTACCTGATGCCGTCGCGCGCCCACTTGATGGTGCAGGATGGCGATGAAGTGCAGGCCGGAGACGTACTCGCCAAGATTCCGCGCGAAACCACCAAGACCAAGGACATCACCGGTGGTCTCCCGCGCGTCGTCGAGCTCTTCGAAACCCGCAAGCCCAAGGATCCTGCCGTCATTTCCGAAATCGACGGCACCGTCCGCTACGGCGATATCGCCAAGGGCATGCGCAAGATCTACGTCGAAAGCGAAGATGGCAAAACCTCCAAGGAATACGCCATCCCGCGCGGCACGCACATCAACGTTCAGGAAGGCGAGCACGTCCGCGCTGGTGAAGCGCTCATCGACGGCCCGCTCAACCTCCACGACCTGCTCGCGGTGCTGGGCGAAAAGTACACCCAGGCTTACCTCGTCAACGCCATTCAAGAGGTTTACCGTCTGCAGGGCGTCAACATCAACGACAAGCACATCGAAACCATCAGCCGTCAGATGATGCGCTGGGTCAAGGTCGAAGACGTCGGCGATACCACGTTCCTGCTCGAGGAACAGGTGGACAAGTTCCGCTTCCGCGAAGAAAACGATCGCATCATCGCCGAAGGGGGCCGACCCGCTACGGGCCGTCCGCTGCTCCTTGGTATCACCAAGGCGTCGCTCTCTACCGACTCCTTCATCTCCGCAGCCAGCTTCCAGGAGACCACGCGGGTCCTTACCGAAGCGGCGGTTGCCGGTAAGGTCGATTACCTGCGCGGCCTGAAGGAAAACGTCATCATGGGCCGGCTCATCCCGGCGGGTACCGGTCTCGAGCACTATCGCAGCATCCAGTTGCTCACCGAGATGCCGCCTCCCGCTCCTGTCGAAGAGCTGCCGGAAGCTTCGGAATTCGCGGCGGAAGATGCTGCTGGTCTGGAGTTCCTGGGCGGCAAAGACGAGGAAACGGAAGCCGACGCTGCCACCGAGGGCCAGGACTAATCCCTGTAACCTTCAATCGAATCAAATCAAATCGTTGGGCGCCCCGGTTCACTCCGGGGCGTCTTTTTTTTGCAACCGTCCTTTCGTACAGGTAAGCTAAAGGAACGCAGTTTCCCCATCCCCCTTGCTGCGTTTCTATCCCCCTTCCTATCATTGGGAGGCAGCGGTTTCTGCCACGGTTAGCATCCTCAAATGAACCTTGAGCCACAAAACGGCGAATCGCCTCAGGCCGCTGCATCTTCGGATTCCGGCGCCACCGTAACCTCTCGGTTGAACAACTACGAAAAACGTCAGCAAGAGTTGTGGCGGCTCACTTTTTTTCTTCTGTGCCTGGTTTCGGTGATGCTGGCGTGGTTGTCCTGGCCCACTCTGCGTTCTTTCAAATTCCGCCTGGAAGCGGCCCCGATCGGCCTGCTGGTTTTGATTGCCCTGCTGGGCGTACATATCTGGCGAAAATCACGGGAGGTGGCCGAGCTCAAGGGCATGGTCGTAGGTCTGGGCCAGCGCAACTCCGTTCCTCCCGGCGATGTTGCACTCGAACAGCTTTTTCACATGATCTCCAAATCCCAGCAGGGCTTTCGGGATCTGATCGACTCCTTCGACGACGTGTTGCTGGCCTTGAGTCTTGAAGGCGAAATTCGCGCCGCCAACCGCAGTTTTGCCGATTTTGTCGGCCAACCTTTTCAGGAAATCATCGGCCTGCCCCTCAAGCATTTCGTGACCGACGAGCACGCCACCTCCGACGAAGAGCTGCAAACGGCCTTGGGGCGTTTTCTGG
>Ga0335085_10011136_pt1 | contig 13372 bp, 9 predicted proteins | sample Lox_Sample_45_FD_206712 | JGI IMG/M metagenome (GOLD analysis project Ga0335085, IMG submission 206712) | Soil microbial communities from Loxahatchee National Wildlife Refuge, Florida, United States - Lox_Sample_4.5 | ecosystem: Environmental > Terrestrial > Soil > Wetlands | place: USA: Florida...
GTATCCGGAGTCCAGGTTCCAGGTGCCTTCGTTCCAGTCGTACGGCTCCTTGCACGTGACCTCCTTGACCAGGTCACGGCCGATCAGGCCCGGGAGCGCCTTGGCCTTCGCCGCGAGGCTCTTGGGGTCGAGATCGGTCGTGGAGATGATCGCTTCCTGGGCGCCGTGGGTGCGGATGTGGCGCACCAGGGCACGCGTGTCGATGCCCTGGATGCCGGGGATGCCGTGCTCGTGCAGGTAGTGCGCCAGGCTCTGTTGCGCGCGCCAGTTGCTGGGGCGTTCCCAGTACTCCTTGACGATGAACCCTTCGACGAACGGGCGGCTTGCCTCGACGTCCTCGGGGTTGATGCCAACGTTGCCGATCTCCGGATAGGTCATGGCCACCAGCTGGCCGCAGTACGACGGGTCGGTAAGGATCTCCTGGTAGCCGGTCATCGAAGTGTTGAACACCACCTCGCCGCCGGCTTCACCAGACGCACCGAAACTGGTGCCCTCGAAAACGGTACCGTCTGCCAATGCGAGCAAGGCCTTCATGCGTTCGGACTCGCGGCGGCGCGATGGACGATGCGGCCGCCGACCATGGTGAGGATAGCTTGTCCCTGCATCTGCATGCCGTCGAAGGGGGTGTTGCGTGACTTCGAGCGGAAGCGTGCCGCCTCCACGGTCCAGCAGCGCTGCGCATCGATCACCGTCACGTCTGCTGCCGCACCGACGCTGAGCGTGCCGTGCGGCAGGTTGAGCACGCGCGCCGGGTTGATGGTGAGAGCCGCCACCAGCGTTTCCAGCGGGATACCGGCTTCCTCGACCAGCCGCAGCGCCAGCGGCAGCGCGGTTTCCAGGCCGACGATGCCGTTGGCTGCCTGGTCGAACTCCACATCCTTTTCGTCACGATGGTGCGGCGCATGATCGGTGGCGATCACATCGATGGTGCCGTCGGCCAGCCCCTGGCGCACCGCCTCGACATCGCGCGGCGTGCGCAGCGGTGGGTTCATCTTGGCGTTGGTGTTGTAGCCGTCGACCGCGGCTTCCGTCAGCGTGAAGTGATGCGGCGTGACCTCCGCACTGACTGGCAGGCCGCGCCGCTTGGCGCTACGGACCATCTCCACGCTACCGGCAGTGCTGAGGTGGGCGATGTGCAGGCGCCCACCGGTACGCTCGAGCAACGCGATGTCGCGGGCGATCATTGCCTCCTCGGCGGCAGCCGGCACACCCTTCAGGCCCAGCCGCAACGACAGGCTGCCTTCATTCATGACGCCCTCGGCGGCGATGGTGCGTTCCTCTTCGTGCACGATCACCGGTAACCCGAACATCGCCGTGTACTCGAGGGCGCGGCGCATCAGGCCGCCGTTCATGATCGGCATGCCATCATCCGAGACCGCAACGATGCCGGCGCGGTGCATTTCGCCGATCTCCGCCAGCTCCTCACCCTGGAGCCCCTTGGACACCGCACCAATCGGAAAGACGCGCGCGAGACCGGCGGCTGCGGCGCGCTCACGGATGTAGTCGGTGACCGCGGCGCTGTCGTTCACCGGATTGGTGTTGGCCATGCACGCCACCGCCGTGAAGCCGCCGGCGACCGCCGCCCGTGTTCCCGTCTCGACCGTCTCCTTGTACTCATAGCCGGGCTCGCGCAGGTGCACGTGGATATCGATCAGGCCGGGCAGGACCAGGCAGCCGGTGGCATCGATGCGCTCCGCGTCACCCGTCTCGTGGCTGCCCTCGGCGGCGGTGATCGCTGCGACGACCCCGTCGTGGATGACGACGTCGTGGAATCCGTTGAGGCCGTTTGCCGGATCGACGACCGTGCCACCGCATATGATAGTCGTGTTCACCCCGCCCTCCGGCGCAACCGCCGCGGCGCGGGCTCCTCCGGCAGCGCCGCTTCCTGTTCGACCTCGCTCTCAACGCGCGGACGGTTCGCCAGCAGGTAGAGCACGGCCATGCGCACGGCGATGCCGTTCGTCACCTGGTCCATGATCACGGAGTACGGGCCGTCGGCCACATCGCTGGCGATCTCGACGCCGCGGTTCATCGGGCCCGGGTGCAGGATCATCACGTCCGCCTTGGCATGCGCCACGGCCCGTTGGGTGAGGCAGAAGTAGCGCGAGTACTCATCCACGGTGGGGAAGAAGTTCTTGCCCTGCCGTTCGAGCTGGATGCGCAGCATCATGATCACATCGGCGTCGCGCACGCCTTCTTCGAGGTTGCTGGTCGTGTCGCCCCAGGCACGCAGCTCCGGCGGCAGCAGTGTGGGCGGCCCCACGAGCCGGAGGGCTGCGCCCAGCGTCTTCAAAGCAAAAACATTCGAGCGGGCGACGCGGCTGTGCAGGACATCGCCGACGATGGCAACCGTCAGTCCTTCGATGTGCCCTTTGCGCTCGCGGATGGTCAGCGCGTCGAGCAACGCCTGGGTGGGGTGCTCATGCGCCCCGTCGCCGGCGTTGATGATCGGGCAATCGAGGCGGCCGGCCAGAAAGTGCGGTGCGCCGGCGGCGGAGTGGCGCAGGATGATGGCGTCGGGCCGCATGGCCGCCAGGTTGCGCGCCGTGTCGAGCAGCGTCTCCCCTTTGGTGACGCTGCTCGTCGATGACGCCAGGCTGACGAAGTCGGCGCTCATGCGTTTGGCGGCGATCTCGAAGGAGGCGCGCGTACGCGTGCTGGCCTCGTAGAACAGGCTCACCACCGTCTTGCCGCGCAGCGTCGGGACCTTCTTGATGTCGCGCTCCGAGATCTCCTTGAACGAGCTGGCCGTGTCGAGCAGGAACGTCAGCTCATCGCGGCTGAGGCCTTCGAGACCGAGCAGATGCCGATGCGTGAAGGGCATGTCAGTCCTCCTCGGCGGGGGCAATGACGACTTCGTCCTGCCCGTCGCTCTCTTGCAGGCGTACCTGCACCGATTCATTCACGGCGGTGGGGAGGTTCTTGCCGACGTAGTCGGCGCGGATCGGCAGCTCGCGGTGCCCGCGGTCGATGAGTACCACGAGCTGCACGTTGCGCGGCCGGCCGAAGTCGATGAGCGCGTCGAGGGCGGCGCGCACCGTGCGGCCGGTGAACAGCACGTCGTCGACGAGCACCACACGCTTGTCGTCGATGGCGAAGCCGATCTGTGTGCCCTTCACCTCCGGCTGCTGGTGGCTGCGGCTGAGATCGTCGCGGTAGAGGGTGATGTCGATGATGCCGGTCGGCACCTCGGTGTCCTCGATCGCGCGGATCTTGGCGCGCAAGCGTTCGGCGATGTGCACGCCGCGCGAGCGGATGCCGATCAGCGCCAGGCCGCCGGTGCCTTTGTTGCGCTCCAGGATCTCGTGCGCCACCCGGGTGAGCGCCCGGTCGATCGCCTGCGCATCCATGACCACGCGTTCGCTGGCCATATGCCGAAAAAAAGCCCCCTCGTGACCGAGGAGGCCTACAGACTCCGTGTGCGATTTGAGATCTTCACGTTCACCCTTTCTGGCCTCTCAGGACCAGGTTAAAGGTCGTTGCCGACGTTGAGGTCTCTTTACAGTTCCCGCTGCACGAAGTCAATGCACCGCACTACAGCCCGTGCTCCAGCGCACGCTGAGTGAACATGTCGTCGCCGAGCTTCGTATCGTATTTGATCTCGCTGAAGTCGACGATCGTGTGGCTGCCGCTGTCGATGTTCTTCATCTCCATCGTGAACGGCGTCGGGACGTGACCCACCGGGCGGACGTCGCCCAGGGTGAGCACTTTCTCCTGCCGCCCGGCGGTGTCGTGCATGGAGTACTTGACGATCACCAGATCGTCGGTGCGCAACCAGATGACCACCTTGCCGTAGCCGAAGTCTTTCGTGCCCGGCGTGAACTCAATGACGTGGCACGCTCGCCCTTCCACGTCCTCATCGCGCAACAGTGTGGCGTGCGCATCGGCTTCGGACCAATCAGTGATCTGGCCGATGATCGCCAGGTCGTTGAAGCTGAAGTCCGTGCCCACGAAGCTTTCGCGTTTGGCGCCGCCGCTGATCTGTCGGACACGCTTCAGCTCCGGCACGTAGAGCCACTGTTCGTCCTTGGCGTGCGGATCGTTCCACTGCAGGAAGCCGACGCCCTTCACGTCCGGCGGTGACTCGAAGAAGACGATCGTCCGGGTGCGATCCTCCGCATACTTCTTCAGGTAGATCATGAGGTCGCGCAGCCGCTCGCCGCCGCGCCGGTCGACGATGCGGATCTTGAGCCGTTGCGTACGGTCGGTCCACTTCCGTTCCGTGTCACTGAGCTGCCGCACCTGGTCGAGCAGCCGGCGCGCAGCCTGGTCGACTGCCGACGCGGTGGCGCTGTGCAACAGCATGATCGCCAGGGCGGCCGGCAGAAATCTCTTCAGCATCAGAACGCTCCTCTACGTCGAACTGTTGGCAGCTGTGCCCTGCCGCTGATACCACAGCAGCCCACTGTACACGTAGTGGATCCCCGAGATGGTGGTCGTCGTCGCGGTGAGGGACCAGGTCACGAGATTCACCACCGCCATGGGAATGTCCGGACGCGCCAGCGTCAGCAAAGCGAAGCCGATGGTGAACATCTCGTTGAAGGTGTTCAGTTTGCTCACCAGCGTCGGGGCCACTTCCATCGGCGTGCTGAAGAAGTAGATCGCCAGATAGCCCCCGAGGATGACCACGTCCCGCGTCAGCACCAGGATGAGCAGCCAGGGGGGCACGGCGTGCAGCCACGTCAGAATGACGAACGAGCTGAGGAGGAGCAGCTTGTCGGCGAGCGGATCGAGGGTGGCGCCCAGGTCGCTCTTGCTGTCGGTGAGACGCGCGATCACGCCGTCGATGACGTCGGTGATACCCGCCGCCATGAACAGGCACAAGGCGGCTCCGTAGCGTTGGCTGTTGACCAGGATGAGGAAGACCGGGATCGCCATGATCCGCAGCAGGGTGAGAAAGTTGGGCAGGGTGAGCATGATCGTGCTCGTGTTCGTGTTCGTGAATCGTATTAGGCAAGGCTCCTATTCTTCTACGAGGACGAGCCACGAGCACGCTGCACGAGCAATTCCTTCCTCACCTGCCCGGCCAGCTTCGTGGGGACCAGTGCTGTCACGTCGACGTGGCCGTCGCGATACTCCTCGTGTAGCACCGTGCCGGAACGATGCAGGCGCGCCACCAGGTCGCCGCGCGCCGCGGGAATGCGCACCTCCAAACGCTCGCGTCCCGCCTGCAGGACACGGTCGATCGCTTCGAGGAGCAACGGGATTCCTTCGCCCGTGCGTGCCGAGATCACACAGCGCGTGCCGTTGCCGGGCACAGGCCGGTGACCGGGCGGCAACAGATCGACCTTGTTGAGCACCGTGACCCGCGGCGTGTTCGCGGCCTCCAACTCGCCGAGCACGCGTTCGACGACCTCGCTCTGCTCCGTGGCGTGCGGGTTGCTGGCGTCGACCACGTGCAGCAACAGATCGGCCGTGTGCACCTCTTCGAGCGTGCTTTTGAAGGCGTCAACGAAGCCGTGCGGCAGCTTGTTGATGAAGCCCACGGTGTCGATCAGCAAGACCTGACCACCGCTCGGCAACGTCAGCCGCCGTACGGTCGGGTCGAGCGTGGCGAACAACTTATCTTCGACGAACACACCGGCTGCGGTGAGGCGGTTCATCAGCGTCGACTTCCCGGAGTTGGTATAGCCGACGAGTGCGACGGTCGGATACGGTACGCTGGCGCGGCTGTGGCGATGCAGACCGCGGGTCCGTGAGACGTCATCGAGGCGCCGGCGCAGCGCGCCGATGCGCTCGCGCACCCGGCGGCGATCGACTTCCAGCTGGGTCTCACCAGGGCCGCGCGTCCCGACGCCGCCGCCCAGCCGCGACAAGTGCTGCCACTGGCGCGTCAGCCGCGGCAGCAGGTACTGCAGTTGCGCCAACTCCACCTGCAGCTTGCCGGCAAGGCTGCGGGCGCGCTGCGCGAAAATGTCGAGGATGAGCTGGCTGCGGTCAATGACCTTCACCTTCAGCTTGCTCTCCAAGTTGCGCTGCTGTGCCGGCGACAAGCTATCGTCGAAGACCGCCACGTTGGCCTCGACCTGCTGGACCAACGCGCGGACGTCATCGACCTTACCGGACCCGATGAAGGTGGCGGGATGGATGCGGCGTAGCGCCTGCAGCGCTTTGCCGGCTACCTCGACGCCGGCCGTGTCCGCCAGCCGTTCCAGCTCGGCGAGCGACTCCTCCCCGTCGAGCGCTGCGCTCTGGTCGCGCATCGTCCCGACGAGCACGGCGCGCTCGCGCCCCCCGGCGGTGTCGTGGGGCGCGGTGCCGTGGTGCTGCGAGGCTTTCGGCTGGCGTGGGCTGCGGCTCACAGAAATGAGGTCACTCCGTTTCCGAATAGACGCTCCACGTCCTCGACCATGCGCTCGGTCGCCGCGACTTTCAAGTTCTCGGGCAGTGCAATCACCGTTTCCGTGCGGTTTGGTAGCAACAAGTGCAGGAAGGTGCTGCATGAGCCGCGATGCTGCGTCAGCGTCGAGCGCAGCGTGCGCAGATGCTCCGCATCGAGGCGTTCCGCGCGCAGCGCGAAGTGCACCTGCTTCACCGATTTCTCGCGCGCATCCAGCAGTGACACCACCTCATCGGCGATGACCTGGCAACGTTCCTCGCCGACCTCGAGCGTGCCGGTGATACACACCGGGTCGTCGGCATGGATGGCCCCCTCACAGCGGCGGTAGGTCTCCGGCCAGGCAATCACCTCGACGGCACCCCAGCGGTCTTCCAGGTTGAACGTCGCGTAGCGATCACCCTTGCGGCTGTTCTTGAGCTTGAGCGTGAGGATCACGCCGCCGAGCTTGATTTTGGCTTGCGATTCGCGGTTGCGCAGATCGGCGGTGGTAGCGTCGGTGAAGCGCTTGAGGTCACGCTCATACTTGTCCAGCGGGTGCCCGGTGATGAAGAAGCCGATGGCGTCGCGTTCAGCGCGTAGCAACTCCTTCTGGTCCCACTCTGCGACGTCCGGGAGCGCCGGTGGCTGGCTCGGTGTCACCACCAGACTGCCCGGTGCGAACAGTCCCATCTGGTTGAGATCGTCGGGCCGACTCCCCTGCGCCGCCCACTGGCAGATGCGGTCCACTCCTTCCAGCATGCGCCGGCGCGGCTCGTTGGTGAAATCGAACGCACCGCACTTGATCAAACTCTCGATGACGCGCTTGTTCACCAACTGGCTCTGCACACGCTTGCTGAAGTCGGCGAGCGCCGTGAACGGCCCGTCGGCGCGTGCCGCAATGATCGCCTCGATCGCCTTCGAGCCGACACCGCGCACCGCGCCGAGGCCGAAGCGGATGGGGCGCGTTCGGTCGTCACGCGGCTGGCCGACGGTGAAGTCCTCGCGGCTCTCGTTGACGTCGGGCGGCAGGATGGTCATGCCGCGCTCGCGACACTCGGCGATGTTCTTGTAGGTCTTGTCGGTGTCGCTCATCTCCAGCGTCATCAACCCGGCCATGAACTCCTCGGGGTAGTGCGCCTTGAGGTACGCGGTCTGATAGGTGACCACCGCGTACGCCGCGGAGTGCGATTTGTTGAAGCCGTAGGCCGCGAAGGTCTCCATCTGGTCGAAAATCTCGCGCGCCAGCTTCTCCGGCAGCTTGCGCCGCCCGGCGATGAAGCGCTCCTTCTCGCGCTCCATCTCGCTCTTCTTCTTCTTGCCCATGGCGCGGCGCAGGTTGTCGGCGTCGCCGAGTGAGTAGCCAGCCAGCGCCTGGGCAATCTGCATCACCTGCTCCTGGTAGACGATGACCCCGTAGGTCTCGCGCAGGATGGGCTCGAGCGCCGGGTGCAGATACTTGATGGGCTCCTTGCCGTGCTTGCGCTTGATGAACTGATCCACCATGCCGCTGTCCAGCGGCCCCGGCCGAAACAGCGCGAGCACGGCGATCACGTCCTCGAACGTCGACGGCCGCAACTGCGTGAGGACCTTGCGCATGCCACCGCTTTCCATCTGGAAGACGCCGACGGTGTCGCCCCTTGCCATCAGCTTGTAGGTGGCACGGTCGTCGAATGGCAGCGTGGCAAGGTCGATCTGTTCGCCGCGGCCCTCGGCGACCCGCCGCACCACGTTGTGGATCATGGTCAGTGTCTTGAGGCCGAGGAAGTCGAACTTGATGAGCCCGATGGCATCGACGTCGCTGTACGGGTACTGCGTCATCACCGCCCCGTCCTTGTCGACGAACAGCGGCAGGCTTTCGATGAGCGGCCGCTCGGCGATGACGATGCCGGCGGCGTGCTTTGAGGCGTGGCGCATCAGGCCTTCGAGGCGCAGCGCATAGTCGAACAACTGCTCCTCGCGTTCGCCGCGCTCGCGCAGTTGCTTGAGACGCGGCTCCATCTCCAGCGCGTCCTTGAGCGGGAAGTCCTTGCCCTGCTTCGGCGCTGGGTACAGCTTGGCCATGCGATCGGTGTCGGCGTAGGGGAAATCGAGGACCCGGCCGACGTCTTTGATCGCCTGCTTGCCCTTCAAGGTGCCGAAGGTGATGATCTGCGCGACGCAGTCCTCCCCGTACCTCTCGCGCACGTAGCGGATCACTTCGTCGCGCCGCTCGAAGCAGAAATCCATGTCGATATCCGGCATCGACTTGCGCTCCGGGTTGAGGAAGCGCTCGAAGAGCAGGTTGTAGGGCAGCGGATCGAGGTCGGTGATGCCGAGGGCGTAGGCGACGAGGCTGCCGGCGGCCGAGCCGCGCCCCGGGCCGACCGGGATGCCCTGGCGCTTGGCGAAGTTGGTGAAGTCGGCGACGATGAGGAAATAGCCGGCAAAGCCCATCGATTTGATGATCGCCAACTCTTCCTCGACACGGTCGCGATACGGCTGCTCGCGCTCCGCATTCCAACCGTCCTGGGTTCGCAACGGCGCCAGCCGCGCCTCCAAACCCTCGCGCGTCACACGCTCGAGGTGATCTTCGAGGCTTTCATTGTTCGGCGTCGCGTAGACCGGGAACTGGTACTTTCCAAACGTCAGCTCCATGTTGCAGCGCGCCGCGACGTCGAGCGTGTTGGCGATCGCTTCCGGCAGCTGCGGAAACGCCGTCGCCATCGCTGCCGGGTCCTTCACGTACAGCTGATCCGTCTCGAAGCGCCAGCGCTTGGCGTCGCCGAAGGTCTTGCCCGTCTGAATGCAGAGGAGCACTTCGTGCGCCTTGGCATCCTCCTTCTCCAGATAGTGACAATCGTTCGTAGCGACCAGTGGCAGCCCCAGCTCGTTGGCCAGCCGCACCAGCTCGACATTGGCCTTCTCCTGTTGCGGCAGGTGATTGTCCTGGATCTCGACGTAGTAGCGGCCGTCGAACATGGCGCGGTACTCGTCCATCACGGCGCGGGCGCGGTCGACGCTGCCGATAGCGATCGCCTGATTCACTTCGCTGGCGAGACAGCCGGAGAGCGCGATCAGGCCGCTGTTGAACTGGCGCAGCAGCTCCTTGTCGATGCGCGGCTTGTAGTAGAAGCCCTCTTTGTAGCTCAGCGTCACCAAGCGGCAGAGATTGCGGTAGCCCTCCTGGTTCATGACCAGCAAGATCAGATGGTGGTTGCCGCCGGCCTCGAAATCATCCGTGCGGCTGACGCCCTTGTCGAAGCGGCTCTTCGGCGCGACGTAGACTTCGCAGCCGAGGATCGGCTTGATGCCGGCGTCGCTGGCCTTCTTGTAGAACTCGACGGCGCCGAACATATTGCCGTGGTCGGTGATCGCCACCGCCGGCATTCCAGCGGCCTTCACCTTGGCAATCAATGCATCGATCTTGTTGGCCCCGTCCAACAGCGAGTACTGCGTGTGGACGTGCAAGTGAACGAAACCCATCTTCCTCTCCTCACCCCATCCCTACATTGCGAATTTCGAATTGCGAATTTCACCTCCCCGACCCAATTCGCAATTCGCGATTCGCCATTCGCCATTTCTTCTCATTCCCACTCGATCGTCGCCGGGGGCTTCGACGAGATGTCGTAGACCACCCGGTTGACGCCGCGTACTTCATTGATCAAGCGGCTCGACAAGCGGGCCAGCAACTCGGCGGGTAAGCGCGCCCAATCGGCGGTCATGCCGTCCACGCTTTCCACGGCGCGGATCGCCACCACGTTTTCGTAGGTGCGCGCGTCGCCCATCACGCCAACGGTCTTGACCGGGAGCAGCACCGCGAAAGCTTGCCAGAGGCGTTCGTAGAGCCCGGCGGCGCGGATCTCTTCGTCGACGATGGCCTCCGCTGCCTGCAGCACGGCGACACGCTCGGCGGTCACCTCACCGAGGATGCGGATCGCCAAACCAGGTCCGGGAAACGGCTTGCGCCCGACGATGCGCTCCGGGATGCCGAGCACGTGGCCCAGTTGCCTGACCTCGTCCTTGAAGAGCTCGCGCAACGGTTCGATCAACTCGAAATGCATGCGCTCGGGAAGACCGCCGACGTTGTGGTGGCTCTTGATGGTCGCCGACGGGCCTTTGAACGACACCGACTCGATGACGTCCGGATAGAGCGTCCCCTGGGCGAGGAACTTGATGTCGGGAAGCCCCCGCGCTTCCTCCTCGAATACCTCAATGAACGTCCCGCCGATGATGCGGCGCTTCTGCTCCGGGTCTTCGACGCCCTCGAGACGCTTGAGAAAGCGCGCGCTCGCGTCGACGGCCTTGATGCGGAAGCGAAACGATTCGCGCAGGAAGTCCATCACCCGCTGCGCCTCGTCGCGGCGCAGCACGCCGTTGTCGACGAAGATGCAGGTGAGCTGGTCGCCGATGGCGCGGTGGACCAGAGCCGCGGTCACGGTCGAGTCGACGCCGCCGCTGAGCGCGCACACCACGCCGGCGCGTCCGACGCGCGCCCGGATCCGTTGCGTCTCGCGCTCGACGAAGTTCTCCATCGTCCAATCGGCCTTTGCCTTGCATACCCGGAACAAGAAATTGGACAGGATCTCCTTGCCGCGCGGTGTGTGCGCCACCTCGGCGTGAAACTGGACGCCGAAGCGGCGGCGCTGCGCATCGGCGAACGCCGCGATTGGCGAGTTGGCGCTATGGGCCAACACCTGCCAGCCCGCCGGCAACGACTCCATCTTGTCGCCGTGGCTCATCCACACGGGAATCGCCGCGTGGTCGAAGCCCGCGAACAGATCGCGATCGTCGTCGATGACGAGGTCGGCACGCCCGTACTCGCGGCGCGCGGCGCGCGCCACCTGGCCGCCCGCGAACAGCGTCAGCACACCCATGCCGTAGCAGATGCCGAGCACGGGGGAACCGAGGTCAGCCACATCGCGTGCCGGCAACGGCGCCCCTTCCTCGTAGACACTGGCGGGCCCGCCCGAGAGGATGATGCCCTCGGGCTGCATCGCCCGAATGCGGTCGCTCGCTAGCGAGTACGGATGAATCTCGCAGTAGACATGCGCCTCGCGCACGCGCCGCGCGATCAGCTGCGTGTACTGACCGCCGAAGTCGAGGATGAGAATCATGAGGGTAGCCGTCAGCGATCAGCCGTCAGCTTGCAGCTCGGAGAAAAACCCAACCGCCCTCCCAACGTCACCCATCGCACTCCTCCTCTCCGCACGCATCTCCGTGGCGGATTCTTAGCAACTGATCACTGATTACTGATTACTGATTACTGGTCACTACTATTCCTTCCGATAGTTCGGCGGCTCCTTGGTCATGAAGACATCGTGCACGTGACTTTCCTCCAACGAGGCGTTGGAGACGCGCACGAAACGCGCCTTCTCCTGGAGATCCGTGATGGTGCGGCAGCCGCAGTAGCCCATGCCCGCCCTGAGGCCGCCGACCAGCTGCCCGACGATGAAGGACAGCGAACCCTTGTAGGGCACGCGCCCTTCGATCCCCTCGGGCACGAGCTTCATCTGCTCCAGCTCGTCGTCCTGCATGTAGCGGTTGCGGCTGCCCTCGCGTTCGCGCATGGCGTCGAGCGAGCCCATGCCGCGGTAGAGCTTGTAGGTGCGGCCCTGGTAGAGAACCGTCTCGCCCGGACTTTCTTCCGTGCCGGCGAACAAGCCGCCGATCATGACGACGTGTGCGCCGGCAGCAATCGCTTTGGTGATGTCGCCAGAATACTTGATGCCACCATCGGCGATCACCGGCACGCCGTAGTCGCTCGCCACGCGGGCACAATCGGCAACCGCCGACAGTTGGGGCACGCCCACACCCGACACGACACGGGTGGTACAGATCGACGCCGGACCCATCCCAACCTTGATGGCGTCCGCACCGGCCCGCGCCAGCGCGCGCGCGCCCTCGGCCGTCGCCACGTTGCCGGCGATAACCTCGACCATTGGGTGACTGCGTTTGGTCTCCTTCACCGTGTCGATGACGTTACTCGAGTGGCCGTGGGCGGTATCAATGACCAGCACATCGGCACCGGCCGCCACCAACCGATCGACTCGTTCGGTGCGATCGTCACCAGTCCCGATGGCACCGGCCACCCGTAAGCGGCCGAGATGATCCTTGCAGGCGTTCGGGAACTGCGCGGACTTCTGAATATCCTTGACGGTGATCAGGCCCTTCAATCGGTTCTCGCTGTCGACGATCAGCAGCTTCTCGATGCGATTGGCGTGCAGGATGTCCTTCGCCTCTTCCAACCCGATGCCGGGGCGCCCGGTGATCAGGTTCTCACGCGTCATGACCTCGCTGACCTTGCGATCGAGGCGCTTCTCGAAGCGCAGGTCGCGGTGCGTCAGGATGCCGACCAGGCGGCCGTCACGCGTCACCGGCAGGCCCGAGATGTGGTAGCGGTGCATGATGTCGAGGGCGTCGGCGAGATGTTGGTCCGGGTCCACAGTGACCGGATCGAGGATCATGCCGCTTTCCCACTTCTTCACCTTCTCCACCTCGCGGGCCTGTTCTTCAATCGAGAGGTTGCGGTGGATCGCGCCGATGCCGCCTTCTTGCGCCATGGCGATAGCGGTGCGCGATTCCGTCACCGTGTCCATGGCGGCGCTGATGAGCGGGATGTTGAGGCGGATCTGGCGGGTCAGCTGCGTGCTGCAGTCCGCATCGCGCGGCAGAAAGTCGGACTCGGCCGGGACCAGGAGGACATCGTCGAAGGTGAGCCCTTCGGGCATGTCATACGTGAACATCGTGCGTACCTCCGACCCGCGCGTGGCGATTCCGAATGCGCGCAGGCCCACCCGCCGAGCGGCGGATGGGCCTGTGCGCACTTGGGAAAGGGAATATCCTTCGAACCATGGATTCTCTTAGCAAAGCCCAACTGGTCTGGCAAGCTGGGCTCGGCCTCTACCATATCTTGTGGTTCCTCCTCCAGATCCGCCCGGGGTAATCCGTAGATAGAACCCGGAGAATCACGAAAGCATGAAAATTCGAAAGCACGAAAGAGAACCGGCTATCGGCTCCTTCCTTTTCGTGTTTTCGCTATTTCGTGTTTTCGTGGTTTTCCGATAAGCGCTTCGG
>Ga0335085_10011137_pt1 | contig 13371 bp, 7 predicted proteins | sample Lox_Sample_45_FD_206712 | JGI IMG/M metagenome (GOLD analysis project Ga0335085, IMG submission 206712) | Soil microbial communities from Loxahatchee National Wildlife Refuge, Florida, United States - Lox_Sample_4.5 | ecosystem: Environmental > Terrestrial > Soil > Wetlands | place: USA: Florida...
GGTTGTTCATATTCCAATAAATGGGCATTGCTACTGCCACATTCCTTGGCGGCCCATCCCTCGGCTATGGCCCATTCCAAAACCATGACCAAAACCCCTTCCACCCATCCTTCCAAGCTTCTCAATCTGTTCGGGAGTAAGGGAATTGCGAAATTCCAATCTATATTCGATGATTTTGTCCTTCATTCGGTTCTTCAGGTCTCTGAACTCCCTTTCTTTAGCCAGAATGGCCTTGGAATCAGCTTTTGGATCGGTCCAAAGTGACCGGAGTTCTAGCCTTTTGGTCACAAGCTCCCCCCTAAGTTGAGCCGTTTCTTTTATAAACTTTCGGCGCAATTCCTGGAGTTTTGTCTTCTGCTCCGCAGTGAGGTTAAGTCTCTTTCCTTGGCCCCAGGATTTCTCGCCGTGCATCCACCCACGCCTCGGAGGGTCACTCTGCTCTTGTGCATAGACAAATGAGATACCCAAAAGCATCACAGCTACCAACCCTAATGCAACCATTGCCTTTTTCATAAGCTTTACCTCCTCTCCTTTTTTCCTCTTTTGACGTATCATTTAGACTTTTTATTCATGGCTCTTTATGCTTCCAAAAATCCGAACTCTTATATTCCGCTCGAAGCAGAACGCCCTATCTAACCGTATTTTACGAAGCAACTCCTGTGCCAATGTATTTTCAAAAGGGATCAAAAGACATTTCGCAACATCCTTCAGACCGACTTGCCTAATATATTTCATTGCTTACCAAGGCTACGGCAGTTGGATAATTTGAAATCCTTACGAAGAATAAAGTCTCGAGACTTTGCTTTGAACCGGAAAAGTTTGTCGACTGGTTTAACGTGATGAATGCTTTCTGCTTAGATTTCGGCTAATAGCGAATTTCGACAGATTTGACGATCAATTCGACAAGAATTTCCGATTGCATGATCTCTTCAGGCCCAGATTCAAATTTTGATTTTTACTCGGTTCCGTCCCGGTTGTTTTCACTGGGAACATTAGTTTTTAGGCGGGATAACGAGTGATTGGCAGCATAGTAGACCCCGAAGGATATGAAAATGGTAATGCAGGCTATTGTGAATGCGAGTGATTTCCCATGCCATGACCCAGCAAAGCCGCGCCTCAATTCATCCATAAGCACATTTGCTTTTCCCCCATAGAGCTCTAAATCCCGCAAATATTTCTTGGAATCTTCAGGGATAATCGGATAAACAGATCCACCTTCTTCCTCATAACCCAAAAAGGCGTACGAATTATTCTCAGCTTTCCGGTAAATCAAGATGGCACTAGCCAACCCAACCAACAGGATAATGGCGCTGATGACATTAAGGCATGTATGGAGATCTGCGATTTTCCATTTCATGTTGTGACTTTTTGCGATCACATCTCTAAAAAGGTCGATTCACCGCTTGAATGTCAATTTACTTGTTCGGTGGCTGCCGTTGCTTGTCCGCGGTGTCGCCGGGCCCACCAACCGAACTTGGCCAACCACCCCCCAGGGCTTTGACGAGGAGTACTGCAGCAGCCATACAACGGCCGAGGATGTTGAGTGCAGTTATTTCGCTGTTCTTCGCTGCAACTTGGACCACGGTGACATTAAGATAGTTGACCGTCCCCGATTTATACTGGTTGGTGGTCACGGTTACGCTTTGCTGACCGGCTTTCACTGCCTCCTCTTGCACTTGAGCCTCATCCTGAAGAATGCGAAGTGCAGCCAAATTGTCCTCCACCTCCTGAAATCCGGTGAACACGGTTTCGCGATAAGAGGCCACGGTCCCGTCATAGGCTGCCCGCGCCTGCGCGGTTTGTGCTTCTCTTAACCCTCCCTCGAAGACTATCTCGGATAACGACCCCCCAACCGACCAGAATCGGTTTGGCCACTTCAGCCAGTCAGACAAATTAGAGCCTGCAAAACCGCCTGATGCACTTAGCGTGATGGCAGGGTAATAGGCGGCTACGGCTACCCCGATCTGGGCATTGGCTGCGGCCATGCGTCTTTCGGTACTGGCGATGTCCGGCCTCCGTTCCAGGAGTTCCGACGGCACACTCGTCGCAATCACTCCCTCGGTCACATATCCATCCCGTCTGGGATCGTCAAGTGCCCGCGCCTGGCTTTGTGTCCTTTTAGCCAAAGCCTGAAACGATCAAGATAGAGATAAATCACCGGCGTCGTGTAGAGGGTGAGCATCTGGCTGAAAATGAGGCCTCCGACGATGGAGATGCCAAGAGGCCGGCGAAGCTCAGAGCCCACACCCCCGCCTAACGCCAATGGAAGTGCCCCTAGCAGTGCGGCCATTGTCGTCATCATGATCGGCCGGAATCGGAGGAGACTGGCCTGGTAAATTGCATCAATAGGGCTCTTGCCCTCCTTGCGCTCTGCTTCCAATGCAAAATCGACCATCATAATTCCGTTCTTCTTTACGATGCCGATTAAGAGAATGATGCCGATCAGGGCAATAATACTGAGTTCCGTGCGAAAGAGGAGTAACGCGAGAACCGCTCCAACGCCTGCCGAGGGGAGGGTGGAGAGGATGGTGATGGGATGGATGTAGCTCTCGTAGAGTACGCCGAGCACGATGTAGACCGTGACGAGCGCCGCGAGGATGAGAATCGGTTCGTTGGCCAGCGAGGCTTTGAAGGCCTGGGCCGTCCCCATAAAACTGCCGCGGATACTTGACGGCAGGCCCATCCTCACCGTGGCCGACTCAACCACGTTTACCGCCTCTCCGAGTGATACCCCGGGTGCCAAATTGAACGAGATCGTCACCGACGGAAACTGGCTCTGGTGGTTTACTGCGAGTGAAGTCGATGTTCGTTCGAAACGAGCGAACGCGCTAAGCGGCACCATGGCTCGGGTGGGAGAGCTCACATAGATGTCCCGCAGCGTCTCGGGGCGCTGCCAGAAGCTCGGTTCAACCTCCATCACCACGTGGTACTGGTTTAAGAGCGTGTAAGTGATCGACACCTGGCGCTGGCCGAAGGCATCGTAAAGGGTGTCGTCGATGAGCTGGGGCATGATACCCATCCTCGAGGCGGTGCTGCGGTCGATCACCACCGACGCTTGGAGTCCCTTGTCCTGTTGATCGCTGCTGATATCGACCAGTTGGGGAAACGTGCGCATTTGCTGGAGCATACGCGGAGCCCATGCGTTGAGTTCTGTCAAGTTGTCTCCTTGAAGTGTGTATTGATATAATGCAGGACCTAGCCTTCCCCCGATGCGCAGTTCCTGCACGGGCTGAAAGTAGGACGGGGCGCCTGGCACCTGGGCGAGCTTCCTGCGCAGCCGTGTGATCAACTGCCCCAGGGTGGCTTTGCGCTCTTCAAATGGTTTTAGCGTAATGAACATTCGTCCGACATTCGTAGTGGAGCCACCTCCTCCAGTACCGGTGTAGGCCGACACAAAGTCCACCTCGGGATCGCTCCTGATAATGTCCACCACTTCCGTCAACTTTTCCTTCATCGCCTGAAACGATATATCTTGCTCCGCCTGAACGGTGCCGCTAATGCGCCCTGTGTCTTGTTCCGGGAAGAAGCCTTTTGGAACGATAACGAAGAGGCACACGTTGATCCCGACCGTGATCAGCGTCAGAGTGAGCATAAATCGCGGGTGGCGTAGTGCCCAGCGGAGAGTCACACCATAGCGGCGGCGCATTCCATTGAAAATCCGCTCACTCGCTCCGTACAGGCGCCCGCGGGCATGGGTTTTCTCAGGCTTAAGAAGCGCGGCGCACATCATCGGGGTGGTCGTAAGCGACATAACGAGCGAGAGAGCTACTGCCACAGAGAGGGTCATGGCAAACTCGCGAAACAAACGGCCTACCATCCCGCCCATCAAGAGGATGGGGATGAAGACCGCAACCAGCGAGGCGCTCATCGACACGACCGTGAAGGAGATCTCCCGTGACCCCATCAACGCTGCCTGCCGAGGGAGTGCCCCCTTTTCCATGTACCGGGTGATGTTCTCGAGAACGACAATGGCATCGTCAACGACAAAACCCGTCGCAATGGTGAGCGCCATCAGAGATAGGTTATCCAGGCTGTAGCCAAAGAGGTACATCACCCCAAAGGTGCCGACGACAGAGACCGCAACGGCCACGCCCGGGATAACGGTGGAACGGACATTTCTGAGAAAGATGAAGACGACCAAAATCACGAGAAGGGCCGAGATGATGAGGGTCAACTCAACATCGTGCAGAGAACCGCGGATTGGAGGCGTCCGGTCCTGAACAACCGAAAGCTTGACATCCCCGGGCAGGGCTGCCTCCAGCTGCGGGAGAAGACTTCGGATGCGGTCGACTGTCCCGATGATATTTGCCTCGGGCTGACGAAAGACGACCACCAACACGGCCGGCCTTCCGTTGACCAGCGCTGCGGCGCGCAGATCCTCTACCGAATCCTGCACGTTGGCAACATCTGACAGCCGCACCGCTGCGCCGGCCCTGTAGGCAACGATAAGGGGCCGGTACTGTTCGGCAGTGCGGAGCTGGTCGTTGGTCTGGATCTCCCAGGTTGTGGCCTCATTCGCCAGCTGACCCTTGGACCGGTTCACGTTGGTGCTGGTCAGAACACTGCGCACGTCCTCGAGGCTGATTCCATATTTGTTCAAGGTCGTCGGGTTCAGCTCGACGCGAACCGCCGGCAGGGAGCTGCCCCATACGAATACCTGGCCAACACCCTCCACCTGGGATAGTTTTTGCTGAAGGATGGTCGAGGCCGCATCGTACATCTGCCCCGTTCCTACCGAATCGGATGTGAGCGCTATGTTGAGAATGGGCGCTTCCGCCGGATTGACTTTGCGGTAGATCGGGCTCCTCGGGAGGTTCGCTGGCAAGTAGCCTCTCGCGGCATTGATCGCCGCCTGGATATCGCGTGCGGCTCCATCGATGTTGCGATCTAAATCAAACTGCAGAACAATGCTCGTTGAGCCTCGTGAGCTGGTTGACGTCATCTCGGTCACGCCTGCTATCTGTCCAAACTGGCGTTCAAGCGGCGCCGCGACCGATGTTGCCATGGTCTCGGGGTCCGCTCCGGGTAGACTCGCCGATACCTGGATCGTAGGAAAGTCTACGCGAGGAAGAGGCGAAACCGGCAGCAAACGAAAGGCAATCGTCCCGCCGAGCGCCAGTCCTATCGTGAGGAGCGTTGTTGCAACAGGCCTGTTGATAAAGGACGCTGAGATGTTCATGACGAGCTTATGTACTGCCCGGCACCGCTTGAATTTCCAGAACAACCGCCGCGTATCCGTCGTGCTAGTCGATCGAATGCAAGATAGATGACCGGCGTAGTATAGAGGGTGAGTATCTGGCTGATAACAAGCCCGCCGACGATAGAAATGCCTAGGGGATGACGAAGCTCGGAGCCCACCCCGCTGCCCAACGCCAGAGGAAGCGCCCCGAGGAGTGCCGCCATCGTCGTCATCATGATCGGCCGGAATCGCAAGAGACTGGCCTGGTAGATTGCGTCGAAGGGGCTTTTGCCCTCCTTGCGCTCTGCTTCCAATGCAAAATCGACCATCATAATTCCGTTCTTCTTTACAATGCCGATCAAAAGAATGATGCCGATCACAGCAATGACGGTTAGCTCCGTGCGAAAGACCATGAGGGCGAGTACCGCTCCTACACCAGCCGAAGGGAGCGTGGAGAGGATAGTGATCGGATGGATGTAGCTCTCATAGAGTACTCCGAGTACAATGTAGACTGTCACGAGCGCTGCCAAGATCAAAAGCGGTTCGTTGGCCAGTGAGGCCTGAAAAGCTTCGGCCGTACCCGAGAAACTGCCTTGGATACTTGGCGGCAGTCCCATCTGATGCGTGGCCGACTCGACCGCCTTCATTGCCTCCCCGAGCGCTATCCCCGGGGCCAGGTTGAAGGAGACCGTCACCGCTGGAAACTGACCCTGGCGGCTCACGACAAGTGGTCCCGTTGTTTCTGCAACCTGGGCAATCGCGTCCAGAGGCACCTGTCCACCTGCTGCACTCCGAAGATAGATTGTTTTTAATGAATCGGGACTTTGCTGAAAGTCGGGCTTGACGGCCAAGACAACACGATACTGGTTCAACTGTGTGAAGATAATGGATACCTGGCGCTGGCCAAAGGCATCGTACAGGGTGTCGTCGATGAGCTGTGGCGTGATGCCCAGCCGGGAAGCAGTACTTCGGTCAATGGTCACGAAAACTCGTAGCCCTTTATCCTGCTGGTCGCTGCTCACCTCGTGAAGCTCAGGCTGCTTACGCAGGGTCTCGACTAGCCTGGGAGCGAAGCTGTTTAGCTCATCGATGTCGGGATCCTCCAGCGTATAGTGGTACTGCGTCCGGCTGACGCGAGCATCCACGGTGAGATCCTGCACCGGCTGCATAAAGAGTGTGATCCCCTCCACTTTTGCCAGTTCCGGCCGAAGCCGCCGGATGATCTCACTCGCGCTTACTTTTCTCTCTTCCAGGGGTTTCAGGTTGATGAGGATGCGCCCACTGTTGAGGGTGGTGTTCGTTCCATCCACCCCGATGAAAGAAGACAGACTTTCAACGGCCGGGTCTTGCAGGATCACCCGGGCGAGCGCTTGCTGTTCCTTCGTCATCCCCAGAAACGAGATCGATTGGGGTGCTTCTGAAATACCCAGGATGACCCCGGTATCCTGGACGGGGAAAAAGCCTTTTGGCGCGATGACGTATAACAACACCGTGAGGACGAGGGTAGCCACAGCGACTAGGAGTGTCGCTCTTTGATGCCTGAGTACCCATTGCAGCGTCTTGCCGTAGAATTGGATGACCCTGTCAAAGAGCCGTTGAGAGGCGCGAAAGAACCTTCCTTGTCCTTCCTCAGGCGTGTGCTTAAGGATCCTCGCGCACATCATCGGCGTCAAAGTGAGCGATACGACTGCCGAGATGAGGATGGTCACGCCGAGGGTGACGGCGAACTCCCGGAACAACCGTCCTACCACCTCACTCATAAAGAGGAGCGGAATGAGCACGGCGATGAGCGAGACGGTTAGGGACAGGATGGTGAAACCGATCTGTTTAGAGCCTTTGAGAGCCGCCTCAAGCGGAGTGTCCCCCTGCTCGACGTACCTGGCGATATTCTCGATCATGACGATTGCATCGTCGACGACGAAGCCTGTAGAGATCGTAAGGGCCATTAACGACAGGTTGTTGAGGCTGAACCCTATCAAGTACATCACCCCGAAGGTGCCCACAAGGGACAAAGGGACAGCCACGCTAGGAATGGTTGTTGCAGCCAGGTTGCGAAGAAACAGAAACATGACTAGCACAACCAAGGCAACGGCCAGCATCAGCTCGAACTGCACGTCTCTGACCGAGGCGCGGATGGTCGTGGTGCGGTCGGTCAGCACAGAGACCTTAATGGAGGACGGCAAAGAGCTTCGTAACTGTGGCAAAAGCCTTTTGATTCGATCAACGACCTCGATGACGTTGGCGCCTGGTTGTCGCTGGATGTTCAGAATGACCGCAGGGGTATCATTCATCCAGGCCGCCTGTCTCACGTTCTCAGCATCGTCGATCGCCTCGGCGACATCGGACAGCCGTACCGGCGCGCCATTACGATAGGCGACGATCAGCGGCCGATACTCGTTGCTCGAAAAGAGCTGATCGTTCGCACCAATGTTGTAGGCCTGTCGCGGGCCATCGAAGCTGCCCTTGGCTTGATTGACGTTGGCAGCTGAGATCGCAGTTCGCAGGTCTTCGAGGGTCAGGCCATAGGCCGCCAGAGTGGTGGGATTGGCGTGAATGCGCACTGCCGGCTTCTGACCGCCGCTGATGCTTACAAGCCCCACGCCCGGGAGCTGGGAGATCTTTTGCGCAAACCGCGTATCCGCCAGATCTTCCACCTGGAAAAGGGGTACCGTGTCTGAAGTCAATGCCAGAGTCAGGATCGGTGTGTCAGCCGGGTTTACTTTGCTGTAAACGGGTGGGATAGGAAGATCCGGTGGCAGAAACGTGAAGGCCGCATTGATGGCGGCCTGCACCTCCTGCTCGGCAACATCCAGGCTGAGGTCCAGAGTGAACTGCAGCGTGATGATTGAGCTGCCGCTGGAGCTAGTCGACGTCATCAGTGTCAGACCGGGCATCTGACCGAACTGGCGCTCCAGCGGAGCCGTCACCGATGAAGCCATGACTTCGGGACTCGCTCCCGGAAAGAAAGTGCGTACCTGGATGGTCGGGTAATCCACCGTCGGCAAGGCTGATACCGCTAACTCGCGGTAGGCTACAAAGCCGGCCAGAACGATAGCAGCCATCAGCAGGGTCGTCGCGACCGGGCGCAGGATGAAGATGCGGGAAATATTCATCAGTAGCCTTTTTCTGTGGTGCTGGGACTTTGAGCTTTTAACTCCACCCTGGTGCCTTCTCGCAACCTGTCTGCCCCATCCACCACGACGGATTCACCAGGTGACAGTCCTGTCTTGATGGATGCTTCCCCTCCTTGGATTTCGCCAACAGTGACTAGCCGCACCGCCGCTGTCCGGTCAGCCCTCACCACATAGACGAATGAACCCTGGGGACCTCGTTGAATGGCGGGTGACGGTACAACGATAGCCCCACGCCTGACATCCACGAGCAGACGTACATTAACAAATTGATTTGGGAAAAGCTCATTTCTCTCGTTAGGGAAAATTGATTTAAGGCGCACCGTCCCCGTAGTCGGATCGATCTGATTGTCGACGGTCAGAAGGGAACCTACGGCAAGTATTTGCCTCATCTCACGATCATACGCCTCGACCGGCAAACGCCCACCTGTTTTGAGTCTAGTGAGTACCTGTGGGAGGCTATCTTCCGGAATGGGAAAGATAACCGTAATCGGTTGAAGCTGCGTGATCACCACCAGCCCATTGAGATCGTTCGCATGGACAATGTTACCCGGGTCGACCAGTCGCAAGCCGACGCGTCCACTGATCGGTGCGGTGATATGGCAGTAAACGAGTTGTAGCTTTGCGTTGTCGATCTGCCCCTGATCAGCCTTAACGGCACCTTCATACTGGTGGACCAGGTTCTCTTGGGTATCTAATTGCTGTTTTGCGATTGCAGCTTTCTCCCACAACGCCCGGAAGCGCTGCAGGTCGAGTTGGGCGTTCTTTAGCAGCGCCTGGTCGCGAGCCATCTGTCCCTCAGCTTGGGTCAAAAGCGCCTCGAACGGCCGCGGGTCGATTCTGGCCAAGAGATCTCCACTGCTGATAACTTGGCCCTCCTGGAAAAGGACCTCCATGAGTTGTCCGTCGACGCGGCTCTTCACGGTGACGGTATTAAGTGGAGTGACAGAACCGAGCCCTGTAAGATAGACATCGATGTCGCTTTTCTTCGCGGTCGCTGTCACCACCTGGATGGCGGGAGCCGAGGAAGTCTGCTTTTTTTTGGCAGCTCCTTCTTGTTTGATGAAAAATACGTACGCCCCGATGGCTATCAGACAAAGTGCCAGCAGCACGATCCACCAGCGCCTACGCAGCCCAGTTTTGCGAATCCGATTCAACACATCACTCTTAGTTTCTGGCATAGACATCCTATTGACCGTTTTATTGGCTCACCTTCTTATTTGCCTAACTCTCCTCGATTTGGATTTCAACCTACTCACCTTTGGATTCATACCTTCTCGTTTCTATCTTTCGAAGTTGATGTATCCGCACCGGGCTTGGAGGGAGGTTTATTTTTCCGGAGACGTTCGCTCAGACGCTCCATGGCTATGTAGAAAACCGGCACAAACGGGATGGCTAGAAGCGTAGAAGAGATCATTCCGCCAAAAACGACTGTGCCGATATCCCGCTGGCTGGCGGCCCCCGGGCCGAAGGCGATCAGAAGCGGAACCACCCCTAGGATGAAGGCAAACGACGTCATCACGATGGGGCGGAATCGGCGCCGGGTCGCCTCGACGGCAGCCTCAGTTATGGACATGCCTTCTCGGTGCAGGTCACGCGCAAATTCAACGATCAGAATGGCATTCTTGCTCGCCAGGGCAATCATCAGCACCAGGCCCACCTGAGTGTAGAGGTCTGTTTCGTAGCCACGGATGATGAGAGATATGAGAACACCCACCAGGGCCACTGGGACAACTAGGATGACCGCCGCAGGAGAAGTCCAGCTCTCATATAAGGCGGCCAACGCCATATAGACCAGTATAATGGAGAGGGCATAGATGAAGTAAGCCTGGTTGCCGACTTGTTTTTCCTGGTAGCTCGTAGATGTCCAGTCATAAGCCATGCCTTCTGGCAACATCTTTGCGGCCAGTTGCTCCATCTGGCTGATAGCCTGGCCGGAGCTAAATCCTGGAGCGGCGGACCCGAATATGGCTGCCGCCGGATAGAGGTTGTAGCGAGTCACAAGCTCAGAGCCTTGGACCGGTTTTACATCGAGGAGGGTCCCCAAGGGCACCATCTGGCCATTCTGGTTACGGACATATAAATTTTTTATGTCCTTGGGTAGCATACGGTAGCGATTGTCAGCCTGGATATAGACCTGAAACACCTGGTTGAACTTGTTAAACAGGTTGACAAACGAGGACCCCAAATAAGCCTGGAGGGTGTCAAAGACATTCGACATAGGAACTTGCATTGACTGCGCCTTGGTCCGGTTGATATTCAGGTAGAGCTGGGGGCTACTAACACTAAAAGTAGTGGCAAGGCCCCGAAGACCGGGTTGAGAAAATCCTTTCTGGATGAGTTCGTACGTGGCCTTCTGCAGTTCAGCCAGGCCGAGGCTTCTGCGGTCTTCGACCATCATCTGGAAGCCCCCCGTCTGGCCCAAGCCCCGGATCGGCGGTGGGATCACCACAAAAGCCTGCGCTTCCTGGATCCCGGCAAGCTCGCGGTTGATGCTGGAGACGATCCTGTCCTGGTTCAAAGCCGAGCCGCGTTCTTTCCAGTCCTTATAGACGACGAAGGTTGAGGAAATATTGGAGACGTTGGCGTTATCCAGAATCGAAAGGCCCCCAATGGTAACCCAGAACCCCACTCCCGGCGTCTTTCTGAGAATGGTATTGATTTTGTCGGCCACTTCCTGCGACCGGGGCTGGGACGCACCTTCCGGCAGGCGGTAGACCAAAACGGCGTAACCCTGATCCTCGGTGGGGAGAAAGCCCGTGGGCCGACTTAAGAACACCAAGAACGAAGGAGTGATGATGATTCCAAAGAGGATAATCATCAGAACCGGTCGCTTCACCATCCGGGTGACGATTCCCATATAGCCATCGGTCATGGCCTGGAAGGCCCTGTTGAACCCCCGGTAAAACCAATTCAGGGGTTTTTCTTTGCGGGGTCTCAACCAAAAGGCGCATTGGACAGGCTTCAAGGTAAGGGCATTGATGGCGCTGATCACCGTGGTGGAAGCGATGGCCAGGGCGAATTGACGGAAGATCTGCCCGGTGATGCCGGGCAAGAAGGCTGCCGGCAGAAAGACTGAAATCAGGGCCACGGTGATTCCCATCACCGGTCCTGTCATCTCCTGCATCGCTTTGATGGTAGCCTCCTTTGGTGGCATTCCCCTTTCGATGTAGTAGGAGCTGTTCTCTACGATGATGATGGCGTCGTCTACCACGATGCCGATGGCCAGAATCAGCGCAAACAAGGTCATCAGATTTACCGTGAAACCGAGGGCGGCGATGGCGATGAAAGCACCGATGATAGTGACCGGGACGGTAGTGGCCGGAACAAGCATCGCCCGGAAGCTTTGCAAGAACAGAAGAATCACGATGAGCACAAGGACACCGGCGATGATCAGGGTTTCATATACACCGGAGATGGCCTCCCGGACAAACTGGGTGGTATCGTACCGGATGGCATATTTCAGGCCCTCGGGAAACTGCTTGCTCATTTCGGCCATGGCCTGATAAACACGATCCGCGACAGCGATGGCATTGGCTTCCGGCAGGGCGAAAACAGGGATCAAGGCTGCCTTGTGCCCGGTAAACCTTGAAAAATTACTGAAGCTCTGTTGGCTCAAATCGATTCGTGCTACATCGCGCAGGTGAACAATCTGCGGGGCCTGGCTTGTCGTGCTCTTAATGATGATGTCTTCAAACTGGCTTGCATCGGATAGCCGGCCAAGAGCGTTGATTGTGAACTGAAAGGGCTGACCCTTTGGCACCGGGGGAGCGCCGAGCTGTCCTGCAACGACCTGGACATTCTGGCCTTGTATAGCGGCCAAGACATCTGCTGTCGTAAGGCTAAAAGTCTGGAGCCTGTTGGGGTCTAGCCACACCCTCATGCTGTAAGGACCTGCACCAAAAACTCTAATCTGGCCGACGCCCGGGAGACGAGCCAGAGGGCTTTGCAGATTGATAACGGCGTAATTTGAGAGGAAGATCTCTTCAAACCGGTCATCTTCGGAATAGAGGCTCACCACCAGCAGGATGTTGGGAGAGACCTTTCTGACTGTGACCCCCTGCTGCACAACGCCGCCTGGAAGCTGGGCCAGAGCGCTGTTGACCAAATTCTGGACCAGAGCCATAGAGGTATTGAGGTCGGTCCCAACATTGAAGGTGATTGTCAGAGAATAGGAGCCGTCGCTGCCGCTGGTGGAAGACATGTAGATAGAGCCTTCGACACCATTGACCGCCTGTTCGATGGGCACCCCGATCGTTGCTGCTACAACTTCGGCGCTCGCCCCAGGGTAACGTGTGGACACCTGGATGGTCGGTGGCACGATCTGCGGGTACTGAGCTACCGGCAGATGATAGAGGAAGACCAGCCCGATGATGACCGTAACAAGCGCGATCACGTTTGCGAAAATAGGTCGTTCGATAAAGAACCGGGAAATCACGGCTTCACCTTTCTTTGATCTGGGGATTGAGGAGGGCTGATGCCAGGCGTCTGGACTCCTTCCCGCTCAGGGGCGACCTGTCGTCCGGGAGCAGCACGCAACAAACCCTTGGAAATGACCCACTCTTTCCCGTTAAGGCCTTCTTCCATGACGCGCAGGTTATCGACCGTAGCGCCGGTTCTGACGCTACGACGTTCCACCACATTCTTCTCATTAAGGATAAACACGTATGAACCCTCCTGGTCATTGGCGACAGCTACTTCAGGCACAAGGAGAGCGGTCTTTTTCTGCACAGGTACACGCACTTGGACGTACAACCCTGGCAAAATCCTCCCATCCGGGTTTGAGAAGATTCCCCGTAGCAGCAAGGTTCCAGTCGTCGGGGTAAGGCTGATAGACGCAAAATCCAGGCGGCCCTGATGAGGATAACCTTCTTCACTGGTCAGACTCGCAAGGACTGGCCATTCTTTGGCATTGGCTTGCCCCGGGGTCCAATGGGCCTCCCGCATCAGCCGGGCCAGATCCAGATCACTGATCGTGAAATAAACGTAGATGGGATCAATCTGGTTGACTTCAGCGAGAACAGTATTTTGGCCTGAACCCACCAGGTTGCCCGGGTCTTG
>Ga0335085_10011138_pt1 | contig 13370 bp, 13 predicted proteins | sample Lox_Sample_45_FD_206712 | JGI IMG/M metagenome (GOLD analysis project Ga0335085, IMG submission 206712) | Soil microbial communities from Loxahatchee National Wildlife Refuge, Florida, United States - Lox_Sample_4.5 | ecosystem: Environmental > Terrestrial > Soil > Wetlands | place: USA...
TTGTCTCGTCGCGCCGCTTATGGTATACTACGCAAAACAGTTCGTTGACATAATGTCTTCAACAACGATCGGAGATGTATGAGATTCAGTGAATTGGATCTTCCCTACGAAGTGCGACAAGGCATCGGGCACGCGGGATTCAGTATTTGCACACCGGTTCAGGAAGCGGTGATCCCCCGCGCCGTACGCGGTGAAGATATCGCAGCGCAGGCGCAGACCGGCACAGGCAAGACCGCGGCCTTTCTCATCTCGCTCTTCGCGAAGATGATCAGGAACCCGGTTCAAGATTGCGGAAACTCCCCTCAGGCCCTCATCATCGCACCAACCCGCGAGCTCGCGGACCAGATCTACCACGAGACAGAACGACTCGGCAAATTCACAGGCTTCCGTTTCCTCGCCGTTTACGGCGGTATCGATTATCAGAAGCAGATGGACACGCTCCAAAAGGGAGTTGACATTCTGATCGGGACGCCGGGCAGACTGATCGACTACTACAAGCAACGTGTCTACAGCCTCAAGAAGACCCGCTATCTGATCATCGATGAGGCGGACCGCATGTTCGACATGGGGTTCATCGACGACCTGCGGTACCTCATCAAGAAGATGCCACCCTATACCAAGCGCCAGTCCATGCTTTTCTCCGCTACGCTCTCGTACCGCGTAATGGAACTCGCCTATGAGCACATGAATCTCCCGGAAAAAATTTCGATCACTCCCGAGAAGGTCACCGTTGAGCAGGTGGAACAGGTCCTCTACCATGTGGGAAAGCATGAAAAGATCTCCCTTCTGCTCGGCCTCCTCAAACACGAGGCTCCGGATCGAGCCCTCATCTTCGTGAACACACGCCGCGCTGCCGATATGGTGGTCGAACGTCTGAACCGCAACGGCTGGAAAGTAGAGGCAATCACCGGCGATATCGTCCAAAAAAAGCGGCTCCGGATACTTGCGGACTTCAAAGAAGGAAAGCTCCCGGTCCTCGTAGCTACCGACGTTGCGAGCCGCGGCATCCATGTTGAAGGAGTGACCCATGTGATCAACTACGACCTCCCCCAGGACGCAGAGGATTATGTGCACCGCATCGGCCGCACCGGTCGCGCCGGCGCGACCGGTAAGGCCATAAGCCTAGCCGACGAGGAGTATGTCTATTCCCTGGAAGATATAGAAAAATATATCGGCCAAAAGATCCCTGTCGAATGGGCCGATGAGGGGATGTATGTCCGGGAGATACGGAGAACATTAGAAGAGAAACAAAAAAGGAACAGCGAGTATCAAACACGCCAATCCTCCGGCAGCCGCCGTCCACGATCCGGAACAAGACGGTAGAGGACCTTCTGCTCACGGCATGGTATAATAGAAATAGGAAGTATTTCGGATAATAAAAGTCCGAAATAATTCGCAGACTGCTGCAGCACAGCGAGAAAAACCATCGTCGTGCGCCGGAGTTCATGATGGCTGCCGTAATGACCAATACCGAGCATCCCTGGCTCAGATTCTATGAGGCTGGCGTACCGCCAACCATCAAGTATCCCGACATCACGCTGGGAGCGGTGCTGCACGAAACAGCACTGAAATTCCCCGACCACACGTCACTCCTTTTCTACGGTAAGAAGACGACTTATGCTGAGCTCGATGCCCTCGCGAACCGGTTTGCGCATGCCCTCTCCGGCCTAGGGGTCAAGAAGGGCGACCGGGTAGCGCTCATGCTGCCGAACATCCCGCAAATGGTCATCGCCTACTATGGGACGCTCCGCCTCGGCGCCGTTGCCGTTCCGACAAACCCCCTCTATCATGAACACGAGCTTGAGATTCAGCTTAAGGACAGCGGTGCGGAGACGCTCGTGGCAGTCGATATGTTCTATCCCGTCATTTCCCGCATCCTGACCAGGACGAGCGTTAGACACGTGGTTCTCTGCGGCATCAAGGATTTTCTGCCATTTCCGTTGAACGCTCTGTACCCCATAAAGGCGAGATTCGACAAACTGTGGGTCAGCGTAAGGCGGGTGCCTCCGATATACGATTTCATGGTCCTCATCAGGGATGAACCGGCGATCTCCGCGGGCCCGGCCGTGTCCCCGGGTGATACCGCGCTCCTGCAGTATACCGGCGGGACCACGGGAATACCGAAGGGAGCCATTCTCACCCACCGGAACTTGGTCGTGAACGCAGTGCAGAGCAGGGTCTGGCTCACGCTCCACAATGAAGGAGAAACGGTCATCCTCGGCGTTATTCCCTTCTTCCATGTCTACGGCATGACCACCGCTATGAACCTCGGCATTCTTATCGGGGCGCAGCTGATCCTCCTCCCGAAATTCCATCCTAAGGAGGTGCTCCACTTCATCGACAAGTACCGGGCGGAGATATTCCCCGGAATTCAGGCCATGTACCTTGCAATCGGTAACTATCCAAAGATCCGTAAGTATGACCTGACGTCACTGAAGGTTGCCATCAGCGGCGCAGGCCCGCTCATGCACGAAGTGCAGGAGCGGTTCGAGCACGTGACCCAAGCCAGGATCGTGGAGGGCTATGGACTATCCGAGGCGTCGCCCGTGACCCATGCTAACCCGATCTTCGGCAAGCGGAAGATCGGCAGCATTGGCCTCCCTTGGCCTGACACCGAAGCCCGAATCGTCGACATCGAGACCGGCGAAAAAACCCTCCCCGTGGGCGAAATCGGAGAGCTCGTGCTAAGGGGACCGCAGGTCATGAAGGGCTATTGGAACAAACCTGAAGAGACAGCACATGCGTTGCGTAGCGGATGGCTCCACACCGGCGATATCGCCAAGATGGACGAAGACGGCTACTTCACCATCGTGGACCGCATCAAGGACATGATAAAGACCGTAGGCGAGAACGTGTACCCAAGGGAAGTCGAGGAGGTGCTGTTCATGCACCCCAAGGTAAAGGAAGCTGTCGTTGTTGGGATCCCTCAGGAGTTCTTGGGTGAAGAGATCAAGGCCTATATCGTACTCAAAGAGGGCGAGACCGCGACAGACGAGGAGATCATCCAATTTTGCCGGGAGCAACTTTCGAAGTTCAAGGTCCCAAAAGCGGTTGAGTTCCGCGAACATCTCCCGAAAACGCTCGTTGGCAAGGTAATGAGACGGGTCCTCAGGGATGAAGAACTGAAGAAGATGCAGGCAAAACAGTAACTATTGCCACGGATGTTCACGTACTGCCGTTGATGTAATATCTTCAGACATCGTAAAGTTATTCCGACGTGTTCATCTGTGACCAAATAATCATTGAGGCCGACAATTATGAAGGACATCGCCATCATAGAGGGATTTCGCACCCCCTACGCCAAAGCCGGAGCAGCGCTCAAGGACGTCTCTGCCGTGGATCTCGGCGCAGCCGTCGTGAAAGAAGTTATGGTGCGCACGGGTATCGATCCACAAAAGATCGATGAGGTGATCATCGGCAACGCCGGCATGCCTGCCGAGGCCGCAAACATCGCACGGGTCATCGCGCTCCGCGCTGGCATCCCCGAACGCATACCAGCCTACAGCGTGCAGCGGAACTGCGCTTCAGGCATGCAGGCAGCTGCGAGCGCGTACGCCCAGATCATCGCCGGCATGAGCGAGATCGTGCTCGTGGCCGGCGTGGAGTCCATGTCGAACTATTCCTTTTACATGACTAAGAAACTTCAGCACGCGATTGCAACGGTTCAGCGCGCAAAGAACTTCAATGCAAAAGTCAAGGCAATCCTCGCGCTCAGGCCGCGTGATTTCGTTCCGGTCATCGGTCTTATAGAAGGCCTCACCGACCCCGTCTCTGGACTCATTATGGGGCTCACTGCAGAGGTGCTCGTGCGTGATTTCGGCATTACGCGCAGAGAACAGGACGAACTTGCTCTCGAAAGCCATCGGCGCTGGACACGCGCGTTCGAGGCCGGAAAGTTTAAAAATGAGGTTATTCCCTTCTATGTGCCGCCGAAGTTCGAGCCCTTGGAAGAAGACGTCGGGCCGCGGAAGGATGAAACCATGGAGGCGCTTGGGAAGCTGAAACCATACTTCGACAGAAAATATGGAACGGTCACGGCGGGGAACTCGTCGCCAATAACGGACGGGGCCGCTGCCGCCATTATCATGAGTGCAGACAAGGCCCGAGAGCTGGGATACAAAGCGCTCGGATATATCAAGGCCGTTGCTTTCGCCGGTTTCGACCCCTCCCGCATGGGCATCAGCCCGCTCTATGCCACGCACAAGGTGCTGAAGCTCACGGGAATGAAGCTAAAGGACATCGAACTCATCGAATTGAACGAGGCATTCGCCGCGCAGATCATTGCCGTCGAGCGTGCTGCAGTATCCAGGGACTATTTCGCCGAACATTTTCCGGGCGAGGAGCCGATTGGCGAATTCAGGCGCGATATCATGAATGTGAACGGCGGCGCCATTGCCGTGGGCCATCCCGTGGGATCATCGGGACTCCGGATCGTGCTCACGCTCCTCAAAGAAATGGCGCGTCGGGGTCTGTCCGTAGGCCTCGCAACCCTGTGCATCGGCGGCGGACAGGGCGGTGCGATGATCGTGGAAAGGAAGTAAATCGCTCGGCGACATTGAAAATTGTAAATTGAAGAGTGAAAAGCCCTATTTGAGGAAAGAACCCATGTCAGCCTTCAGCTATGAGATAAACAAGGATGGAATCGCAATCCTCACCTTTGACCTTCCGGGCGAGAAGATCAACAAGCTCACCGCGCCTGTAATGGAAGAACTTGACCGGATGCTTGGCGAGCTTGCCGCGAAAAAAGACATCAAGGCGCTCGTGTTCCGAAGCGGCAAAGAAGAGAGCTTCATTGTCGGTGCCGATATAGCCGAGATAAAGGCTATTACTGACACGGGGACAGGCGAACAGCTCGCACTCCGAGGCCAGACGATATTGAGTAAGCTGGAAACCCTTCCCTTCCCCACGGTGGCCGCAATCAACGGGCCTTGCATGGGCGGGGGGTTGGAGCTCGCTCTTGCCTGTACCTATCGGGTCCTTAGCAACGATCAGAGAACCGCGCTTGCGCTTCCTGAAGTCAGACTCGGCATCATCCCCGGCTTCGGCGGGACCCAGAGGCTGCCACGCCTTGTGGGCCTTACAAATGCGCTCAACATAACCCTGACCGGGAAATCGATCTATCCAAAAAAGGCAAGGGCGATAGGGCTTGCTGATGAAGTGACGTACAAGGAAACGTTGCTCACGATCGCCATAACGACAGCGATGAAAGCAATCGGGGAACCGCGTCCCGCAAAAGTCCGGGCACGTCGTTCATTTGTCACCAAATTAATTGAGGGGAATCCGCTTACCCGACCCCTCGTCTACCGGATGGCAGAGAACAATGTCCTCAGAGAAACGCGAGGCAACTACGCCGCTCCGCTCGCAGCACTCGAATCTATACGCTACGGACTGGCACACGGCAAAGAAGCGGGATATATAAACGAAGCGAAGCTAATCGGGCGGCTCGCTCCGACCGAGGAATCAAAGAATCTCATCTCCGTCTTTTACCTGAACGAGACGCTGAAGAAAACCCCTCGCCCTTCTTCCAATAAAATATCGCATATGGGTGTCATCGGCGCAGGCGTCATGGGTGGCGGTATTGCCCAGCTCTTTGCGGAAAAAGGCATCAGTGTCAGGATGAAGGACATTAATACGAAGGCCGTAGGTGCAGGACTGAAAGAATCATGGAAAACATTCGATAAAAGGAGGCAAAAAGGGGTCCTGACCGCGATCCAAGCGCGTGACGGCTTCGACCGCATCACCGGCACTACGGATTATTCCGGCTTCGCCTGCGCTGATTTTGCCATCGAGGCAGTGGTCGAAGATATAGACATCAAAAAGTCCGTCCTCCGCGATTTTGAGGCTGTGGCCCGGGAGAGTGCGATCTTCGCCTCGAACACATCATCTCTCTCGATAACCGAGATGGCGTCAGTATCGCGACACCCCGAGCGCATTCTCGGAATGCACTTTTTTAATCCGGTCGAGAAAATGCCGCTCGTTGAGGTGGTGCGGGGCAAAAAGACCTCCGAAGAAGCCGTCTCCGCCATCACAACGCTCTCACGCGTGCTTGGCAAACTCCCGGTGGTAGTGAACGACGGCCCCGGCTTTCTCGTGAACCGTATCCTCATGCCCTACCTCGGCGAAGCGGTCGTGATGCTCGGTCAAGGCGGGACGATCGAGGAAATCGACGGGGCGCTCATTCAGTTCGGCATGCCCATGGGCGCGTTCATCCTCCTTGATGAAATCGGTATCGATATCGCTAACAAGGTCGCCGAGATCCTGTATCAGGGATTAGGTGAGCGCGTAAAGCCCTCGGATCTCCTCGCTATGCTCTATAAGGAAGGATATTACGGGAAGAAGAACGGCAGAGGCTTTTATCGATATCAGGGAGGGAAACGCTGCGGACCGGATACTTCTCTATATAGCAAAATTTTGACGGGATCAAGAGGCAAAGAAAAGATCAGCCACGAAGAAGTCGTGGATCGGGCAGTGCTGCTTATGATAAAAGAGGCTGCGCTCTGCCTCGAGGATATGATAATCGACAGGCCGGACCTTCTCGACGCAGCGCTTATTTTCGGCATTGGATTTCCGCCTTTCCGCGGGGGGCTGCTCAGATATGCGGACAAAATCGGTGCAAAGGTCCTCGTTGATAAACTCACCGGGTACACAAAAAAATATGGCGACCGATTCGCTCCGCCGAACTCCCTGATGGAGATGGCCACTGGCGGGAAAAGATTTTATGTATGATAAGAAAGCTGAGAGCCTATTGATTGAAACAGGGAACTGGCTGGCCGACATGGGTATCGGATAGAGGGATTCTGCTTCTGAGATCAAGCCTCGGTTCAGAGTCGCTTCCCATTCGCTATTCACCATCCTATGCTATAATCCATGTGCGCACACGTTTTTTTGTTCTCCCGCATTCATTTGCGTTCTCAGAGAGTATAAACTATGATTCTGAAAAAGGGAACATTATGGCGGAGCATCGAGAGTACCACCCAGAATGCGCTCAAGACTGGCGCGTTGCTCCCGATCTCCACAGAGCATACCTTCATCGAAGACGCAGGATTAAAGTTCTTTGTCAGGGTCCTGACGAGTCTGCGGAAAAAAAACGAGGCGCGGAAGCAGCAAGAGGCTGCGAGCGCATCAGGGAAGAAAGTGAACCCTTTTCTCCCGCCTGAGAAAGACCTCATCGTCGCGGATATTACTGATACGCACCAGGCCATCCTGAACAAGTACAACGTGGTGGAACACCATTTGCTCATCATTACCCGGCATTTTGAGGATCAGGACACTCTTCTGACCATGAAAGATCTCGAGGCGCTCTGGCTCTGCATGGGCGAATACAGCGGTCTCGGTTTCTACAACGGCGGCCGCGAAGCAGGCGCAAGCCAGCAGCATAAACACCTCCAGATCGTGCCGCTCCCCCTGGCGCCGGTCGGTCCTGCTATCCCCACCGAACCTTTGCTCGTCGGGGCGGCACAGAGCGGAATCACGACTATTCCGGGATTCCCCTTCCTCCATTCCTTTGTACGCCTGGACCGGGATCTCGTAAACTTCCCCGAGCATATCGTAAAAAAAACCTTCGACCTCTACTCAGCCATGCTCGAAAATACCGGTTTAAATACGCCTGATGCCTCGCGAGTCACGCATCAATCTATGCCTTACTGTCTCCTCGTGTCGCGAGATTGGATGCTTCTTGTACCGCGGTCAAAGGAGCATTTCGAAGACATTTCCTTCAATTCCCTAGCCTTTGCCGGGTCGCTCTTTGTTCAGGACAAGCAGCGGCTAGCGCGATTGAAAACCCTCGGTCCCATGAAAGCGCTCAGGAGCGTGACAATTCCGAAGGAAGCATAAAGGATGCTAGAGTGATGTTATTCGGGTGAAATGCTGCCCCTCTGGCATCGCGCAAAGAGGTTCGCACCCTCATGTGCACATCATCGATGGAGCCTAGTTTCATCTTCATGTTATTAGCCTGCATTTTTGTCTTCCCTGCCCTTTTTTTCACGCTCTTCTCAGTGTACCACTGGCATCATGTCTTCCCATCAAATAGATGACTTCTGACGGTCCTGTTCCTTGACATTTGGTCCGGCCGGAGCTATCCTAAAAATAGGACAAATGTTATCCTGATAAAGCCGACCCTTGAGGGGTGGGATGTAACGTTAATGATTCGATTTTTTAATTTTCACTTTCGACGTAGCGTGTCTCTATATCGGCGCTGAGGGAAAAATGGGTGGCGGTTCCCTACGGTGGATCCGATCTCCTCTCAGCTGTCCGAAATTATACCGTTTTCCCCTTGGAGGGCATAAGTGCTGGTGCAAGAGAGGAGCATGTAACTATGCCAGATCCGCGTTTTACGGGAATTTCAAGTATCACGGGAAAGACCGTTTACATCCGCCATGCAACCGAGTGGGATGTGGTCAGTATACGAGACTATCTGAAACAGCATGGGCAGGAGGAGCGTGACCTAAGGCAGTCCGATGTAGTCGTCGCTGCCGAAGGAGACCGACTCATCGGCTTCGCCATCCTGGAAAAGGGCTTTGAACACAATGCAAATTGCGTAACAGTCACTGAAGACGTCAGGCGGCGGGGAATCGGCGCCCCCATAGTTCGACATTTGATGAAATATGCGCAGGTGAATACTGTATACAGTTCAACTGTCATGCTCCGGTATTTTACGAAGCTTGGCTTCACGAGGGCAAAGACGACGCAGCGTAAGCGTGCGGATGCCGCTGCATATGCATGCCGATGGCAAGGGAAACGCGGTCTACTGCTTGCTCGGTATGAAAAAAGGTGAGGCGGGAGAACGCCATGCGGATCGTCAAGGACAATATCTGGACATGGCTCATGCCCGACATGCCGCGGGTGATAGACAGGAGAACATGGACTCGTAGCGGTGGCAAGTGGATCGTGTTTGACCGGGAAGAACGCATCAAGGAAATTGCAGGGAAGCTAGCGCCGCACATCGACTCCGGCGAGATCGAGAGCGGAAAGTACTGGAACGGCGACCCCAGTGCCATCAACGTCTACTCCCTTGACCGGGACCGGGGAAAAACACGGAAGATACTGATGGACGTGGGCGTATTGCAGGTTATGGTCTGGGAATACGACTACGAGTGGCGGAAAAATATCTGCTCTCCTCTCTCCTTCACATATTCCTGGTTATCCAAATTCAAAACTATCGTGCAGAGCCGTGGCATATGCGGCACTCTGCGGCTCGTGAGGGATGTGCTGAAGCCGCAGAAGTATGACGGCTAATGCATCAGGGGACGCATGGAACGCGAGGCAATCAAAGAGAAGACGAGAGCAACACTGATCTATGACGGTGCCTGTCCAATATGCTCGTCGACCGTGGCATGGATCGAGGAAAATGAGGAGGAAGGTTCCTTCGAGATGGTGCCGTGCCAGTCTGAAGCACTTGATAGACGGTTTCCTGATGTGAAACGGGATAAATGCATGAAGGCAATGCACCTCGTGCTTCCTGACGGCAGGATCCTTGACGGTGAGCAGGCCTTGCCCGAAATATTCGCAAGGCTCAGGCGGTATCGACCCGTAGCGCTTCTCTTGAAGCTGCCCGGAACGATGGTGCTGAGCCGCATCTTTTACCGCTGGTTTGCCGACCGACGATACCGCATCGCCCATTTCTTCCATCTCTCTGTGCCGAAGAAGTGAAGTTCGATGGCAGTGGGAAACAGTACAATTTAAGCGATAATGAACCATACGCCGTGTCGACTAATGAGGTGAGGGATGAGAGGGCTTTATCATGCTCATTAATATCCTGAAGTCGCGGATGAACTGCTTTTTCCCTTCTGGAAAGCGCATGGCATAGGCGGGATGAAAGGTAACGTAATACGTTCTCCCCTCTTTCTCCACGGTACTGCCGTGCGCCCGGGTTATCTCCACCTTCGTGTCAAGCATGGCTAGACATGCCGTGTTGCCGAGAAGGACAACGATCTTCGGATCGATAACGGAAAGCTGCTTAAATAAGTGTTTCCTGCCGTGGATGATTATTTCCTTTTCAGGGGTACCGCGCAGCGGAAGATAGTGGACCGGACTTGTTATAAAAACCTTATTCTCGTTCAGACCTGCTTCTTTTATCATCTGCCGCAGAAACTTTCCCGACCGCCCGATAAAAGGCCGCCCGGACCTCGCCTCCTCCTTCCCCGGCGCCTCCCCGATAAAAACAACCCGGGCATCGGGATCCCCCTCGCCCGGTACCGCCTGCCCCGTACCTCCTTTTTTGCAGAGAGCACAGCGTGCGATTTCCGCAGCGATCCGCTTTAATGCTCTTTCCTTATTCATATCACAATTGGGTTTCCTGCACCGTCGAAATGCAAGGCCAGACGGTCCGGCATGAGCGTCAGTAGCAGACGAGCTGCAGTACGCATACGCCGATCAGAATTATAGAGTTCCGTTCCCGAGTTTTCATCATACCCTCTCTTTAGCTGATGCTATTTATATTTAATCTTCTTTCCCAGCATCTGCATGGCCTTACCACTATCCCGCTTCAGCCAGACAAGGCAGAAGACCGCAGATGCGATAACGAGAGACGAAAGGACCTTTTCGCCGTGCTGGATCATCAAGATTGCTCCACCAACAAGAAAAATCATGAAGCCCAGGGGGATAAATATCCTTGAGGCGATCTCCTTCACCGGTGAGAGGTTTCTGAAGCACAGCCGCGCCTCTTCTATCCTGTGCATTTTTTCATACAGGTTCCCCAGGTTGAACCAGACCAGATTGTTCTGCGGGTCCATCTTGCTTACCCGCTCGTAATACGTTATCGCCCTCTCCGGATCGACGTCGTGTAGCTGCAGGGCAAGACGGATCCAGAGGGTGAACTTGTTCCCTGCTTTAGCATAATGCTTTTCCGCCTCGTCAGATCTCCCGGTCTCTTCAAGGATCACAGCCTTCAAGAATTGTGCACGGTGAAAGTCCGGATGAGAAGCGAGCAGTTCATCGACCGCTTTCTGAGCGCCGTCGTATTCCTTTTTTTCGTAGAGAATTATTACCTTTTCGAGCAGTTTCCCGATTGACTCCATCGTTCAGCTCCTTTTAACGAGATGTAAAATAATTGATACGAAATGCATGATATCAGATGTCTGATGTCAATAGCAAGGGGTATCAAATTGCCCAGAAAGAAACATACGACTTTTATCTTTCAGTCGTGAAATGGAGTTAACGAGTGGAGGCAGCTGTGGATGAGTTTGAAAGATCTCGGAGCATATGCCTGACACGGATATTCCTCCCCCTTTTTTTGTGTCGTCTATTTCCTGTGCATTGTCTGCATCTGACCTCTGCTATTTTATACTATCTCATTCCAATAGCTGCCACTCCGCATATCCTGCTTTCTTCATGACAAGCTTCCTCCCTGACAAGCGCACCCTCGTCAGTTCGGGATGGGTCTTGACCGTGATGTACGCCCGTACGAGATTTGCTATCGTAGCTTCCTGGAACGCGAACTCCCGTCCGTCCTGGAGCACAATCGTGGTCCGCAGATGCTTGTGTCCCTCGGGAATCTCGGTCGTCAGTTCTTTCACTTCTTCATTTGCTATGATCACGAGTCACCTCCTTGAAATATGCTGATTCCGGCATTGTATTCATAAGTATACTGTAAATAGGAAAGAGTGAACTGGTGCCGGAAGGGGTAAATCGAGAAACCGGAAAATCCTATGGAAAACGAAGGCCCAGTGCCAACGAGTTTACGGTCGCTGAATCGGGGAGATCTCCCGTGTAGATTCCTTCGGACCTTCCTGAGTCTGCTATAATTTATCCATTACCTGCGACATCTGCCTTGCCGTATCACGAGAGTTGGCGCTGCAGGTTAATTGAATTTGGTGGGAAAGAGGACTATGTGCACTTGCTGATTGACATCCACCCCGCGCTCAATATATCGACTCTTATAAACAACCTCAAATTTGCAAGCTCAAGAAGGATCAGGAACGAATTCCCTGACCACATAAAAAGATTCTACTGGAAGCCTGTTTTCTGGCATCGTGCGGATTTCGCAGGGACCATTGGCAAGGTGACCCTTGAAACAGTTCGACGCTATGTTGAGCAACAGGGCACAAAAGAGAAAACGCGAAAGCAATCACCAAACCTGTCCGCTTGACCCGCCTCCTAGTAATTCGCTAGGGGGGGAATACGCGGACAATTGCTCAAAAAATGCCTACATCAATATTATGGACCAGTCTCGCCCGTGCTAAGAGGTGGATGAGTACATTCCTCTCGATAGGAGGATAACAAGCAATGAATTTATCGTGGCAGTCAATCTTCCGCTGTAGGCAGTACTCACTCGGCTTGACGGCGTTACTCTATAAAAAAGAGGACCTGCCTCTAAGGAGTTGGCATGATGGATGATATAATTGAAGTTATAACGTATTCTGGGTATCGGGGAGAGGAAGTCCCGCGGGAATTCCTTCTCCATGAGAAGAGAGTTGAGGCTGCGGAAATACTGGACATGTGGATTGAAGAAGACTTTGCTGGCAAAGTTCGAAAAAGATATTTCAAGGTTAAAGGAAACGACGGGGATACTCATCAGATATACTATAATGAGAAGACCTTGGTATGGTTCTATGTACAAAAAAAGAAAGAGTGAAGATAGGCAAAACTGCATCACGGCACGAGTCATTTTTCCGGAATCATTTCTCCTTGTATTATTCTTGAACATCTCTGCCATCCCGCAACGCATGTAAAACAGTAAAATCGCTTATTTGCGGGGAGCGCAGCAGTCCCGAGCAAGGCGGGTGGACCAAGGACGAATTTGCTTCGCCACAATGACATTCCTCTTGCGCTTGCACCGATTAGTTATTTTTCAAGATGACAATCTCCTGTTCCTGTCCAGGATAATACTCTTATTAGATGCATCCTCCCTGTTGACATGGACGCATTCTTTGTGGCAGTGGAGCAGAAACGTCAACACCGGATTCCTTGGCGAGGAGGGTCTGCGAATTCCAGCCTCTGCGCGGACTGCCGTTGAACGCGAGCACCTTCACGACTACATCTCTTTTTTTGATCCCGGGGTCTGCTTAAGCAGGCTGACGACCTGTAGGGCACGGAGACATAATGGTCCACGATTCTCCCCGCTCCCGTCCTCCTGACCCAGATCCCACTCGTGAAGCTGCTTCCGAACAAGGTCATCAGGGCAAACGAGAACCGCGCCTGGATTTCTATTTTTCTTCATCAATTTACCCTTTTGAATGCCTGTTTTTTCGCCTTGCAGACGGGACATTCGTCGGGTGCCTCGCCCTCGGCCGTGTACCCGCAGACCTGGCAGACCCAGTAATCCGCGTCCACGCTCCTATCGAGGTTCTTGATGGCCTTTTCATAAAGCGCGGCGTGAACCTTTTCCACTTCATTCGCGAGAGTGAATGACCGCAGAGCGCCCTGAATTCCTT
>Ga0335085_10011139_pt1 | contig 13370 bp, 9 predicted proteins | sample Lox_Sample_45_FD_206712 | JGI IMG/M metagenome (GOLD analysis project Ga0335085, IMG submission 206712) | Soil microbial communities from Loxahatchee National Wildlife Refuge, Florida, United States - Lox_Sample_4.5 | ecosystem: Environmental > Terrestrial > Soil > Wetlands | place: USA: Florida...
AGAACAATTCGTTCCTGACGATCGGCCCCAGAATCGCCATCTCCGTCTTGCTCGACGGAATCCATCGCGCTTCGCTCAATTCGTGTAATCCGGTCACCGCCAACTGGATCGCCACCAGGATCAGGATCGAACTCGTCACCGCGAAAAATCGGTGCAGCGGTACCTTCAAGGTACCCTTAAAGAAGAACAGCCCTACCGCCACCGCCGCCGCGATCCCCAGCACCGTTCCAATCCACGTCTGCAATCCCTCCGTGGACATTTCTACGGCGCGCAAAATCAGCGCCAATTCCGCCCCTTCGCGCAACACCATCAAAAATACAAATAGGCCAATTCCCCACCCTGCCGCCCGACCACCGCGTCCCGCGTACTTCTCGACCTTCTCTTCAATTTCTTTTTTCAAGTGTTTCGCAACGCTGTTCATCCACCAGACCATCGTCACCACGAAAAACGCCGCCACCAGATACATCAACCCTTCGAAACCATCTTCGCTGATGTTAAATCGGTCCAAAGCAATCGCCACGGCCAGGCTCAACGCCACGGCTGCCGCCACTCCACCCCACACATATCGCGACAATTGGGCTCGTCCGGTGCGCGCGAGGTACACCAGCACAATTCCCACCACTAGTGACGCTTCAACTCCCTCGCGCAGCGCAATCAGAAAGGCAGAAAGCACGAAAACTCCAGTTGAAAGTGATTTGCAACTACAGAACAGTCTACTCTTACCCCTCCTCCCTCGTCAAGGACCCTCAGCACCTCACTCTTTTCTTCAGCCCACTGTAGAATGGGGACTTGCGTCTAATCCTCTTTATGCTCCGAAACCTCTTTCAACCCCTGGCGGCGCTTCTCCTGTCCTGCCTCCTCGCATGCCCGCCCTCGCTGGCCCAAGGCCGCCCGAACTCCTCCGCACAGGCGGACCCGCAGGCTCAAGTCAAGCCCGATCTAAAGCGCGCCAAGAAGTTAATGGAACTCGGTGCAAAAGAAGAAGCAGCCGGCGCCTATGAAGAAGCCTTGGCCGCATACGATGAAGCCGTTCGTTACGCCCCCTTTGACGTGACCATTGTCGGAAAGGCCGCCGCGCTGCGCTCCAAGCTGGTGCAATCCTACGTCGACAAAGCAGAGCGATTGGCCGTAGACGGGAATTTTCTGGAAGCCACTGAGCAACTGGCGTCCGCTCTGCAGGTGGACCCTTCCAACACCATGCTGCTTGAGCGCCTGAAGCAATTGAATTCCCTGCGCGTCGAAGCGAAGAACACGGAACCAGAGGAGTCCCCCGAGGGCATGCCACAACTCGCTCCCGCTCAGGGAAAAAAGAATTTTCGTCTGCAAACAGATTTGCAGAGCGCCTACGAACAGGTAGCCGCCGCCTTCGGTGTGAAGGCTACCTTCGATCCCGAGCTTCCCGCCCGAAACGTAAAACTGCGTTTGGAGAACGTGGACTTCCAAACAGCCTTGAAAGTTCTTACGGCAGAAACGGGAACATTTTGGAAGGCCCTGAATTCCAAACTCATTTTCGTCGCTGCGGACACCTCGGAGAAGCGCAAAGCCCTCGACACCGTCATCGAGCAAACGTTCCTGCTTCCTGACTCGACGACGCCCACGGAAATGTCAGACGTCGTTCGCGCCGTTCGCGATCTCACCGGCACAACGCGGATTCAGCAATCCCTCAACGCCCATACCATCACGCTTCGCGACACCGTCCCACGCGTACGGCTCGCGGGTGCAGTCATCAAGGATTTGGAGCAGTCTCATGGCGAAGTTCTTCTCGAAATGCAATTCCTGGAAGTCGATCGAAACAACGCCGCGAAACTCGGCATCACTCCCCCTGCCAATATCAAGGTGTATTCCGTTCCTCCCAATCTTGCCAGCGCTCTCCGTACCGCTCCGAGTTACACCGCTCTCTTGACTCTCCTCGCCTCTATCTTTGGTACCGCCGCCACCGGCGGTCTCAGCAGTCTCGCTTCCGCGATCCCTGCCATCGCCGCTTTCGGCGGTGGGAGGAGTACATTTCTTCTGACTCTCCCCAGTGTCACCGCGGATTTTGCCCAATCCCTGTCCCTGGTCCACAGTGGCCGCCAGGTTCTGCTGAGAGCCGAGGACGGTAAGCCCGCCACCTTTTTTGTCGGCGAGCGCTATCCCGTCACACTTTCCCTACTCTCCGGAAGCTTGTCGGGCGGCGGCCTCACCCCCAGCGTCGGCGGCGTCTCGACCGCGCTGCAATCCCAACAGTTCACCGTCGGGCAAGGGCCTGTGGCCATGGTTTCGGCGGATTTTCGCGGCAGTGGCAACCAGGATCTCGCGGTCGTCAATCAGGTCGACAACTCGCTCACCATTTTGCTGAATCAAGGCGTCGGCCTAACCTCCCAATTCGCTCAAGCCACGGGTTCGCCTATTTCCCTTGGTCCTCCTGCCTCCAGTTCCACGCAGGCGGGCATCGTCAGTCCCGCGGTGTCCCTCACCGTTACCAATGCCGCGCTGCAATCCATTGCTGTTTCTCCTGCTCTCGCTTCCATCGCTCCGCGCGGCACACAAAAATTCACCGCCATTGGCACCTTCAGCAACGGCACCACGCAAGACATCTCCTCCGACGTCACCTGGACATCTTCGAACACGGGTGTCGCGACCGTCGGGTCTCTCGGTGGCGTCGCCATTGGCCAAGGAACCGGCACCACGCAAATTTCCGCCGCGCTTGGCAGTATCACCAGTGCGCCCGCGAAGCTCACCAGCACCTCGGCAACTCTTCAATCCATCGCGGTGACACCCACAACTGCATCCCTCGCCCGCAATGGCACTCTGCAATTCTCCGCCATCGGCACGTTCAGCGACGGCACTCAACAGGACGTCACCAGCAGCGCCTCGTGGAGTTCCACCAATACCAGCATTGCCAGCGTCGGGGTCGGCTCCGGATTGGTTCGCGGCATCAACGCCGGCTCCACGCAAATTCGGGCCGCTCTTGGTGCCGTCGGCAGTCCTTCCTCCACACTGACGGTCACTGCCGCCACATTAAAATCGCTCGCCGTAACGCCCGGCAGCCTGGCGATTGCTGCAGGCACTTCGGTGTCCTTCACTGCCACGGGAACCTACAGCGACGGCAGCGTTCAGGACGCCACATCTTCCGTCGCTTGGACTTCTTCGAAGCCCGCCGTCGCCACCATCGGTGCAAGCTCCGGTCTCGCAACCGCTATCGCCGTGGGCACCACCTCCATCACCGCCTCTCAGGGTGGTGCCGGAAGTCCATCCGCCATTGCGACCGGAAGTTTGAACACCCTTACTGATGGGACGCCCGACCTGCTTGTCGCTTCGCAAATTAATAATTCCGTCATCGTCCTGCTTGGCAACGGCGACGGCACCTTCACCAATCCAAAACAAGCCATCAGCTACGTTGTCGGCAACCAACCCAGCGGCATCGTCGTTGGTACGTTTAATTCCAACACCGATTCCAATCTCGGATTTGTCGTCACCAATTTTGCGGACAACAGCTATTCCGTTTTTACGGGAAATGGCGACGGCACTTTCGCCCAAGTGCAAGGCTCGCCTTTCCATCTACCCTCGGGGCAGACCGGTCCCATTGCCATTACGACTGCCGATTTCAACGCTGACGGCAAGGCCGATCTTGCCATCGTCAATCAAACCACCAACAACGTCACTATTCTCGAAGGCAACGGCGACGGCACTTTTCAGCAATTCCCGAACTCTCCCCTTGGCACTGGCAAGTTCCCCGTGGCGATTGCCTCGGGCACGTTGGATGGCAGCAATGGCCCCGCTCTTGCCATCGCCAATCAAAACGACGATAGCGTTAGCGTCTTCCTGGGGAATGGCGATGGCACCTTCGCCGTCGCCTCGCAATCTCCTCTGGCGGTAACCTCGGCGCCTGCCGGCATCACCATCGCCGACTTTGGAGGAACCTCCACAGGCGGTATCGCTGTGACCAGTCGCGATTCCGGTACCGTCATCGTCTATGTCGACCTTGGCAGCGGCTTATTTACCGAGGCTTTGGAACCAGCCGCAGGAACCTCTCCCACCGCCATCCTGGCCGGCGATTTCTCCGGCAATGCCCTCCCCGACATCGTCGTTACCAATGATATTTCCGGTTCGGCTGGCGCTGTCACTCTTCTCGTCAGCCCCACCAGCCTTATTTCCAATTCCCTCAACTCTCAAACGCCTTATCCCGGCTCCGAATACATCGATATCGGCTTAAAAGTAAAAGCTACGCCATTCGTACATCCCGATAATGAAGTCACTCTGCAAATGGATTATGAAATCAAGGCCTTATCCGGTTCCAATTTCAATGGCATCCCCGTTATTTCCAATGAGTCCATGACGCAAACCATTCGTTTGAAAGAAGGGGAAACTTCCATCGTCGCCGGGCTGATTGATCGGGAGGAAGCAAAAGCCTTAGCCGGTATTCCCGGCCTTGCAACTATTCCTTATGCCGGTTACCTGTTCGGCTCGCACAACGATTCGGCCACTAGCGACGAACTCTTGATCCTGATCACTCCGCGATCGTTGACCGTTCCTTCGCGCCAGTCTCGCAACATTTATGCGGGTCGCGGTGATCTCAGCGGTGGTCGCGGCACAGTAGGCGCCGGCGCGCCTCCACCGGCAACCGAACAGGAAGAACCGAGGCCCGGCCGAGTGGCGCCCGCCAATCCGAATGTTCCGCAGCCTCCCGGCTTGCCGCCCGCCAACCCAGAGCCAGGGGCGCAGCCCGGTGCTCCTCCTCAAACTCGCCCGGATCAATAACCGCACTTGCGCGATTCTAGACCGTTAAGCGTCGCCCGGTTACGGATTCCAGGATCGCTAGCGGTGATCGCTGCGGATCCACTAGCGCTCCCTGCGGAATCAGCAGCGTCTGCTCCAGGGCGTATTGTCCGGAATACACCGCGTGACTCACGCAATCGGTGTAAACCATCCAGGCGGAATTCGGCGGAAACTCCCATCGCATCTTTGGAGTCGTTTGTTGGAAATGTGTGTCTTCCTTCATCCTGTTGTGGTAGTGGTGCATCAGATCGTCATACGGCGAAAAGTCGGTCTTGCGAATACGCAAAGCACGTGCCAGCAAGTTGAAGCCGCGGACGAATGGATTTGTAAGGGATTTGGAGAGCCCGCCAGACTCCACCATGCGCGGGCCGAACGCTTCAAACGTCTGCGAGGTCAGCCACACTCGATTTTCAATCGGATTGATATTCGTGAAAAAGCGTAGAATTCGCGCTCCGTTTGTCGGACGCGTCGGAAAGGAATCGAAGTGCAGCAAATCGTTGCGTGCGTGCACCCGAGCCGGGCGCCCTTTCTCCTCGATCGGCCGAAAGCTGGCAAATTCCAGTTTCCATTGGCCCGCATACGGTATCAGGAATTTCCCCAAGAATTCCACGGATTGCCGGGAATACTCGCTCAGGATTCGTCGAAGATTGTCTGCCTCTTGTGCGTCTTCGCGATCCAATCCTGTCACTCGGTCATCCAGCGGACGGTAGGCAATGTTTTTATGATAGGCCGAGCTGGTTTGTTTGCGACCTAGCAGCAGTTCGCGATCATCGTCGGGTATCACGATCGGGGAGTTCGGAAAATACACGATGTGCCCGGCTTCCAGTTCGCGGCACACTTCCCTTGAGCGAGATTCCGTCCATGGCTCGCGTGAGCCATGGCCTTCCATGGTCAACAGGCGGCTAAACCCTGGCGCGCTGCTCAATTCCGGTGCGAAAGCCGCATTCATCCAAAAGCTCTCCAGATCTTGCAAAAGATGGATGCAATAGACAGCCGGTTCGTTTCACTCTCTCCCAACGACTACGGCAGCGGGTCGAATACTACCACCGGTTGGTACGTGCGCGGCACTACGGCCTCGGCAATCGCGATTAATTTATTTTCCTGGCTGAACACCCGCAATCGCGGCGCCTGTGTGCCGGGGCTGTCCAGCTGCGCGGTCGCTCCCGGAGGTAATTCCGTTCTCCCCGGCTGCAGTTGCGATAACAACACGTTAAACTTGCCGCCGTGGCGCACTTTCTTTTCCAGCACCGGTAACACGTTCGTCTTGGGATAATCCGGCAACAAATTCTCCAGCGCGATCAGGCAGTTCTGGAATTTCCCGTCGCGCGTCGCTTGTGCCAGTTCTTCCAATCCGATGGCTTGATCCAGCGAAAATTCACCCACAGCAGTACGGCAAATCTCGTTTAAGTGTGCGCCATATCCCAATTTCTGTCCCATGTCGTGCGCCAGCGACCGAATGTACGTCCCGGAAGAACATTCAATCGAAAATCGCGCTACCGGCCCTTCCATCTCAGTAAGGCGGTATTCGAAGATCTCCACGCTGGCCGGCTTCAATTCCACCGCCTGGTTCTTTCGCGCCAGTTCATATGCGGGGCGTCCGTGTACCTTCTTCGCCGAAAATATGGGCGGCATCTGTTCGAACCGACCCATCGATTCTAAAGCTAGCCGCTCAATTACCTCGCGCTCCAACACCGGCGCCATGTCGGGTCCTGCCGCCATTCCCTCGGAGTCATAAGTGTTTGTCGCATAGCCGAAACGAAACGCCGCGTCGTAGTGTTTGCGGCGCCCAGCATAAAAACGCACCAATCGCGTCGCCTTTCCCAAAAGCAATACAAGGACGCCGGTCGCCAACGGATCGAGTGTGCCCAAGTGCCCAATCTGGCGAAAACCAGCCAGATGCCGCACGGCATCCACGATATCGTGAGACGTCTGGCCCTGCGGCTTGTTGATGACCAATGCGCCGTCAAACGGCGCCGGTTGGGGTTGGCGTGCCATCACGGAGCATTCCCTTGCCACCAGCCATTGCAGTTGCCGTCCTTCCGAACGGCGTCCGCGCCGTGAGGAATCTCTCCTCTCTCAAGCGGAATATTCGTCACGAGTTCGCTTCAGGTGGGGACGGCTTCTCCGTCTTCATCTGCTTCAATAATTGTTCGATGCGTTCCACGTGCTCCTGCGATAGGTCCAGCGTAAAGTGCAAATCCGGCAGCCGCCTCATCTGCAATCTCTCGATCAATTCATGCCGAATATATCCCGCGGCATGCTCCAGTGCCTTGATCGCATCAGACTGTTCCTTGGAATTCTCCGTCCGCACACTCACGAACACCCGCGCATGCTTCATGTCGGGTTGCACGCGCACCGCACTCACGCACACATTCCCTTCCAGACGCGGGTCTTTCAGCTCTCCCGCCAGCATGGCGTTAATCTCGTGCGCGATTTCCTCGCCCACTCGTTCATGCCGATGATGATCAGGGCTCATAACCGTGACAATCCTGTGTCAAAGAAACTCGACGTCATGGGAAACCAGCAGCGGACCCAATACCTTATACGCATCCGCCAGTACCAGTTGCAGCGATTCCTCTACGTGCTGCTCCGCATTCGACAACGTTACCACGCCTACTACCGCTTGATTCCACACGTCCTGAAAATCCAGCTCCGCCACCGCCACGTTGAACCGTCCACGTAGCCGATCTTTCAAGCCGCGCAACACCTGCCGTTTGTCCTTTAGCGAATGTGCTTCAGGCAAATGCAATTCCAACGTTAGCAATCCTACCGGCATGGTGACTCATCCTCAGGCGGTACCGCCCGGGATTACGCTTCGTTACCTTCGGGCGGGAACCGACCCTTGTGCGGCAGCCTCGGCGGCAGATAATTTGACTACCTGGAAGCACTCCAGAATATCTCCCACTTTCACATCGTTGAAGTTTGCGATCCCCAATCCGCACTCAAATCCTGTGCGTACTTCGCTCGCGTCATCCTTGAAACGCTTCAACGAACTCAACTTGGACGTGTAGATGATCGCTCCGTCTCGCACCACCCGCACTTGCGCGTCGCGCTTCATGATTCCGTCCAGCACGTAGCACCCGGCTACGGTTCCGGCGCCCTTCACCCGGAATGTGTTCCGCACTTCCGCGCGGCCCAGATACGTCTCCTGGACCACCGGCTCCAGCAGCCCTTCCATGGCCTTCTTAATTTCGTCGGAAACCTCGTAGATAATGTTATGCGTTCGAATATCCACGTTTTCCTGTTGCGCCAGGTCCGACGCCTTGCGGTCGGGACGCACACCAAACGCAATGATAATCGCGCCTGACGCGCTGGCCAGCAGCACATCGTTTTCCGTCACCGCGCCCACGCCGGCGCTGATGATCTTCAGTTTCACCTGGTCGGTCGAAAGTTTCGGCAGCATTTCTTCCAGGACTTCCGCGGAGCCCTGCACGTCCGCCTTGATCACCAGCGGTAGTTCCTTCACCTCGCCGGCCTTCAATTGCTCGTGCAACTGATCCAGCGTAATGCGCGCCCCGGCGCTCGCGCGCAACGCGGCATCGCGCTGCTTCGATTGCCGGAATTCCACCACGTGACGCGCCTTGGCTTCGTCCGTAACCTGGAAGTGGTCACCCGCTTCCGGTACGCCTTGCAAACCCAGCACCTCAATCGGCGTCGAAGGCGGCGCGTCTTTCGCCGGCCGTCCCCGGTCGTCGAACATCGCGCGCACTTTTCCGAACACCGAACCGGCTATGAAGAAGTCGCTGGTGTTCAGTGTTCCGTTTTGCACCAGAATCGTCGCCACCGGCCCGCGTCCTTTGTCCACGCGCGATTCCAACACCGTGCCGCTCGCCGGCGCGTCCGGATTCGCCTTCAGCTCGCGCAAGTCCGCTACCAGCAGAATGATCTCCAGTAATTTATCCAGGTTCGTTTTCTGCTTCGCGGATACTTCCACGAATTCCGTATCGCCGCCCCATTCCGCAGGCATCAATCCCAGATCCGACAACTGCCGCTTCACTCGTTCCGGCTGTGCTTCCGGCTTATCAATCTTATTCACCGCCACGATGATTGGCACGCTCGCGGCCTTTGCGTGGTCGATAGCCTCGCGCGTTTGCGGCATCACGCCGTCATCCGCCGCAACCACCAGAACCACAATGTCCGTTACCTTCGCGCCCCGTGCGCGCATCCGCGTGAACGCTTCGTGACCCGGCGTATCCACGAACACCACGCTCCGCTCGCCCACTTGCACCTTGTACGCGCCAATGTGCTGCGTGATGCCTCCCGCTTCGCCCGCCGCTACGTCGGCGGCGCGTATGCCGTCCAACAAACTCGTTTTTCCGTGGTCTACGTGACCCATCACCGTAACCACCGGCGGCCTTGGTTTCAGGTTCTCCTTGGTCTCTTCCTTCGCGACCTCCAGAACCATTTCTTCTTCGAACGAAACCACGCTCACCACGCCATTAAACGACTGTGCCAACTCCGTCGCGGTCTGCACGTCCAGCGCCTGGTTGATGCTGGCGAAAACTCCGCGATCCAGCAGTGTCTTGAGCAAGTCCTTTGCGCGAATATCCAGCTTCTCGGCAAGTTCTCGAATCGTGATTCCTTCGGTTAATGTCACTTCGCGTGGCGGACGCGGCTCCGGTGGGGGAGCAATGACGGCCACTCCCCGGCCGCCTGCGCCAGGACGCTGGCGCGTCGGGTGCAATTTCCGCTCGCCTTCCATCTCCCGCTTGTCCACCATCGGCCTTTGCCGTTGGGTGGGTCTGCGCGTATAAAGAGGTTTTCCAGGTTCCGCCTTCGGCGGCATCTTGTCCGGGAAGGGCGGCAACATCGTGGGACGACCGGGCGTGCGCGGGCCAGGCCGCGAGCCGGACGGAACTGCTCCTCCGGGCCGCTGGCTCCACGGTCGGTTCTGTCCTCCAGGTCCACCGGGACTCCCTTGACCTTGGCCTCCTCCAGGACGTGGCGTATACGGCCGGCCACCTTGCCCGGATTGCGGACGCATCGGCTGTCCGGGACGTGGGCCACTCGGTCGTTCACTGCGAGGCTCCGTGCCGGGAATTGGGCCACGGTTTCCTCCCGTCGGCATCGGTGGACGCGTCGGAGTCGCAGGCCGCGCGGAAGGACTTGTCCCTGCCGCAGGCCGCGCACCCATTGGTTGTGAACCAGGTTGCTGCGGACGAACTCTCGGAGGCGCGCCCTGTGGCGGACGGGCCGCAATCGGCTGTCCGGGCGTTGGCGAAGTTGGTCGTGCGGCAGGCGAAACCGCTGGTCTCGGCGCAGCAGTTGGTGCCGCGGGAGGTGGGGTCGTCGCAGGCCTTGCCGCTGCCGGTGCCACTGGAGCAACTGGAGCCGGCCTCGGTGCTGGCGAAGGAGCGGTAACCGGTGCTGCAGCAGGTGGCGCACTGGGCGCGGACGGCTTTGGCGCGGGCGCAACTGCCGCAGGGGCATGTGTCGCTGGAGCAGCCGCAGGTGCATGCGGAGCGGGCGGCGCAGACGGCTTCACGGCGGCAGATGCCGGCGCCGCTGGCGCTGCAATGACGGGCTTCGGTGCCTCCGGTGCCGCAACGGGCGCGGCCGCCGCGACTTCTGAAGTTCCCTGCAGCTGGCGACGCACTTTTTCCGCTACGTCGGTGGGAATCGAACTGGAGTGCGTTTTTTTCTCGGTTACGCCGAATCCAGGCAACAGGTCAATAATCGCTTTGGCTTTGACCTCAAGCTCTCGCGCTAATTCATTTATTCGAACTTGGGATGAGTCACTCATACTTCCTAAGAACTTTTCTCTTCCTGCTGCTCCTTCGGAGCTTCCTCGCTCGTCGGTTCAGCGGCCGCAGAGTGATTCTCCGCGGTGGATTCCTCATTCGATGCTTCCTTGTTATTTTCCGTCTCGGCTTCTGGGGCCGTTTCCGTCGCCGCTGCGGCGTTCTCGGCGTTTTCTTCGGCAACTTCCCCAGCTGTCGCTTCGCCTTCCGCGGGAACCGCAGCAGCTTCGCCACTTTCATAGAAGTGGTTTACAGCCTGATAAATTTTGTCCACCATCTTTTCGCCGATGCCCGGGATCTCCATCAATTGCTCCGGCGTCATTCCGGCCAGTTTTTCCAGAGACGTGATTCCCGCCGCCTCGATCTTCTCGATGGTCTTTGGCCCTACCCCCGCCAACACCGTCAGCGGCGTGGTCGGCGCCGTCAGAGCGGTCATTTGCTCTTCGATTTCCCGGCGCTTTTCTTCTTCACTCTTGATGTCGATGTCCCAGCCAATTAACTTGCTCGCCAGCCGGACGTTTTGTCCCTTTTTTCCGATCGCCAACGAGAGCTGCGAATCCTCGACGATCACTTCCAGCTTTTTGTTCTCCGGATCGGTGATCTGTACGCGCGTTACTTTCGCCGGGCTTAACGCCTTTTGGGCGAACGCCACCGTCTCTTCGTTGTACGGAATAATGTCGATTTTCTCGCCGCGCAGTTCGCGGATGATCGATTGCACGCGCATCCCCTTCATGCCCACGCACGCGCCCACCGGATCCACATCCTTGTCCCGGCTGGCCACGGCCACTTTGGTCCGCTCGCCGGCCTCTCGCGCGGCCGCGCGAATCTGCACCGTTCCATCGTAAATTTCTGGCACTTCCATCTCGAACAGTCGCTGCACCAGCGAGGCGTCCGCGCGAGACACAATTACCTGTGGTCCCTTCGCCGCGCGGTCCACCGCCTTGATTACCACGCGGAGCCGTTCGCCGATGTTGTACGTTTCCAACCTCGACTGCTCCCGCTTCGGCAACCGCGCTTCGGTCCGTCCCATGTCTACGATCAAGTCCGGACCTTCCGCGCGCTTCACGATCGCGGTTACCAGTTCTCCCGCGCGGGTGTGGTACTCGTTGTAAATCGTGTCGCGCTCGGCCTCGCGCACCTTTTGCAAAATCACCTGCTTGGCCGTTTGTGCGGCGATTCGCCCTAGCACGTCGGTCGGCTTCGTGGTGCGAATCTCTCCGCCCAGTTCCAGGCTCGCGTCTTTCTTCTTCGCGTCCGCCAGGCTGATTTCCCGCTTCGGGTCGCTGACCTCTTCCACCACCGTCAGCACCGAATACACATCTACCTGTCCGCTCTCCGCATTGAACTTCCCGCGCAGGTCCTCTTCCGACTTATAGAATTTGCGCGCGGCTACCACCATGGCGTCTTCGATGGCAGAAATCACCACTTCCGGTTCGATGTGCTTCTCCCGGCTCAGCATTTCAATTTGTTGGTAGAGCAGATTCGCCATGTTCTTCTTGTCTTCCAGTCCTATCCTAAAATTCGATCGCCAGGTTCGCTTTGCGGATCGCCTCTAGCGGTATCTCCACGATCCGTGCTTCCTTCCCTTTCAACTCCATACGGACTTTCCCGTCCGCAAATCCTTTCAGCCGCCCCTCGAAAAACTTGGCCTCTCCGATAGGCTCCACGGTCGTTACCTTCGCCAGTCGGCCCGTAAATCGTTGAAACTCTGCCGGCGTCTTCAGTGCTCGGTCCATTCCAGGGGAGCTGATTTCCAGCACATAGCCCGGGCCCGGCACCAGTTCTTCCACGTCTAATATCACGCTGAGCTGCTGGCTCACGCGCTCGCAATCCGCGTGGCTCACCTGCGCGTAGGGATTGGCAACTTCTTCCCCTTCAGTAGCTTCCGCAGAAACAACCGGTGGAACTCGGTCGATATACACCCGCAGGAACCGCTGCTTCCCTACTTTCCATTCGACATCCACGACTTCCAAGCCTTCTGAACGTGCCACTCGTTCAGCGGCCTCGCGGACCTTTTCCAGATTCACGCAAAGACTCCCCGGCCTAAGCCGGTCTGAAGCTCAGTTCATCCGGCGGCAACAAAAAAGTGGGCTTGCGCCCACTTCATGGTGCGACCCGTAACAGAGCGAATTTAGAGTATATTCCGGTAACCCCGCAAAAGCAAGACACCGGCCGGACCTCTCGCCACCACTCCCCACTCTCGGCGAAAAAGGATAAGGCCCCCGCCTTTGCGAGAGCCTCCGCCCCTTGTTTTCACAGCGCTCGCTTACGGCTTGGTCGGCGCTGGCTTCGCCGGAGTCGGTGTTGTGGTTCTTGCCGGCGCCGGTTTCGTGGCCGGAGCTGTCGCCGCCGCTCCACCCTTCACCGGATACGCCTGATCGTACAGCTTGATAATATCTTGGGTAATATCGATATTCGTCGACGCAAACAGAATCGGCGAGTTTTGCGCGGAAGAATCGAACACCGCCACCAGTCCGTTCTCCCGTGCGTAACGATCCAGCACGTCCATCATCTTCCGGCCAATCTTATCCACAACGTCCCCCTGGGCCGCCTGGACATCTTCGTTCAACTCGTTATTCTTGCGGTCCAGTTGTTGTGTCATGCGCTGGCCCTGCTGCGTCAAGCGCACCTTCTCTTCGTCGCTCAACGTGTTTGCCCCCGCGCTCAAACGGCCGCGCAGATCGCTAATCTGTTTGTTCATTGCTTCCAGCTCGTTCTGGCGCGGCGCAAACTGCGTCTGCAACTCCGCGGACGCTTGCTTCCCTTCCGCCGTCGTTACAATCGCCTGCCGCACATTAATCACACCGATCTTACCGGCCGAAGCGGATCCCGCGGCGGCCTGCGCTCGCACGGCTGTCGTCCCTAACAGGC
>Ga0335085_10011140_pt1 | contig 13370 bp, 10 predicted proteins | sample Lox_Sample_45_FD_206712 | JGI IMG/M metagenome (GOLD analysis project Ga0335085, IMG submission 206712) | Soil microbial communities from Loxahatchee National Wildlife Refuge, Florida, United States - Lox_Sample_4.5 | ecosystem: Environmental > Terrestrial > Soil > Wetlands | place: USA...
ACGACCAGCATCCGCCGGCCGTTCAGCCGGGTCCGGTACAGGGCGGCGCGCTCCTCCTCGCCCACCGGGATCTGCGCCCCTTGCACCCCCAGGTCCCTGAGGAACCGGGCCAGCACCTCCGCCGGGCTCAGCGGCCGGGAACTGGCGCCCAGCAGATCCACGTAGAGCTGCCCGTCCGGGTATTCCGCTCGCATCCGGTGCGCGGCATGGATCGCCAGGGTCGTCTTACCGAGCCCGCCCGCGCCGGCCACGAGCGCGACCGGAACCGCCCCCTGATTCTCGTTGGGGGACAGCAGCTCGCACAACTGCTCGACGTGCAGATCACGCCCGGTGAAGTCCCTGATGTCGGAAGGAAGCTGCATCGGCCCCGGATCGGCCGACGGCGAGACGGGGGCAGCATCAGCGGGACTCGCGCCCGTCTTAATCGCCCCGAGGGCGATGACGCCCGGCGTCCCCGCGTCGACGGCCGCCTCCGCCGCCCCGGGCGGGTCGGTGGCGGCCTCCCCCCAGGCCGCAGCTCCCGCTCCCGTCACCGAGGCGGCCGCTGCGACAGGAACCGTTCCGCCCGGACTCGGCGCCGCTGGCGGCGGCCGGGCCGCTTCGAGGCTGATGACCTGCGCCTCCGCCGGGGCGCCGGGCCCGGCCGACTTCCGCTTGTCCCGCTTCGCGGGCACCGTTCGCCGCCCGGGCGCCGGCCTCAGCTGCTCCTTCTCCGCAGGGGGAGGCGGCGCGGCCGCACCGGACAGCAATCGCTGGAACGCTTGCTGCATTTCGGGTCCAGGATCGACGCCGAGCTGGTCAGCGATGGCGGTACGCGCCTGCTCATAGGCGCCCAGTGCTTCAGCGCGCCGGCCAGCCCCGTCGAGGGCACGGATGAGCAGCAGCCACAGCTTTTCCTTGAGCGGCTGATCGGTGAGCAGCCTGCGCAGGTCGGGGATCGCGAGGCTGCCGCGATCGCAGCCGATGTCCGCCTCGATGCGCAACTCCAGCGCGGCGAGATGCAGCTCATCCAGACGTTCGGCCTCGGCATCGACAAATGCTGACGGCGGGACGTCAGCCAGCGCCTTCCCGCGCCACAGGGCCAGGGAGTCGGCGAGCAGCCGAGCGGCCTGCTCGGGATCGCCGGCCGTCAGCGCCTCCCGGCCCTGGCTCATCAGGATCCCGAAATGCTGCGTGTCCAGGTCGTCCGGGCCGAGCAGCAGCTGGTACCCGGGGGAGCGGGTCCTCAGTACCCGTCCGTCGCTGTCCCCCATGAGCCGCCGCAGCCGGAGAACGTAGATGCTGATCAGGTTGCTGGCACGCGCCGGAGGGTTATTCCCCCACAGCTCGTCGGTAAGGGTGTCGGTGGAGACGACCTGTCCCGGGCGAAGCAGCAGGCACGCGAGAACGGCCCGCCACTTGGCCGCGCCGATCGAGGTCCAGCTCTCTCCGGTATTGACCTCGAGCGGTCCCAGGATGCGAAACCGCATCATCCTGATCCACCGGGGTTCACGATCTCGTCTGCCTCCGGGATTCAGTGACGACAGCCCGGGCACCGCGAAATTGTCTCCGCGCCCCCGCCAACCCTCAGGATGCGCGGCATCCCCAGGCCGGACAACAGAGCCACTTAATCACGGATCAACCGGGACGTAAATGACACCGTCGATCCTGAGACCGTAATTACCGCCGCGGCACGCCACCAGCGGGCCGCGGCTACCTCGAAGGCACTGCTTAACCGGCACGCTCAACCGGCTCCACCAAAGACGCAATCGCCGCTCAATCCCCAGACAACCGCACGCTGACACGATCGTAATCGATCCCGGATCGGAGCCACCCAGAGCAAGACCGGCTCCGGCCGGGATGACCGGCCCGATCACCGGGGACCGCTGCAGGGGCGTGGTTCGCGGTGATCGGGTCCGGTCCCGGACAGGAACGGCATGCCCCGCGGCGCCTGCCTCCGCTCTCGGGCGGGCGCCACGGCGGGAAGCCGCCAGGAACGTCCTTTGCTGCCTCTCGCAAGGGACGCCGGCCCGCTCGCGCCGGACGGGGGAAACGCGCGAGTGGGCCGCGTAGCGCAGGCTGGCGGGTGATCGCCGGGAGCGGCCCGTCAGGCGGATGAGGTGCGGCCGGCAGCAGCCGCAGCGCGGGTGGGATGGGGGGCGGCACAGCCGCTGTGCCGTATGTGGGCTGCACCGTGGCAGCCAAACGGCACTGGCCGCCACGGTGCAGCCGCAGAAGCGGGGGGCAGCGGCGTGGCCGTCGTCTTTAAACGTCAACGGGGGCGAGGACGGCGGTCACCCTTGGCCACCGGAAACGGGGCTCACCCCGCCACGGCCAGACCGCCAGGTCTGCGGGACGGGCTCAGCTCTGGCCGTCGAACAGGCTGGTGACCGAGCCGTCGCTGAACACCTCGTTGATCGCGCGGGCGATCAGCGGCGCGATCGACAGCACGGTGAGCTTGTCGAAGTGCCGGTCCGCCGGGGTGGGCAGCGTATTCGTGATCACGACCTCGCTGATCCGGGAATTCTTCAGCGTGTCGACAGCGGGACCGGACAGCACACCGTGCGTGGCCATCACGATCACCTTGGCGGCGCCCTGCTCGAATAGCGCTTCCGCCGCCTTTGTGATCGTCGCGCCCGTATCGATCATGTCGTCCACCAGGATGCAGGTGCGGCCCGCGACCTGCCCGACGACCTCGAACATCTTGACCTGGTTGGCGACGTCCGGATCCCGGCGCTTGTGGATGATGGCCAGCGGGCAGCCGAGCCTGTCCGTCCAGCGCTCACACATCCGTACCCGGCCGGCATCCGGCGCCACCACGGTGACCTGGCTCAGGTCGAGCTTGTCCTCGATGTAGTCCGCGAGGATCGGCAGCGCGAACAGGTGGTCCACCGGTCCGTCGAAAAACCCCTGGATCTGCGCGGTGTGCAGGTCGACCGCCATCAGCCGGTGCGCCCCCGCCGTCGCGAACAGGTCGGCCATCAGCCGCGCCGAGATCGGCTCCCGGCCCCGGCTCTTCTTGTCCTGGCGGGCGTAACCGAAGAACGGGGTCACCACCGTGATCCGCTTGGCCGACGCGCGCTTGAGCGCGTCCACCATGATCAGGTGCTCCATGATCCACTCGTTGATCGGCGCGGTGTGGCTCTGCAGCACGAAGACATCGCAGCCACGAACGGAATCAAGGAAGCGGACGAAGATCTCCCCGTTGGCGAAGTCGAAGAGCTTCGTCGGCGTCAGCTCGATGCCCAGGCACGCGGCCACCTCCTCGGCCAGCTCAGGAAATGCCCGGCCGGAGACGAGCATCAGCTTCTTCTCGCTGGTCGCCATGATGCCGTTCACGTGGTCTCCCCGCTGTGTCCCGTTTCGTCTTGAGCCGCCTCGGCCGCCGCCGCAGACCGGGTGCCAGGCCGGCGCTGGGCGACCCATCCCGGCACATTGCGCTGCCTGGCCCGGCCGATGGCCATCGCCCCGGGTGGGACGTTCTCCGTGATGACGGATCCGGCCGCGGTGTAGGCTCCATCGCCGATCTCCACCGGCGCGACGAGCATGGTGTCGCTTCCGATCCTGACGTGATCTCCCACGCTGGTGTGGTGCTTGGCCACGCCGTCGTAGTTGACGAACACCGTAGCGGCCCCGACGTTCGAACCGGAACCGATGTCCGCGTCGCCGACGTAGGTCAGGTGCGGCACCTTGGAGCCCTCGCCGACGACCGCGTTCTTCATCTCGACGAAGCTGCCGGCCCGGGTGCCGGGCCCCAGCCTCGTCCCGGGCCGCAGCCGGGTGTAGGGCCCGACGCTGGCCCCGGGCCCGATCTCGGCCGACTCGCAGACGGCGTTGATCACGGTTGCGCCCTCGCCGACCACGGTGTCGCGAAGCACGCAGCCCGGGCCCACCCGGGCCCCGGACGCGATCGCGGTACGGCCCTCCAGTTGCGTGGACGGGCCGATCTCGACGTCGGGCTCGAGGGTCACATCCGCGTCCAGCCAGGTCGTCGCCGGGTCAACAATGGTCACCCCGGCCCGCATCCAGTGCTCGAGGAGCCGTTCGTTGTAGATCCGCCGGGCCAGGGCCAGTTGGACCCGGTCGTTGACGCCCTGGATCTCCAGCGGGTCGGCGGCCCGCATCGTGCCGACCCGGTGACCCTCACCGCGCAGGATCGCCACGACGTCGGTGAGGTATTCCTGGCCCAGCACATTCGCCGTGGGCACCCGCTTGATCGCGTCGGCCAGCATGGTGCCGGCGAAGGCATAGCAGCCGGAGTTGATCTCGTCGATCAGCCGTTGCTCGTCGGTGGCGTCGGCCTCCTCGACGATTTCGGTGATGGCGCCGGAGGCGTCGCGGATGATGCGGCCGTAGCCGGCCGGATCAGCGGTCTTCGCGGTCAGCACCGTCACCGTGTTGCCCGCGGCTTCGTGCTCGCGGGCGAGACCGGCCAAGGTGGCGGCGCGCAGCAGCGGCATGTCGCCGTAGGTGACGATGACCTGGCCTTCGATGAGACCGACGGCCTCGATCACCGTCCGCACGGCATGGCCCGTCCCGCCCTGCCGCTCCTGGATCACGACCTCCGCGTCCGGTGCCTCGCGGGCGACGTACTCGGTCACCTGGTCGCGGCCATGGCCGGCCACGACCACAAGCCGCTGCGGGGCGAGTTCACGCGCGGCGGCCACCGCGTGGCCCAGCATGGTGCGACCGCACAGCGGATGCAGCACTTTGGGGGCCGCGGATTTCATGCGCGTGCCCTCGCCTGCGGCGAGGATGATGACGGCGGCCGGGCGGCTGGGGCTCACTCCGCAGGGCTCCTCGGATCGCTGCCAATATGTCAGGGCCGTGACGTGCCTGTTTACGCGCCCCTCACTGGGAGGATACCGCCAGGTCGCATTGCCCGGCGGCCTGCTTCGGCAGCCCGCCGGTCGCGCCGGCCGATCTCAGCACGTCCTGGCCCGCACCCGGTTATGGCCGTTACGCTGGCCTCACTCCGGCCGGGCGAGCGTGATGCCGACCGTCTGAAACTCCACTGCCCGCGGGCAGCGCGGCCACGCCGGGCCGGAAGCCGCTCGCCACCAGGGCGTACCGGCCCGGCGTTTCATTCCCGGCCCGGCGTTTCATTCCCGGCCGGCGCACCGTTTGACGTCGGCCGCTGTGGCGGCGTGACCAGCCGGGCCGCCGGGGACGCAGCCGCCTCGTCAGCCGCGGGCAGCGCCAGCTCACTCGGCTCCCACGAGCCTTCGCCCGCCACGGCGGCGGATTCCTCCCCGGCCGGCGCACCGCCGACGGCCCGCCGCCGGACCCGCCCGGTCAGCAGCGACGCGATGGCGGCGATCAGGTTGGCGGCAATCGCGAACCAGAAGGCGATGCCGATGCCGCTGTGGAACGGGTGCGTGATCACGTTCGGAAAGAAGTCCCGGCCGGTCAGGTAGGCGGCGTGCGATGCCGGCACGTGAGCGAGCAGCGGGCCGAGCAGCTGCTTCATCGGGTTGTAGCCGAGGAAGGCCGCGAACAGCACGCCGATCGGCGGCAGGTGGCCGATCGTGTTGGCCGCGCCGGCCGGCACGCCCTGCGACACCAGGCCACCGGACAGGGCTGAGGGCAGCGTGCTCGCCAGCCCGGTCACGATCAGCGAGAAGAAGATGCCGATCGACAGGACGAAGGCCGCGTTCTGGAACGTCGCGATCGTGCCGCCCGCGGCGCCGCGCTGGTTGGCCGGCACCGAGTTCATGATCTCCGCCCGGTTCGGCGAGGCGAACAGGCCGGAGCCGAACCCGTTGAGCACCAGGACCAGCGCGAACAGCCCGTAGCTGAAGTTCACCGGCATGATCATCAGGAACACGAAGCTCAGCGCGGTGAGCAGCGCCCCGCCCACGGTGAAGGCGCGTGCGCCGAACCGGTCGGACAGCCAGCCCGACAGCGGCGCGGAGACCAGGAACCCGATGGTCAGCGGGATCATATAGATGCCGGCCCACAGCGGCGTCTGCGAGAAGCTGTAGCCATGCAGCGGCAGCCAGATTCCCTGCAGCCAGATGATCAGGGTGAACTGCATCCCGCCCCGGCCCAGGGCGATCATCAGGTTGGCCAGGTTGCCGGCCGCGAACGCACGGATCCGGAAGAGCGACAGCCGGAACATCGGCTCCGGGACCCTGCTCTCGACCAAGCAGAAGACGGCGAGCGCGGCCAGGCCGCCGAAGATCATGGCCAGCACGAACGGGCTCGTCCAGCCCATGGCGTGCCCGCCGTAGGGCTCCAGGCCATAGGTGATGCCGACCAGGATCGCGACCAGGCCGGCGGCGAACAGCACGTTTCCCCACCAGTCCATCCGGGCGTGATGCCGCTCGCTGAGGTCGTGCAGCATGAAGTAGGCCCAGAAGGTGCCGAAGAGCCCGAACGGCACCGAGACGAGGAAGACGAAGTGCCAGTTGACGGGGGCGAGCACGCCGCCGAGCAGCAGGCCGAGGAACGAGCCGGCGATCGCGGCGATGGCGTTCATGCCGAGCGCCGTGCCGCGCTGGTTAGCGGGAAAGGCGTCGGTCAAAATGGCGGTCGAATTGGCGAACAGGAACGCGCCGCCGACGCCCTGCACGATCCGCCAGATGATCAGCCACAGCGCCGCGTCCGTGCCTTTCATCCAGGTCACGGCCAGGAATATGGACGCCACCGTGAAGACCGCGAAGCCGATGTTGTACATGCGCACGCGGCCGAACATGTCGCCAAGACGGCCGAAGGACACCACGAGCACGGCCGACACGACCAGGAAGCCCATGAACATCCACAGCAGGTAACTGGTGTTGCCTGCCGACAGTGGGTCGACCCCGATGCCACGGAAGATGTCCGGCAGCGCGATCAGCACGATCGACTGGTTGATCGTGGCCATCAGCACGCCGAGCGTGGTGTTCGACAGCGCGATCCACTTGTAATGCGGACCGGGCTGCCTGCCGCCGCGCTTGGCATGCGCCGCCGGAGCCGTGCCTGCTCCGGATTTCACCGCCATAGATGAACGAGCCCCTCACAGATTGAGACACAGAATATAACTTGCTTAACCTCAACTAACGATATCAGAGGAGCCGCACCGCCCCGAAGCGAGACCCGCGCCGCAGGCTCCGCGCCCCGGCTGGCCCTGGTTCGCCTGCCCGCCCGGCCGCCCGCGATCGTGCCCGCGGCCACACCGGCGCATGTACCTGGCAACGAGCGGGGGTCCGCTCTCATACCTGGTGCGGCCGGTCCTTCCGGCCATACCTCGCTATAGTGTTCTTAAAATGTCAGACGCGACCCGTACTATTAGAGTATGAGTTTGAATCAGCAGTTTGCGGGCCTCAGGGCGCAGGCGATCGAGTTGCGCCGGGCCGGCAAATCACGCCGCGAGATCAAGGCCATTCTGGGGATCGCCAGCAACCAGACCCTCGGTGATGCCCTCCGGGGTGAGCCGCCGCCCGAATGGACCCGCCGCCCCAATGCCAAAGATGATGTGCGCGCCAAGGCGCGGGCGCTGCGCGAGAAGGGTTTCGATTACGAGGAGATCGCCACGCGGCTCCACGTATCGAAAAGCTCGGTGTCGCTCTGGGTGAGGGACCTGCCGGTCCCGGCCCGCCTGACCTACGAGGAATGCCGGAAGCGCTCCCTGGAAGGAACCCGGCAGTATTGGGAGACTGAGCGCCCCGCCCGCGAAGCTGCCCGCACCGCCCTCCGCGACGCCGCTTCCGCAGAGATCGGCCAGCTCACGAACCGCGAGATCCTGATCGCCGGAGCGATCGCCTACTGGTGCGAGGGGACCAAGAGCAAGCCTTACCGGCGCGCCGAACAGGTCAACTTCATCAACAGCGACGCCAATCTGGTCCGCCTGTTTCTCGGATTTCTCGATCTTGCCGGGATACCACCGCAGCGACGGCGGTACAGATTGCACATCCATGAGACAGCTGACATTCAGGCTGCGACGCAATACTGGCAGCGGATAGCAGGCGCTCCACCGGAGCTGTTCAAGCGGCCGAACATCAAGCAAGATAAACCCCGAACCGTCCGCAGGAATACCGGCGCCGACTACCACGGATGTCTGCAGATCTTGGTGTACGGCAGCCGGGATCTATACCTCAAAATTGAAGGCTGGTCCGCAGCTATCACGGCAGCAGTACCGGGCGGGGGCTACTTCATATGAAAGAAATCTTCGCAGCTCCCGGAGAAGGATTCGAACCTTCGTTCAGCGCTCCAAAGGCGCTTGTCCTGCCAGGCTAGACGATCCGGGATCGGCCCCGCAACACTCTACCGGGGGTAGGCCGGCCGACCGTTCGGCGAGCGATTATCCTCAGCATCGGCCCGTGATCTCAGCGCCGCCCAGCAGTCACCGGCACGGCACAGCCACCGTGACGCACGGCTGACGTTTACATGCCGTCGACGTGGCCACGGCATGATCGGCGCGCGCTGGGCAGCTGAGTGCTGACCGACCTTGGCTGATGACCAAACGGCCCATCCCGTACCGGGACCGCATCCTGGCCACGTAACAGGGCAGCCGAAACATCTCCCAGATATTTTCCTCCATAGTCTTGCCTAACCTACGGTGTCGTAGGTTACGGTTACGTAAGCGTCAAGGAGGCTGCGTTGCTCTCCTGACCCGCAAGACCCAACCACAGCGAGGAGCACGATGACCACTTCCGCCGAGAGGGCCCCTGCCCCCGCCGACGTCCGGCCAACGCTCACGCCTCCATCCGTACCCGCCCCGGCCACACCGATGGCCGCGCCTGCCACGGTCCGGGAAGCCGGAGCCGCCCCGAAGGTCACGGCCCGGGTCCCGCGTTCCGATTACGAGGACGAGCAGACGACCCTCACGCAGCGGGCTCTCGTCGGGGTCTTCGTCGTCGTCCCGCTCCTGGCGCTGCTCGCGGCCATCCCGGTGGCGTGGGTCGGGGGTTTCCTCGGCTGGCATGACGTGATCATCGCCCTCGCCTTCTACTGGATATCCGGGCTCGGTATCACCGTCGGCTTCCACCGGTATTTCACGCACGGCTCGTTCAAGGCCAAGACCGCCCTGCGGGTCGCGCTTGCGGTGTGCGGCACCCTGGCCATCGAGGGCCCGGTGTTCAACTGGGTCGCCGACCACCGCCGCCACCACAAGTACAGCGACCGGGAGGGCGACCCGCACTCACCGTGGCGTTATGGTGACGACTGGAAGGCGCTTTCCAAGGGCCTCGTCTTCGCCCATGTCGGCTGGCTGTTCGACCCGAACAAGACGTCGCAGGAAAAGTTCATCCCGGATCTGCTGGCCGATGCCCGCATCCGGCGGGTCCACCGGCTGTTCCCGGTGCTCGTCCTGACCTCACTGCTGCTGCCCGCGCTCATCGGCGGCCTGTGGTCCATGTCGTGGCACGGCGCGCTCACCGCGTTCTTCTGGGGCAGCCTGGTCCGGATCGCGCTGCTGCACCACGTCACCTGGTCGATCAACTCGGTCTGCCACACGTTCGGCAGCGAGGAGTTCGAGGTGCGGGACAAGTCGCGGAACGTGGCCTGGCTGGCGATCGCCTCGTTCGGCGAGTCGTGGCACAACCTGCACCACGCGGACCCGACATGTGCCCGGCACGGTGTGCTGAAGGGCCAGCTTGACCCGAGCGCCCGCGTGATCTGGGCCTTCGAGAAGCTCGGCTGGGCCTACGACATCCGCTGGCCGGACGCCGGGCGGCTGGAGGCCAAGCGCCCGGCCACCGCGACCAGGAAGCTCGGCTCCATGACCCGGCGCACGTTCACTCCGATCGCATCACGGTCGACTCGCATTAGTGACGAAAACGGCGGGCTGAACGCAATGATGGATGAGTGAAGGACGATCCGGCCCTCAGATCCGCGCGCAGGAGAATGACCGGGAAGGAACGCCGCGAGCAGCTGCTGGACATCGGGCGGCGGCTGTTCGCCGAGCGTGGCTTCGAGGGAACCTCGATCGAGGAGATCGCGGCTAAGGCCGGCGTGTCCAAGCCCGTGGTGTACGAGCACTTCGGCGGCAAGGAGGGCCTCTATGCCGTCGTCGTCGACCGCGAGGTCGACCGGCTGCTCACGATGGGCACCGCGCTGCTGGACGGGGACCACACGATACCGAAGTTCCAGGGCGCCGCGGTCAGGCTGCTGAAGTACATCGAGGACAACGCCGACGGGTTCCGCATCCTGGTCCGGGACTCCCCGCCCGGATCGGGAACCGGTACATACGGCACGCTGCTGTCCGACATCGCCGGGCAGGTGGAATATATCGTCGGCGACTTCCTGTCCGCGCGCGGCCAGGACCGGAAGCTCGCCCCGATGTACGCGCAGATGCTGGTGGGCATGGTCGCCTTCACCGGCCAGTGGTGGCTGGACGCCCGCAAGCCGCCACTGGAGGACGTCGCCGCGCACCTGATCAACCTGGCCTGGAACGGCCTGTCGCAGCTGGATCCCGCGCCGCGCATCCCGCCGGAGATCATGGCCGGGCAGCGCGACGAGGACCGCCCGGCCGGTACCCGGTAGCGGCCCGTCAGCAGGCCCGTCCCGCCGGGCCGCCAGGGGCCGCCGAGCCCGGCGGGCAGACGGGCAGCCCGGCGGCCGCCCACGCGACGTAACCGCCGGCGATGTCGGTGGCGCTCGCCAGGCCCAGATCCTGCAGGGCGGCGGCGGCCAGGCTCGAGGTGTACCCCTCGGAGCAGAACACGATGACCTGCTGGTCGTATCCGTAGACCCACGGCAGCCGGGCGTCGCTGGCGGGGTCGAAACGCCACTCGAGGACGTTGCGCTCCACGATCACGGCCCCGGGTATGCCGCCCTCGCGGGCGCGCTGGGCCTGCGGGCGGATGTCGACGAGGACGGCGCCGCGGGAGAACTCGGCGAACGCCTCTGCCGGCGTCAGCCGGTGCAGGCGCGCCCGCGCGGCCGCGAGCATCTCATCGATCGTCCGGGCGCCCGGCGGCCGGACGGCCGGGGCAGCCGCGCCGGTGACCGCCGCGCCGGTCACCATCGGCCGGCTTACCACTGGGACGCGGCTTCGGTGTCCAGCACGACCAGGCCGTCGCCGGTGAGGTCGTAACGCGTCATCGCGGTCAGCGGCGGCGAGTAGGCGTGCACGCTGACCGCGACCGCTTCGGAGGTGTTGCGCACGTCGTGAATGTACTCCGGGCCGAAGGAACGTACCCGGCCCGCACTCACCGGCGCCGCCGTCACCGGGTGAGGCCGCCCGACCGTACCGGCCTGATGTTCCTCGAGCGTCCCCCACACGACGCCGAACGCCCCGGCCGAGCCGCCGTGGTCGTGGAATCCGGTGCCCTGCTCGGGCAGCCAGCTGATCAGCCAGACCTCGTACCGGTCATCGGCGTGCAGCCGCTCGTACCAGCGCTCGTCCGGGCTGAGCCGGACGCGCGACATCCATTCGCGCGGCGCCGCCGCGAGCTTGCGTACCTCCTCAGCGAGCTGCCGGGGGCTGAGCGCGGCGGGGATGATCGTGGTCATGGGGCGTCTCTCCTCGTGTCGTGGTTCCGGGCCGGGCCGGGCCGGCGTCAAGTCCCTGTGCCGAACGGACCGGACACAGGGCACTTGCCTGACGGCGGAGGTCCACGTGGAGACGGTGATGATGACGGTGGCCGCGATGCACGGGCACGATCATGCCAGCCATTATCTACTAAATCAATTTGGAAAGTAGGTTAATCCGCTGACCGGGCAGGCGGCGGCTCTCCCCGATTCCTCGAACGTTCAGCCGCCTTTCATCGGACGTTCAGCCGGGGCGGTGCGCCACCAAGTGCACCTCCGCGCCGGGCCAGCGGCGTGCGAGGTCTACGGTGAGATCACCGGGCCCGCAGCCCAGGTCGACGACGGTACGCGGCGTATCGGCCCCGATCCTGGCGACCAGGTCGGCAAAGGGCCTCGCCCGCTCGCCGGCGAAGCGCCGGTACTGGCCCGGGTCCCACATGGACGGCTCCTTATCTTGATATCGAGATACTTTTCCTTGTCTACTAGAGCAGCATCTTGACGTCAAGAGATATCCTGAGGCGATGGAGGATGGTCCCACGCCCGGTCCGGGGGCACATGTCACACAGCGGGGGGCGCAGGTCCTCGACGGCGAGCCGGACCCGAATGGCGCGCTCCGCGACGAGGTGGACGATCTTGTGGCTGCGTGGCGCGCGCAGCGGCCCGATCTGGACGTGGAACCGCTGCAGGTGCTGAGCCGGGTATCCCGGCTGGCGCGGCACCTCGACCTCGCCCGGCGTGCCTCGTTCGCGAATCACGGGCTTGAGACGTGGGAGTTCGACGTGCTGTCGGCTCTGCGCAGGCAGGGACCGCCGTACCAGATGACGCCGGGCGCGCTGATCCGCGCGACGCTGGTGACCTCGGGCACCATGACCAACCGGATCGACCGGCTCGCCGAGGCCGGGCTGGTCCACCGGAAGCCGGACCCGCGGGACCGGCGCGGCGTGCTGGTCACCCTCACCGGCCAGGGCCGGGCCAAGGTTGATGACGCGCTGGCGGACCTGCTGCGCCGCGAGCGGCAACTGCTCGCCTCACTCGGGCCCGATGAGCACCGCAGGCTCGCCGCGCTGCTGCGGACCCTGCTCGCCCCGTTCGACGCCCTGCCGCCGGAGTAGCCCGCCAATCCGGCCCGGTGGGAATCCGGCCGGCCCGGCAGGCGTCCCGCTGGCGCGGTGGGCCGCTGGCTGGGCCGTTCATCGGATCATTCGTCACAGGCGTTCCCAGGTGGCTTTGCGCGGGCGAGGATCACCCTGACCAGCCGCCGGCTCCTCGTCCTTCGTGTGCAGAAACTGCTGTGATCGAGGGTTGCCGGTGAGCGGCTGGCGGGCGAAGACGTCCACGAAACAGAAGGACACCGGGTCGTCATGCGCTCAGGCTTCCAGGCCGGCCGCGACCGTGAGCCAGCGTTCTTCGAGGGCGGCCTTTTCGGCCTGGACGGAGCGAAGGTCGGCCCCCATCTGGGTGAGCTTCTCATAATCGCTGGCGTGCTCGGCCATCTGCGCGCCGAGCTGCGCCTCCCGGCTGGACAGGCGGTCGATCTGCCGTTCGAGCCGCTGCAGCTCCTTGCGCCCGGCCCGTTCTCCCGCCGTGCCGAGGGCGGTCCCGTCGGGCGCCGCCGGGGCCGCCCCGGCAGCCGGGGACGCCGGGGCGGGCAGCGACGCCTCGCGGGTCCCGCGTACCTGATCCAGGTACTGTTCCACCCCGCCGGCCAGGAACGACAGCTTCCCATCCCCCAGCAGCGCCACCACATGGTCGGTGACCCGCTCCAGGAAGTAGCGGTCGTGGCTGACCACGGTCATCGAACCCGGCCAGCCGTCGAGGAGGTCCTCGAGCTCGGTGAGGGTCTCGATGTCGAGATCGTTGGTGGGCTCGTCGAGCAGCAGCACGTTCGGCTCGTCCATCAGCAGCCGGAGCAACTGCAGCCTGCGCCGCTCCCCGCC
>Ga0335085_10011141_pt1 | contig 13368 bp, 13 predicted proteins | sample Lox_Sample_45_FD_206712 | JGI IMG/M metagenome (GOLD analysis project Ga0335085, IMG submission 206712) | Soil microbial communities from Loxahatchee National Wildlife Refuge, Florida, United States - Lox_Sample_4.5 | ecosystem: Environmental > Terrestrial > Soil > Wetlands | place: USA...
CCGCCGTGTTGCTGGTGGCGCTGACGGGCGCCGGCGCCCTGCTCGCCAGCGAGGGGGTCGCGCGCCATGGCTCATCGCAGGCGCGCTATGGCGGCCTGCCGAGCTGGCTCCCCAAGCCGAAGCACCTGACCAACCAGCTGCTGCACGCGGACCCCGCCCATCACCTGCTCGCCATTCAGGGCAATCAGGTTTCGGTCACGCTTCCACACGGACACGTACTCGCCACGGCGGTCGGGCCACAGGTGCCGGAGGAGGGCCACTTCCCGGTTCCCCCCACCAGCCCGGCGACGTTCATCGTCACCTTCACCGCCGGCTCCGGCGCGATCCCGCTCAGTCCCGGGGAGTTCGGTCTGATCGACGACCTCGGTCATGTCCGTCACCCCACCGCGACGGCGATGGACGGTGGGCCGCTGCCGCAGGTGGTGCCGCCGGGCCAGACGCTGTCGATCAAGCTGCACGACGTGATTCCCACCGGAGACGGAGGCTTGGCGTGGACTCCTTACGGCGAGCGCCCGATCGTGACCTGGGACTTCATCGTCGAGATCGACTGAAGGCCTCGACCACCCGTCCATCCCCCGCCGCTCCAGGTGGCGCCGGGCGCTCAACGCCGGTAAAGTTGGCGGCTATGGAGGAGTCCGACGCTGGCAGGAGTCTGCGTCCGGTGGGGAGCTTCGGAGGTCCGCTCGCCACGCCGGCACGGCTGGATCTGGGCCGGTTCTCGGCGGACGCGGCGCTGCGCACGGCGCTCATCGCGGCAGCCGGCTGCCTGCTGATCGTACTCGCCTCCGGAGCCGCCGCCTACGCGATCTGGGGCGCGAGCGGCAGCCTGCAGGGGGTGCTCGACCCGCCCGGGCTCGTGGAACACCTGGGCTCCTCGCTGCAGGACACGCTCGCGGCGCCCTTCGCGCGCTGGGACGCCGCCTGGTATCTGCTCGTTGCCCAGCACGGCTACGGCGGCAACGGCGGCGGCGCGGCCACCTTCTTCCCCGTGTACCCGCTGCTGGTCGCCACCGTCGGCTCGCTCGGGATGGGCGACCTGGTGGCGGGCGTGCTGATCTCGTTCGTCTGCTTCGTGATCGGGCTGCGCATGATCTACCGGCTCACGGAGCTCGAGTTCGGTGACAGGTACCCGGCGGCGCCGACGCTCGCGGTGGCCTTCACGGCGCTCTTCCCGACCGCCTTCTTCCTGACGGCGGTCTTCCCCGAGGCCTTCCTGCTGGCCACCTCCACGAGCGCGATCTGGTACGCGCGCAAGGGGAAGTGGTGGGCCGCCGGGCTGCTCGGAGGCTTCGCGGCCGCCGCTCACTCGCTCGGCCTGCTGCTGGCCCTTCCGCTCGGCCTGCTGTACCTGCGCGAACATCACTGGCGCGTCCGCTGGGACGTCCTCTGGCTGGCGCTGGTGCCGGCCGGATACGGCGCCTTCATGCTCTATCTGGGCATCGAGGGCTTCGATCCGTTCTGGCCGCTGTATGCACACGAAACCTGGCTGCGCTTCTTCGTCAACCCCGTGAGCGGCGCCTGGGAGGCGACCCGCGCCGCCTGGGCCGGCGTGCTGCAGATCGCCTCGGGAAGCTCCACGCACGTCTATTGGAAACCGGCCATCGCCTACGGGTACTCGCCGATGACCGCCGCCTCGGACAACCTCGAGCTGTACGGCTTCCTGCTGTTCGCCCTCGCCGCCATGGTCGCCGCGTTCCGTCGGCTGCCGGCGGCCTACGGCGCCTACATCGCGATCGTGCTGGTCGTGGTCGTGTCCTACCCGATCGAAGCCCAGCCGCTGGCCGGCCTGTCGCGCTACGTGGCGGTGCTCTTCCCGGTCGGGATGATCATGGGACGCTGGCTCTCGGTGCACCGCGGCTGGACGGTGCCCGTGCTCGCGCTCTCGGCGGCCGGGCTGATCTTCTACACCGGGTACTTCGCCACATGGCACTTCGTCGCGTGACACCCATGCTCGACACGCAGAGAGACACAATGCTCGAGACCGCAGGCCAGAGCCAGGGAACGCACGAGCGATGCGCCTGGTGCGAGGCGGAGCTCGGAGCCCAGGCCAGGCGACCGCGCGGGCGCGTGCACTGCGAGCGCTGCGGCGCCTACACCACCAGCCCGTGGCCGGATGCGCAGACGCTGGACGAGGCCTATGGCGGCGCCTACCGTCCCTCCGCCGGGCGCTTCTCGGGGCCGGGCGACCGCCTGCTCGAGCTCACCCGCGCCCGGCTGGCGGCCCGCATCGACGAGATCGCGCCGGCCGGAGGCGTGCTCGACGTTGGCGCCGGGCCCGGGGCGCTCGTGCGGGCACTGCGCCGCCGCGGCCGTGCAGCGCTCGGTCTCGAGCGCTCCGACGTGGCGGCCGCGCATGGCGAGATGCCGGGACCGGAGGATGCCAAGTCGGGCCCGCTGGTGATCGACGCCGAGCTAGCCGATGTGCGGGGAACCTGGGCGGCGGTGGTCTTCTGGCACAGCCTCGAGCATCTGCCTCGCCCCCGCGCGGCGCTCACGGAGGCCGCCGCCCACCTGGCGCCGGGCGGCATCCTCGCCGTGGCGGTGCCGAACGCGGCCAGCCTGCAGGCGAGCGTGTTCGGCGACGACTGGCTTCACCTCGATCTGCCCCGGCACCTCACGCATGCTCCGGCGGCGACGCTGATCGAGGCGCTGCGCCAGCTCGGGCTGCGCGTCGAGCGCGTCAGCTATTGGCGCGGCGGGCAGGTCATGATCGGCTGGCTGCACGGTCTCGTCGGGGCCCTCCCCGGCCATCCGAGCCTCTACGACGCGCTGCGCCGGCCGGAGGCCAGGTGGCAGCAGATGGGCGGCGGGCGGCGCGCCGGGATCCTCCTGGCGGCCACGCTGCTCGCGCCTGTGGCGGCGGTCATGTCGGTCGTCGAGGTGGCAATGCATCGTGGTGGCAGCATCTACGTGGAGGCACGCAAATGACTGATCAGAGTGAGAACCCGGAAGGCACACAGAAGGTGATGGAGGAGCGATCCGCCAACGAGACGGCCGGGACACCGGCCACGGGACCGACGGAGAAGGGCATCGCGAAGGTCGTCGTGGTGATGCCCGCCTACAACGCCGCGCTCACGCTGGCCTCCACGGTCTCCCTCATCCCCCGCGCCTGGGTCGATGAGATCATCCTCGTCGACGACCACTCCAACGACGAGACGGTGAAGCTGGCCCGCACGCTGCCGCTGCGCGTGATCTGGCATCCCCACAACGTCGGCTACGGCGGCAACCAGAAGACCTGCTACCTGCAGGCGCTTCAGGACGAAGCCGACGTGGTCGTGATGCTCCACCCGGACGGGCAGTACGAACCATCGCTGATCCCGGACCTCGTGAGGCCGATCCTGCGCGGCGAAGCCGACCTCGTGCTCGGCTCGCGGCTGATGGAAAAGGGCGGTGCGCTCGCCGGCGGCATGCCGCTCTGGAAGTACATCGCCAACCGCGCCCTCACCACGATCGAGAACCGCGCGCTCGGCACCAACCTCTCGGAGCTTCACACCGGCTACCGCGCCTACTCGCGGGAGCTCCTGATGTCGATCCCGTTCCTGCGCAACTCGCTGGACTTCTCCTTCGACTCAGAGGTCCTCATGCAGGTCGCCTACTTCGGCTTTCGCATCGGCGAGGTGCCGGTGAGGACGATCTACTCCGAGGAGGCCTCATCGGTCGGCCTGTCGGCGTCGATCGTGTACGGGCTAAAGACGCTCGGCGCCGTTGGCCGGCTGGTCCTGCATCGCAGTGGCCTGCTGCGCAGCCGGAAGCTGATGCCATAGGCCGTCGCCGTCCGAGCCGCCGGCGGCCCAGTCGACGGCCGGTCGCGGCGCGAGCAGGCGCGGCGTCTCGTCGGCCGGCGCCGCCGCGGTGCCGGCGGGAGACGGCGCCCGGACGCCGGCCCGCGCGGGCTCGGATGCCGGTGCCGGGCGTCCGGCCACGGGGTGGCGGGTGTTGTACTGCAGCAGGAAGAAGCCGAGCACGATGAAGGGCAGGAAGTTGACCACGTGGAGCACGAGCGCGTAGGGCAGAGCCTGCGTATGCGTGAGGCCGTACGGTTCGAGGCCGATCAGCGCCGCCCCCTCGAAGACGCCGACGGCGGCGGGCGGGGCCGGCAGGATCATCGCCAGGCCGACCGCCACGGTCACGAGCATGCCCGCCGCGAACGGCAGGTTCGGGTAGAAGGCGAGGCTGACGAAGTAGGCCAGCGCGGCGGTCAGCATCCACGCCACCACGGTCCAGAACAGGCCGAGCATGGCCACGCGCGGGTAGCGCAGCGCGCTGAGGCCGTAGGTCAGTTCCTTCACGGCCCGCTCGAGGCGCTCGCTCGAGATGAAGGGCAGCCGGCGCAGCGGGCGCAGCAGCAGCCAAAGCCCCCGTTCGCCGTAGACGGCCAACGCCACGGCGCAGCCGGCGATCGCGAGGACGAGCACGCCGGCGGCGATCGCCGCCGCGTGGAACCAGCCCACCGAGGGCAGCCACGGCTCGGCCACGAAGAAGATCAGGAGGATGCCGAGCACGTCGAACACGCGCTCGAGGACGACCGTGCCGACGATCTCGACCGGCTCGGCCGAGGTGCGCTGGTTCAGGACCACGATGCGCGCCACTTCGCCGGCCCGGGCCGGCAGGATGTTGTTGAAGAGGTAGCCGATCATCATCGACACGAACACGCTCCCGAACGGTGGGCGACGTCCGGGGGCGAACAGCGCCTGCCAACGCAGCGCGCGCGCCAGCAGCGAGAGCGCGAGCGCGACCAGCGCCGGAAGCAGCCAGACGTATTCGCTGGTGCGCAGAGCGTGCCATGCGCGGCCGAGGTGAACGCCGCTCAGCGCGAAGTAGCAGAAGAGCAGCGTGACGGCGACCGTCACCAGGTTGATCAGCACGCGCTTGCGGGTGCCCATCGTGGGACGGCCACGCCCGATCGCGCCGCTCAGTGTCTCCGGGGGTGCTTGAGCCGCGGGACCAGACGGCGCCTGCTCGAGGACCGTTTCCCCCCGAACCTCCCCGTGAACCTCCCGTTCACGCTCCTCCGCTCGCATCAGACCGATCACGTTAGCCGATCAGAGCAGCCCACGCAAAGGGTTTGCCCCAACATTCGTTGACCGCCGCGCCGGCGAGCCGGGCGCCTTCCCAGCGCGAGACGAGTGCGTGCGCGGCGGCCAGGTGGGCGCGCGATCTCGACCGCTGTGGATCGGGGCCGCGCTTGCCGGCCGCGACCACCTGCAGACTGATGACCTTGGCCGGAGCGGTCGCGGCGCTCGACATTGCGGCGCCCTGCGCCCGCTCAGCGGGTCCGTCCGTCGCCTCCGAGCGCGCTCACCATGTTGCGGACGAACAACCGCCGTGCCCTGGCCAGCTCCGGCGTGTCGCCGCGCTCGATCCAATCCAGGCAGAAGCCCTCGATCGTGGCGATCGTCAGCAGCGCGGCCGGGCCCAGCGTGGCGCGGCGCACCCCCGCGTCGGCCAGGAGCTCGGTGAGCACCCTTCGCCACTGCGCCTTCACCTCGCGCAGCGCCGTGCGGACGTCGTCCTCAACCACTGAGACTGCGCTGAGATCGAAGTACGAGCGCAGCAGGGGAGGATCGCGATCGAGGATCGCCCAGACCGCATCGAGCGAGCGCAGGAGGATCTCCTCGGGTGTGCGGGCGCCCTCGATCTCGGCGAGGACGTCTGTGGTGATCACCCGCCCGAGCTCCTCCGCGGCGGCGGCCACCAAACCCTGCTTGGAGCCGAAGTGGTAGGTGATGAGCGCCTTGCCCTCTCCCGCGCGGGCCGCCACCTTGGCGAGCGTCAGCCCGCCGTAGCCCTCCGTCTTCAACGTCTCGATCGCCGCCTCGAGGATCCGCTCGCGGGCGCCTGTCGAGGGGCGCCCGCGGCGTCTCGGCGCAGCTTCGGCCACGGCGACAGCGGCGGGGCTCACGCGGAGGACGGCTGCGCGAGCATGGACGGGTCGAGGCCCATGGCCGCGAGCTTCTTCTGCAGTGACCGCGCCGCGTAGGCGTAGACCTCGGAGGAGTGGTAGAAGGGCGTCTGGAAGTCATACGGGTCCTCGACCCAGGGCGGCACGAACACCAGGGGCGCGACCGGCAGCGTCTCCTGCAGCGTCTCCTGAACGATCAGCGCGTTCGCGGGGTCCTTTCGGATCGCATCGGCGAGGAACTTGACCCCGAAGCCGACATGACGCGACTCATCCCGGTTGACGGCTGTGAATCCCTGGATGAATCCGGGGAACCAGCCGCGATCCTTGAGTGACTTGATCATGAACCTCGCGGCCGTCAGCGCAAGCATGCCCTCGATCACGATCATGTACGTGGTCACGCCACGGACGAGCGCGGCGAAATCCGAAGGGTCCCTGCGCAGGCGCTCGGCGGCCTCGTGGAGGATGCCGTCGAAGAGCGCTCTCCAGTCGTCGTTGACCACCGAACGGTGCTCCCGCAACTGCTCCGCGAGCCCGCTCGCGTCGGAGCCGAACACCTCGCGGTAGAAACGATCCCAGAAGACGACGTGCTTCGCCTCGTCGGAGATCTGTGTGGTGAGGAAGAGCTGCGCCTCCTTGTCCGGCGCGGCGAGCGCGAACGGAATGAGCTCGACGGTGACTCGGTCCTCGGCGATGAAGAACTCCGAGAAGCCGAAGCGGATGAAGCGCCGCTCCTCGTCGGTGAACGCGTCGGGATCCGCCCACTGGCGGGCGTCCTCGCTGAAGTCGAAGTCCTCGGTCGACCAATGCTGGCGCTGCCAGCGCGCAAACAGCCTCTCGTAGGACGGAGCGGCCTCGACGATCCGATCGAGCCCGGCCATCACCCGATCGATGTCCGCGTCCATCAGCACCCTGAGCGAGTCCTCCTCGCTCTCGAACGTGAGATCCCCGTTTGTGCTCGGCCCCTCGTCGGTCATCTCCGGTCCTCCTGGTCTCGCCTGCAGTTGGCTATATATTAGCCGATTGGATAATAAATGGCCCACGCGGGCCGCCGGGGACCGCGCAACGGCCGAGGGCGCAGAGAAGCGGCCTGAGGAGGCCACAGATGCCGGTCGACGGTCGGGCGATCATCACGCCGAGCATCGTCATGCACCGCGCGGGCTTGCCTGCGGTGTGCCCGCATGCGGTCGCCCACGTCGGCGCATGACGTATCGGCGCAGCTCGTCGGCGCCCCACACGATCCACGGAAACGGGAGCAGGATGACCAGATCGCGGGCCGGCAGTGCGGCGGTGCCGAACAGGCTCTGCAGTGGCGGGGCGTACACGAACAGCGCCGCAAGGGCGATCTCGGCCACGATCGCCCAGATGAGGTAGGGGTTGCTGAGGACACCCATCTCACGCAGCGATGAGCGCTCGGTCCGAACCGCGAACGCGGTGCCGATCTGGCCGGCGATCAGGCCGAGGAACGTCATCGTCGTGGCCTGTAGGTAAGCGTGGTGCAGCGGATGCCCTGCGCCGGTCGGGTCGCCCGGGCTCCACCCCGCCCCGGTCAGCACGTAGAAGAAGGCACCCATCGAGAGGATGGCGATGATCACCCCGAGGAAGAGCCACGCCCGCACGAGCATCGGCCGCTGGATGACCCCCTCCGAGCGCGGTCGCGGCGGTCGGCGCATGATGCCGGGCTCGGCCGGGTCGCGGGCGAGGGCAAGCGAGGGCAGCGTCTCCGTGCCGACGTCGAAGGCGAGCAGCAGGAGCACGGTCAAGGGAAGCGGTATGAGGCCGCCGGCGAGAGCGAACACGAGGAAGGGAACGACCTCGGGCGTCGCGTGGGTGAAGATGTAGACGATGAACTTGCGCACGTTGTCGTAGACGCGGCGCCCTTCTTCGACCGCGAGGACGATCGTCGCGAAGTTGTCGTCGGTCAGGACCATCGTGGACGCCTCGCGCGCCACGTCGGTGCCGCTGCGTCCCATCGCCACCCCGATGTCGGCGCGGCGCAGCGCAGGTGCGTCGTTGACACCGTCACCCGTCATGGCGATCGTGGCGCCCTGCGAGCGAAGCGCTTCGGCGATGTGCAGCTTCGCCTCGGGAGAGGCGCGCGCGAAGATGAGCTCCTCGCCGCCTGCGACCAGCTCGCGCAGTTCGGGTTCGGTCTTGTGGTCGACCTCCGAGGCGTCGACGGCGATCGGATGCTCGCCGCCGATACCGAGCTGCCGGGCAATCGCGGCGGCGGTCAGCGGGTGATCACCCGTGATCACGATGATCCGGATGCCGGCACTGTGGCAGGCATCGACGGCGTTTCTCACCTCCGCTCGCGGCGGGTCGAGCATGGCCACGAGCCCAACGAAGCAGAGGTCGCGCTCGGCGTGGGCGCGATCGCGCGGAGGGGCGTCCGGCATCTGACGCTCGGCCAGCGCGAGCACGCGCATCCCACGCGTCGCGAAGGCGGCGACCGCCTCCGTGATGCGGTCCCGCTCCTCGCGTCCGAGCTCGAGCGGGCTCCCGGTCCCATCGAGCACATGCGTGCAGCGCGGCAGCAGGGCCTCGGGTGCGCCCTTGGTGTGCAGCACCGTGCGCCCGTCGGCGTCGTCGAGCGTCGACATCAGCTTCAGCCCGGCGTCGAAGTGGAGCTCCATGCGCCGCGCCCCTTCCCTTGCGCTCGGGTCGACGTCAGCGCCGAGCAGGCGGGCCGCGAGCAGAACGGCGACCTCGGTCGGGTCTCCGACACCATCGCCATCGGCGAGCGACGCGTTGTTGCAGCACGCCGCCGCACGGGCGACGGCCCGCAACGCCGGATCCGCACCGTCAACGCTCCCGGCCAGGCTGCTCTCCAGGGGAACCTCGCCGGACAGCGTCCAGACCGCGGTCGGTCGCATGCGGTTCTGGGTGAGCGTGCCGGTCTTGTCGGTGCAGATGACGTCGGTGCAGCCGAGCGTCTCCACCGCGCTCAACCGCTTCACGAGCGCGCCCCGCCGTGCCAGCGCGGCCACGGAGACCGCGAGCGCGAGCGTGATCACGGGCAGCAGCCCCTCGGGCACGTTGCCGGCGAGCAGGCCGACGGCGAACACCACGCTGCTCTGCAGCGAGAGGCCCGCGCCGAACAGCGCCGCGGGCACGAACGCGACCGCCATCGCGACCGCGACCGCCGCGATCAGCCAGGCGACCCGGCGGACCTGCCGATCGAGCGGGCTCGGTGCCTCCTTGACGCGCTCCGAGAGCGCAGCGATGCGGCCGAGCTCGGTACGCATGCCCGTTGCGACGACGACGCCGGTCGCGTCGCCGCCCGTGCAGCTGGTGCCGCTGAAGACCATGTCCTCGGCCTCGAGCAGGGGCACCTGCCGGCTGCTCGCCCCTGCGGACCGGGTCACCGGCATCGACTCGCCGGTGAGCGTCGAGAGGTCGACCTCGAGTGCTCCGGTGAGCAGGCGCGCATCGGCGGGGATGCGCTCGCCTTCCTCCAGCAGGAGGATGTCACCGAACACGACCTCTGTCGCCTCGATCGTCGTGGCCATGCCGTCGCGGAGCAGGCGCACGCGCTGTGGCAGATACGCCGCGAGCGCCTCGACGGCACGCTCTGCCTGGAGCTCCTGGACGAAGGCGAACGCCGCGTTCAGCATGATCACCAGCAGCACCGCGACGCCGATGGTCACACCGCCGACGGCGAACGAGAGCCCAGCCGCGACCCACAGTAGAAGAGCCAGAGGGTGCGTCAGTTGGCGCGCGAGCTCGTGCGGCCACTCGAGACCGCGCCGGCGTTCCAGCTCATTGGGGCCATACTGAAGCAGCCGCCGAGCCGCCTCCGCCGAGCTGAGGCCCGCGGGGGAGCTGCGCAGACGGTGGAGCAGCTGCTCGGCGCGCTCCGTGAGATCGAGCTCGGCCTCCTCCAGGATGGGCGCCGCCTCGACAGTCGCCGGCGGTTCTGCGGTCGCGCTCACGTGCCCTGCCGCCGTGCCACCCGGGTAGCACTCAGCGCACCTGCCATGCCTGCCAGTCTGCTTGCAGGAGACGCCCCGGGCACCCGTAGTTCCCCGTCTACGGCGTCGGGTCTACCACCGATTCATGCTCGCGCCCGCCGCCGTACGTTGATATTCCCGCTCGAAAGGAGACAGGAGCATGAACCCTACGAAGACAGCGATCGAGAGTCCCGGTCCCATCATCGGCAGCTTTCGCCTACCCCAGCTCAGGCATGCCCGCGTGAAGGACGCAATGCGCCCGGGCGTCATCACGGTCTCGCCGAAAACCCCGCTGCGCGAGGTGGCGCGCATCCTCGCCGCCAAGCACATCCACTGCGTCGTCGTGGTCGGCGACGACGCGCTTGGCCGGCCGCAGCGCTGCGGGGTGATCTCGGCGCTCGACCTGCTCGCCGCGGCCGCCGGCACCGACATCGCGGGGCGCACCGCGGCTGATCTGGTCGCCGGTGAGCCCTGCGTGGTCGGCGGCGAGGACGATCTCGAGCAGGCCGCAAAGCTGATGGCGGAGCGCCACGCGGAGCACCTGCTCGTGCTCGACGCCGACGACGGCCGTCCGGTCGGCGTCCTCTCCACGCTCGACGTGGCCGGTGTGCTGGCCTGGGGAGAGGCCTAGGAAGATGCCGACGAGCCACAGCGACAAGGACGGGAGCACCGAGGACCCGATGGCCGAGGAGATCGCCCGCGACCAGTCATCCGAGGACCGCCAGGTCGAAGCCGCGGCCATCGAGGCGGCACGTATCGGTGGCGTCGCCGGGGACGAGGGCATAGAGGCGGCCCAACGCCCTGTCAGCGAGGCGGGCGGCGGTGTGGCGGAGGGCTTCGAGGCGGCTGAGGAGCTGCTGGTCGAACACGCCTCCCACGGCGACCAGCAGCCGGCTCACACGGTTCTTCACGATCAGGGACGGGACGAGGAGGTCGACACGAGCGCGGAGTACGCCGAGGCCGACCGGGAGCTGAGCAGTGAGGTTCCAGGGCAGGACTAGGCCGGGCCTGCCGTCGCCCTGCGCCGGTTCGGGTGGCAGCCGAAGGGGCGGATGAGAGTCGGCCGTTCGCGGGCGGCCGGCGACCGGCTATGCGCTGCCGTCCAGGGGGCCGAGCTCTTCGTAGCACGAGCGGTGATAGTGCTCACCGGGCACCGCGGCAAGCTCGGGCTCGGCGGCGAGCGATGTCTGGCGGGCCGATCCATCCGCCCGGATGACGAGCGGCTCATAGACGCCGATCACCACGCCGCATTGATCGCACTTGAGGATGAATTTGATTTCGCGTGCCATCCTGAGGACCGGACGTCCCACCCTCGCAGCCGGGCGAACCGGGGGCCTCCGGGGAAGTGCCGCTGATCCGTCAGGGCCAACTACGGACGGGAGCCGCGTGCAGGCCGCCGCGGTGGCGCACGTTCACCGTGGGGCGACCGATGCGCGCTTCCTCCGTAGTCCTCCCGCGTGCGCATACGGGCGGGGCGCGGATTTGACGGCGTCCCGCGCGACGTAGGCTCCCAGTCATGAGCTTCACCGCAAGTGCCCGACAAGTCGCGGGCGGTCTCAGACACGAGGTCGATGTCAACGGACGCCACGTGATCGTCACCGATGAGCCGCGCGCTCTCGGCGGGACCGACGTCGGGCCGGCGCCGCATGAGCTGATGCCCGCCATGATCGCGTCGTGCGTGTCGACCACCCTCGCGATGTACGCCAGCCGTCACGGCTGGGAGCTGGGCGAGCTTCAGGTCGATGTCACGTATGAGCCCGCATCGAGTCCGAGCAGCGTGGAGCTCGCGATACACCTGCCGCCTGGACTCACCGAGGCGCAGGCGGCGCGCCTGAGGCGCGTCGCCGCAGCCTGCCCGGTGCGGCGTGCGCTCGAAGGCGAGTTTGCCTTCCGGGAGGCACTCAGCTCCGATCCGCCGGCCGCCGCCGCGGCGGCGTAGTCCGGTCCTGCCCCCGCTCCGACGGGCGCCCGCTGCGACGGGTCACGAAGCGACGCGCGGGGAGGCGTCGGGGGTGGCACCGCCGACGGTCCGGCTCACGAAGTGCACGCCTTCCGGGGTCTCCAGGGAGAAGCTCTCCTCGACGCCCGGTGAGACGTCGATGACGAGCTCGGGCCGGCACCAGCGCGCGTACTGCTCCGCGTCGATGTATACGGCGCAACCGCCGATCTCGCCGAGGTGCAGGTCCCTGGTACCTGGGAGCAGGTCGCCCTCGGGCAGGCACATCGGGGAGCTGCCGGCACAACAGCCGCCCGACTGGAAGAAGACCAGCCGCCCATGACGGGCCCGGAGGCGCTCGATCAGCTCGAGCGCCTCCGGTGTCGCGGTGACCGCCGTCGGGTTCGGGGCGATGCCCTCAGCGGTTGTCGCACCCGCGGCGCCCACGGCTAGAAGAACCCCATCCCGTGCTCGTCGTAGCTGACGAGCAGGCACTTGGTCTGGCTGTAGTGCTCGAGCATCATGCGATGGTTCTCGCGTCCCACGCCCGAGTCCTTGTAGCCCCCGAAGGCCGCGTGCGCCGGGTACTGGTGGTAGCAGTTGGTCCACACGCGCCCCGCCTTGATCGCGCGGCCCATCCGGAATGCCCGGCTGCCGTCGCGTGTCCATACACCGGCGCCGAGCCCGTAGAGCGTGTCGTTGGCGATCTCGAGCGCCTCGGCCTCGTCCTTGAAGGTCGTGACAGCGAGCACCGGCCCGAAGATCTCCTCCTGGAAGACACGCATCTTGTTGTGTCCCTTCAACACGGTCGGCTCGAAGTAGTAGCCACCCGACAGACGGTCGTCGAGCTGCGGTCGCTCGCCGCCGATCAGGACCTCGGCGCCCTCATCGCGCCCGACCTTGACGTAGCCCTCGATCTTCTCCAGCTGTGCGGTGGAGACCTGGGGACCAATCATCGTCTGGGGGTCCAGCGGGTCGCCCTGCCTGATGGCGCGGATGCGCTCCAGACAACGCTCCATGAACTCCTCGTAGATCGACTCGTGGATGAGCGCGCGCGACGGGCACGTGCAGACCTCGCCCTTGTTGAACGCGTAGAGCACGAGTCCTTCGACGGCCTTGTCCAGGAAGGCGTCGTCGGCCGCCAGCACATCCTCGAAGAAGATGTTGGGCGACTTTCCGCCAAGCTCGGTGGTGGACGGGATCAGGTTCTGCGCCGCGTAGGACATGATCAGCCGTCCGGTGACCGTCTCGCCGGTGAAGGCGATCTTGGCGATGCGCCTGTTGGTGGCGAGCGCCTTGCCGATCTCGGCGCCGGCGCCGTTGACCACGTTGATGACACCGGGCGGGACGATGTCGCCGATCACCTCCATCAACTTGAGGATCGACCACGGCGTCGGGCTGGCCGGCTTCACCACCGTGCAGTTGCCGGCGGCAAGCGCGGGCGCGATCTTCCACGCGGCCATGAGCAGCGGGAAGTTGAACGGGATGATCTGGCCGACCACGCCGAGTGGCTCGTGGAAGTGATACGCGTAGGTCTTGTCGTCGATCTCGGAGATGCGCCCCTCCTCGGCGCGCGCGGC